>Ga0308164_10005506_pt1 | contig 10162 bp, 8 predicted proteins | sample PhyTR2_FD_201031 | JGI IMG/M metagenome (GOLD analysis project Ga0308164, IMG submission 201031) | Phyllosphere microbial communities from UC Gill Tract Community Farm, Albany, California, United States - DLSLT.R2 | ecosystem: Host-associated > Plants > Phyllosphere > Unclassified | place: USA... | reverse complement strand
AGACGGTGCTCGCCTATCTGTCGCGCTACACGCACCGCGTTGCGATTTCGAACAGCCGGATCCTGCGCTTCGACCAGACCGGCGTTACCTTCCGCTATAAAGATTATCGCCGGGGTGGCGCCGACCGTCAGCAGGTTATGACGCTGACCGCCGACGAGTTCATCCGCCGCTTCTTGCTCCACGTCCTGCCGAAGGGCTTCCACCGCATCCGCCACTATGGCCTGCTAGCAGGCGCGACCCGCAAGGCGCATCTCGAACGAGCCCGCGAATTGCTCGGGGTCGCCCCGCCCGCGGCGTCCGGCGCACGAGCCGAACCGGACGACATCCGGCCGCCATGCCCGTGTTGCGGCGGGCGTATGGTGGTCATCGAGACCTTCCTTCGCCAGCGCCAGGCCCGCGCTCCACCGACTCCTGCGCCGTTATCCGGGATATAGGCGTCGTGACCCGGCACGGCCAAAGAGTTATCTATCTCGCGGGGCTCGTGCTTGCGGAGACGATGTTACCTGCGCCGATAGCCGTCAGAGGGGCGGCAACATCGAGCAATGCTGCGCTGTCAGCGCTCGCGAACCCATCATGCTCACCCGGATTCGGCCGGTCTGCTTTCAAGCCCGCGCCTACATCTGCCGTGGCGCTGGTCACCAAGACCGGCCGGAAAGCGAAAACCCCATAGCGCACCGATTGGGGCCCGCGGGTTCGGGCTTCCAAGACTTTCGTACGCCTGCCGGCATCCGAAACTCTTCAGGAAAGCGGCCTGTCCGCTATCGAGCAGCGATTGTTGTAGACGGCCATTCGTTCAGATGGCGAGGCAGGAGCTCATGCGGTCGCTTCCTGATGGAAACGGGAAGGGCCGCCTTGGAGCTGCAGCCTGAGATAAGCGGACGTTTGTTCAAACAAGTGGCGTCCTCCAGCCGCACACTCTGTGGTGGCGCTTCGCGCGGCGCGGCTGGGACGAGCGGCTGAAGGAGGCCGGCGCCCACCTGTGCTACACCGGCCGCTCGGCTGACTTCCAAGCCGTGAGGCTATGATCCTGCAGCCATCATCGCCGCGTAGTCGTCGATCACCGTCACGATGCGATCGAGGATGGTGCGCATCGCGTCGAATTCGACGATCGTCCGGTTCTTCTTGATCACATACTCGGCGAAAAGGCTCTTTCCGTACTCCTTCGTAATATCGATATCTTTGCCGAGATTGAGCGTTTTTCCTCCCAGCTTCTCGTCGCGCCATTTCGAAGGAAGGAAATCCTCGATCATCGTCGCAGCCCCCGTGTCGGTCAGAGGGGTCGGGACAATATAAAGGTTGTCTCCGATGAAGTAGAACGGATCCTTTCCATCGCATGTGCCCTTCGTGATGGCTCGCACGACCTTGTAAATGCCGTCGGCACCAGCGTCGTTGTCAATTAGGAGGATCACCGGAAACCGCTCTGCATAAGGCGCGGTGAACGGCGTCAGACTCTTGCGGTATTCCTTGATCAGGTTGTTGAAGTGACCCGAGCCCCCGGCGATGCCGAGCAGACGCTTCGTGTGGTCGGAATAGTTGAACAGTTTTACCTTGACCGAGACCGCTTCGCCCTTCTTGTCGGCCAGCTTCGCGTAGTCGTCGGCGAACGCCTGGATCGCGCACCGGACGTAGATGTTGTCTGTCTTACCCTCGCATAGGATCGTTGGCATCGATGGCGCATAGAAGTGTCGATAGAGCAGGAAGGCCCTGTAGACTTTCTCGACGCCTGAGAGCTTGTGGTCGCGCTCGACGACCTGCTTGTGCCGCTTGACGCTGTCGATGAAGCTCAGCACGCCTTCCATCTGATCGAGCGTCCCATCGGCATCCTCAACAACCGTCGAGCCGTCGTCCTTACGGATTGTCTGTTTGATCTGATACTTGCCGGTCTTGAACAACCTGTGGCATTTAGCACGCGTATCCCGATAGTATTCCGATCGGATGTTGACCTTCTCGTTTACAATCAGTCCGGTAACATCCTGCCGTGACTGCCGCAGCTGCATCCTAGTCTTGACGGGGTTGAGCTCGAAACCGGCTCTTTGGATCACGCCTTTCAGTGTGGGGCCGGCGATCCACTGCCCTCCTGCATCTATTGCGGCGACCTCTTCCGGGAAGGCGCGGCCGTTGGTCGAGAACGTCAGGTCATCGGCATAGCGAGTGTAGTGCAACCCGAAGCGTCGGGCGAGCTTGGCCAGCCGCACGTCGAGGATGTGCGCGATGAGGTTCGAGACGACTGGGGATGTTGGCGCTCCCTGAGGCAGACTGTTTTCATAGCACACGATGTGCGCGAGGACCGTTGCAACGCGCTCGTGGAGCGCGAAGTGCTTGTTAGTCATCAGAAAACCGCGCACCCGTCCAAAATTAATGGTCCCAAAGAAGTCGGCGAGGTCGACGTTGAGGACGAAGCGACGGCTACGATGCTGATAGGCGTTGGTGATAATCGAGTGACCGCGTCGAAAGCCGTGCGACAGCTTCTCCTTCTGCGATCGCGCCTCGTTGATGTCGGCAATGCAGTCCTGGAGCAGTTCCGCCAGCCTAGCCTGGACGTTCTTGAGCTTCGACTCCGGCGCCTTGATCGTCCGGGTTCCGCCCCGCGACTTGGGAATCTCGAACACGGTGTATCTGGGCTGCTGCTTGTAAATCACCCATGCGAAGGCCTTAGGATGGAATCCCAGCAGCAGTGCGACATCGGTGAGCGATGTCGCCATCTTTAGGTCGTCGATCCTCTTCACGGTCCCCGCCATCAGTCCATCGGCTCGCGGACACTCCTTCGCAGTCGTAAGGCCCTCAGAGATTGCCCATATGGACCGCAGGAGCAATTCTCCCGCACATTCTTTTCACGTGTCGCGAAACGCGACAAAAAATCTGTCCGCGAGCCGAATTGGAACTTAGCCGTCGAGCCGCCCATGGCAACTGTAAAAGGCGTGGCTGAATTGCTCCAGCGACCCCTGTCTCATCCGGGATCACGCGATCGCATCGCCTCCCGGTATGCCTCTAAACACGTGCGTTGAAACCGCAGATGGCTTCAGCTCAGAGCGCGTCGAGCCTTCGTCCAACTTGCGCCGATGACCGCAGGGCGGGAGGTGGTCGAGGACCGCACCACTCAGTTCCCGCTGCACACCCATCCGATGTCCTCTCTGCGGGAGGAACTGACCGCTGCCGCGTACGACCATGCAAGGACGTCGCCAACATCAGGGACGGACTGCACGTCGACGTGGCGGGCGTGATCCTCGTCCGGCAGAAGCCCGGCAGCGCCAAGGCCGCTCTTAATTGCCATCGAGGACGAGACCGGCGTCGACCAAGGCATCCTGTGTCCGGACCGTTTCGAGGCCCGGTGCCGGACGGTCATGTCGGCGACGATGGTGTCGGCATATAGACAGATGCGGTAAAGCAGCCGTTGAGAGACGTGGTTCGGGGGCAGGCAATCGGTTTTGACTGCCGACAGTTAGCGACCACGGTCATTCATTCAGCTCGGCCACCGGGTCGTCCGCTCCAGATAAAAGCTGCCAAAGGCGCTTTCCGAAGCGATCCGTCAGCAAGCTTACGCAGCCCGCGGCGATCAGCACCCTCGACACGATCAAGGCTGAGACTGCGCTGTCCAACGCACGCGCGTCGCTATACGCTGCGCAACACGCCGGGCGGCTTGCCAATGCAAAACTTGCGGAATGATGCCGCGATCCACTGGAGCTTTTGATATGTGGCGGCGACAGATGACCATCAGGATGCCGGTTAAACAGCTATATGCTGTCTTAGCGTGACGGAACCGGCGGCAGAGTCCCTGGCCAAGGAGATCGTGTGGCCCTCCATCGATGATGCCGGCCCTGCCGAAGAGGGCGGGCCGATCGCGCGCAGCGGCTTCAGCTACCAGGATGAGGTCGCCGTCGGCTTCCTGATGGACATGATCGGCGATCCGACCTTATTGAAGATCCATTTCGAAACGCATGATGATCTCGTTCTCGTGCGATCGACCGATACCGACACCGTCCGGATCGCTGAATATGTGCAGGTCAAGGCGGAGAAGCCCGATCAACTCTGGACCGTCGCGACGCTGTGCGAGAAGAAGACGACGCCCGCCAGCTCGCTGTTCGAACGATCGCTCGCACGCGACTGTCACGCTGAAGCCGCACGTTTTCGCATCGTCACACTGCGGTCGCCGGCGAGCCCGCTCGAGCCTCTGACCTACGCGGTCGAGTCTGAGTTCCGGTCCTTCACCTGTGAAGCGATGGCCGCGCTCCTCGCTGAACTCAACCGGCGCTTTCCGGACGTCAAATCCCCAAAAGGTGCCGATTCCTCCTACTGGCTGACCCATTGCCGCTGGGAGGCACGGCATGACTATCAGACCGTCGTCCAGGGCAACCAGCGGCGCCTGTTTCTGCTCGCTAGTGCGGCCGGCTGCATGTTGCTGATCGAACAGGTCATGACCCTGCTCGAGGAACTGCGGGTCGTCGCGAAAACAGCCAGCGATCTGCTTTGGACGCCGCACCGATTGCGCAAGATCATTTCTCGCGAGATGATCGTGGCATGGTGGCGAGGCAAATTGCGCGAGATTGGGGAGGGCGCCGCGCAAAAGTCAGGCGGGAAATTGGCTGAAAAGCTTTCCGCCGTCGGGATTTCCGACGATATCATCGAGTTGGCGGTCGAATTGCGCCGCGATTACGGCGCGCTGGTCCGTTCATCCCGTTATATGGAAACCGACGAAACACGTGCGGTCCAGAGCCGCGTCAAATCGGACGCGATGTCCCTCCGCACCCGCCTGATGTCGGGCGTCCTTGTTGCGAACGGCGCGGGCTTTCATGCGCGTTGCGTCGAGCAGATGGACATCATCAACGCCGAGCGGCCGGCGGAACTCCCCGATCAGTCCGCTTATCTGAAGGGCTGTCTCTACGACATCGCTGATCGCTGCCTGCTTCGGTTCGAGCCGCCGGTCGCATGAAGTCACTCTCCCGCCTCGGCACCCAGCCTGCGAGCCTGCCTCTCGCCGCCGACGATATTCTTGAATTCCACGCCGCACGCCTTTTGCTGCTCGTGAAGATATGCGGGACGGCCGGCCGCATCGACGGACTAACCAAGATGGCAAAACTCGATTTCTTCACGCGCTATCCGGATTTCTTCGACGTCGCGCGCGCGGCCGTCTCGAAGACAGATGCTCCAGACGCCGCTGCAGTCGGCGCGGATCGGGCCGTCGAAGCATCGATGGTGCGCCACCATTATGGTCCATGGGACAAGCGCTATTACCATGTGCTTGCCCATCTCGAGGCGAAGCAACTGATCACCGTCATCAAGGATAAGAAGTCTTATCAGATCAGCCTGACGGCGCTTGGCAGGGAATCGACGCAAAGACTGGCGGAGCGTCCCTCATTTGAGCCGCTCATCGCGCGGCTGAAAACGGTAAAGTCTGTGTTCGGGGCGAAGTCGGGTACCTATCTCAAAGACCTTATATATCGACTGTTCGACGCCGAAGTCGGCAAGCGCGAAATGGGGCGTGTGATCCAAAAATGACGACGGCGTTTCTTTCCATCATTTCGCTGAACCGCCGCCTGGCCACGGGCGCTGCCGAGCGCCTGCTCTTCGAGGACGGTGTCAATCTTCTCGTCGGGAGCCCGAACACCGGCAAAACCAAATGGCTCGAGACTCTCGACTATCTGTTCGGCGAACCCGGCGCGGATCCCTTCGAAGACGATGAGGATCAAGGCCTCGCCGCAAAATATGATGCGGCGTCTGCACAGATCCGGGTCGGCGAGGAGACGTTCTGGATCTCGCGCCGTTGGAAGGAAGCGGGCGGCAAGGGCAAGATCTACGTCGATCAGGAGCCTATGCTGGCGAAGAAATTCCAGCATTGGATCTTTGAAAAGCTCGGCATCCCGCTGCTGCATTTTCCTAAAGGAAATCCGATGTCGGGCCAGACTTGGCCCGAGCTTAGCTTCCGTATGCTGCTGCGCCATATCTACCGGCGGCAGGGCTTCTGGACAGACCTTGCCGACCGCCAGCCTGAAGCCGAACAACTCGCCTGCATCCTCCAATTTGCCGGTCTCGCCGAACATGTCTTCAGCGAGGACTATGGAACGCTCGTCGAGTATAAGCTGCAGGTCGAGCGGTTGAAGATCCGACGCGAGAATTATGCGCTCACCCTTAACGAACTAGCGCGCGAGCTCCTAGCCGACGGTGACATCCAGGTTGATGTCAGCACGGTGACTATTGCCGCTGCGCAGCAGCGGTTGGAGGATCAGCGCCAGAGCCTCCTCGCCGAGCGCGACATATTGCTCTGCCAGACGGCCGGTGCCGTGCTAACCACCGGGCAACGGAGCCGGGTTGCCGAGCTCGGCGTCCAGCGCGCAGCGACGTCCGTGCAGATTGAAGATCTCAGCCGGCGCCGGAACGAGGTGAGCGATCGGCTCGGCGAGCTTCAGCGTTATCGCAGCGATCTGGCGGAAGAGATCGAGCGAATGACCCGCGCCGCGGATGCCGGTGCCATCCTTTCGGATTTGCGGATCACGCATTGCCCGGCCTGCGACCAGATGGTGAAGACATTGTCAGAACACAGCGCTGACTGCTTCCTATGTCATCAGCATCTGCCGGCCGAACCGATCATTGATGGCATGGGGGCGGTTCGGCTGCGCTTCGAGAGTGACCGTCTTGCCGGAGAGCTTGCTGAGGCCGATGAGCTTTTGGCGGTGATCTCGCGAGAGGCTGACAAACTCTCCGCGGACGCAGCCGCGGCCGAAAAGGAGCTGGTCGAAATCGATCAGGAGCTCAGGCCGGCACGGTCGGTGATTGCCGCACTCGCGGATGATCGCATTGGCGCAGTCGATATGAGGCGCGGACAGCTCGACGAACGCGAACGGCAGCTTGTTCGCGTGAGCGACGCGCTGGATGTCGGCGTTTCGCTAACGAGCGAGATTGTCCGGTTGAAGAAACTGATCGAGCCGCTCGAGACAAGTGTGGCGGCTTCAGCCCGCGCGGTCGATTTCGATGCCGCAGCAGCGCACCTCGAGGACGGAATGAACGCCTATCTCGAGGCGCTGAATCACCTTCAACCAAATACGTGGCGACATAATCGGGTTCGCGTCGAGCTATCGTCTGGGACATTTCGGATCCTCGTGGGTCGGCGCCTTTGGTCAAAGGCACTGGGCGGAACCGACTCCCTTTATTTTCTTATGGCATATCACTATGGTCTGCTCACGTTGTCGACGGTTAAAGGGGCCCATTATCCGGGTCTCGTCGTGATCGACGTGCCCGGCGACTTCCTCGGCGAGAAAATCGGTGACAAAGAAAATTTCATTGTTCAGCCGTTTGTTAATATGCTTGCCCAGGAAGCTTATGCTGGCGCACAACTGATCATCACTGGTGCATCATTTGAGGGTTTGACAGGTGCGCATTTCCAACATCTGACGCACGTGCATATCGCTTAGAGATATTGCTACACTCGCGTCATCGCGTCCCGTCCAACCTCACCGTCGACGTGAAGCGTCTCAAATCTGACGCAACTCGGCGTCGCCAGGGTGGGAGTTTGTCGCGTGATCAGCCGTCCCTTGGAACGTCAGCAATCGCAGGTGTTGCTCCGGAATCCGGTCAGACAGCTATCGGTCCAGTTCCTATCGCAATGCCCGGCACGTTAACAGCGCGTGGATTGTCGGGTTCTGGTGACACCGGTCATTCGACAGGCCACTTGGGAACGACGGTTTCGTCCCAAACCAAGCCGTTTCGACCCGCGCTACTCGACATGAACCAACGGCCGAAGTTGTGAAGGCGGAAGGAGCCCGCGACCGTCCACAAGTGGGTCTGCTCGGCTCAGCCGCCGGGCTTAAAGTACACGCGAAAACGGTCCTCTTCGCCGCCCATGCTGAAGCGCTCGGTGTACCAATCTTCCTCGTGACGCTCAAACGCCTCCCACACGATCAAGCCGAACATGAGCGCAGCGAGGTCTGGGTTCATCCGTGCACCGTTCTCATAGATCGACTGGTACGGTGTACCCCGCCAGTCCGCGCCTGGTATCCAGCTGGCAGTCTCAATCCGACTGCCCTCAATTCGAACATCCAGAGCGTTGCGAATTTCGGCGAGTTCGACGGATGAGAGTCGCGAGCATAGTAGCTGGTAGGTTCGGCCGCGCTCACCGGAGGCAAGAACGCCGCTAACGATCTTGTCGCTGTGCATGTCTCGGATCGTCATCAGCGCGGCCCCTCTTGGATGGTAGCTAACGGGAGCATCACCGCGTTACAACGACGAAGATGGCATGCGGCGGCCCACCTGAGCAGGCGCCGAATTAGGAAGAGGACGCGGCAGCCTTGTAAGGGCCGGAACTGGGCCCAACGCCACCAACAAGAAGCTGGCATTCTCTAAGTCGCGGGCAATAAGGCAGCTATGCACTCGCACAGGCCATTTAGCCGCCCGCAAACCGGATAGGCGGGTTAAGCCTACAGCGTCGACGCGTGGTCCCTATTTTCCCGCGTTCCCGAACTCTCCACCGAACTTCACGACATCGATCGCGTCGAGGAAGGCAGCGTGCGTCGTAAAGATCGACATCCCCCGGATCGCCTGATGGAACCCGAGAAAGGCGTGGCGGAAAAGTCGGTCGGCCACTTCCTCGTTCTCGATGCTGCCGAGATGATGAACGGCTCGCGACCTGAGGGCATAGGCGGCCTTGTAGTCGGCAACAGCCTGTCTTCGGTCCGCCACCGCCAGTGTGATCAGGAAGGCGAGCCGCTCGCCAACCATGTGCTGCAAGGGCTCGGTTCCGTCGCGTAGAAGCAGCCGCTCGAGTGCGCTGATCGTGCCCACCAGCCGCTCGACCCGGTCGTGGCGTCCGATCGCGCGGCAGAAGCCGAAGAATGCCGGCCGGATATGCGCGGCATAGTCGCTGAGTGCGCTGCCATCGAAGAATCGCGAGAGGTTTGAGAGCGGGCCTCGCGCTAGCCGATCAATGTCCGCGGCCGCCAGCTTCCACATCGCGAGCCCAGCATGGTGCCATTCGCAGTCATAACCCACGAGGTTGTTATCGTTCACGCGCAGCAGGACCGATTGCGGCAAGTGCGCTTCACCGTAAGGCTGGACCGGACTCGACACAGTGGATGAGATCGCCGCCGGCGACATAAATCGCAGCACTGCGGCTGCCTCCCCGGCCAGCGCGATCGCGCGATCTCGCGCGTAGCGGCGTTCGCCCGCGGTGCGCACCTCGACGCCAGCAAGATTGCCAAATTCGCGGGCCAATTTGGTGTGCTCCTTTCCCGCGTCTGGGTTTTCAGGGTGACGCGCGCGAGCATTGTCGGCCGCCCGCTCGAACCATGCGGTCGGGACGGTAATCAACCGGATATCAGCAAGCGCGACGTCGGTCTCGATCTCGACATAGCTCAGCGGCACGACATAGACGTGCTCGGCAAATGCTTCAGAACAGCGGTCGAGCAGACAGGTGCTGAGGGAATCCGGCGCCTCGCCCTGGTGCCCGGCGGCGCACCAGGTCGCGATTGCCTCTTCGAGAAACCGATCGCCGAAACCGCGGTCGAATGGCGGCTTCTTACGAACGCGCTCGACCAGCAGGCGAAGCGCGCGGTAGCCCTCGCCAGTCAGAACATGCTCGCTGCCAGCCTCGGCGAAGGACCAGCCGGTTGTGCGGCCTGCATAGTCGACGCGCGCCGATACGGGGCTGCTCGACAGCACATGGACCGTCTCCGGCTGGCGGCGCGTTGGGAACGGCTCCGCCAACGGTTGATAGGGCGCTTGCCGTTCGAATAAACCCTTCACCCTGCGCCCGTCGCGATCGAAGGCGGCGGCTGCTTCCAGATGAAGTTCCTCGCGATCAAAAGATACAGGATAGGCCATCGGCTAGTACTAGCAGGTCGTGCGGGGCCGGCTCAACGGGCTTGGTGACGTGGCATCGGTGCTCGCATGGCGCGGTCGGGCCTGTGTAACAGTCACCTGAACGAGCGGCCGGTTTCGGTAAACTGTAGAAGCGGCTCAAGCGACCGGGTTTGGGTCCTTGCGGGCTCCAGAATCGCCCGGGATCGACTGCGTATAGCCGCTCCAATCCGCCGAAGTTACCAGCGCGACTGGGATAGAGGGTCCCGTAGGAAAGGCCCGGCCGGGGGGGCTATAGTATGCAGGCCCTAGGTATCAGATAACGGCTTCGCGATTTTGGTGGATGAACAACATGACCAACGACCCCCTTCCAAACCGG
>Ga0308164_10005505_pt1 | contig 10163 bp, 7 predicted proteins | sample PhyTR2_FD_201031 | JGI IMG/M metagenome (GOLD analysis project Ga0308164, IMG submission 201031) | Phyllosphere microbial communities from UC Gill Tract Community Farm, Albany, California, United States - DLSLT.R2 | ecosystem: Host-associated > Plants > Phyllosphere > Unclassified | place: USA... | reverse complement strand
ACGCCCATTAAGGCTCGATCAACCCATACTTCACCGCCAGCTTGGTGATATATGCCGGCCTGTGCACCCCCAGCTTCTCCTTCACCGACTGGCTGATATTGCTGATCGTCTTGGTCGACAGGTTCAAGCGCTCGGCGATCTCGTTGTTGGTCAGTCCCTCCGCCATCAGCTTGAAGATTTCCAGGCTGCGCTCGTCCAGCTGCGACTGCGGCGAGACGTCGCCGCGGACGGCGATGCTGGCCAGGCGTTCGGCGATCTGGGGCGGGAAGAACAGCTTGCCGGCGTGGGCGTGGCGCACCGCCTCGGCCAGGTCGGCCGGGTCGCAATCCTTGGTGACGAAGGCGTGCGCGCCGAGGCGGTAGGTTTCCTTGATCAGGCTGTCCTGGTCGAACTGGCTGAGGAAGACGATCTTCGCCTGCGGATCCGCCTTGAGGATGTTCTGCGCGGCGTCCATGCCGGTCAGCTCGGTGCCGAAGCGGATATCGAGCACCGCCACGTCGGGCTGCTGTTCGGCATACATGGCGGCGGCTTCGCTCGGGGTCTTGGCCTGGCCGACCACTTCCATGCCCTGGGCGGCCAGCGACATGGCGAAGCCGGTCATCACGATCGGGTGGTCGTCGGCCAGCATCACGCGGATGGCGGGTTGTTGCGGCTCTTTTTGCACGTTGTTCTCCGGGAGCATGTTGTTCGGTCTGGCGGGCGTTTGCCAAGCACTGGTAGCTGCACCTGCTATCGACTCGAAGCCGTTATGGGCTAGCGCGATTATTCCATACATGCCGACCGGATGCGAATCGACAATATGTGGCACAACATGCTTCCATTAAATAGCTTTGCTTTTTGCTAGTCTCTAGCATATAGTTATTCCAACAGCTTTCCAGAGCGCTGGAATAACCAGGTAGACCAAGGAGGATGGCCATGCAATTTTCACCTACCAACGATGGCGGCGGCAAAGCCGGGAAGTTCATGCTGGTCGCGGGCCTGCACGTGGCGCTCGGCGCCTTCTTCATCCACAGCATGCACAGCCGCCACGTGTCGCTGTCCGCCATGCAGGAACAGGTACTGGTCATGCTCGAGCCGGAGCGCGTCGAACCGCCGCCGCCGGTGCCGCCGCCCGAGCCCCGGTCGATGCCGACACTGCCGCCGCTGTTCGTGCCGCCGACCGAGGTGCCCGTGGTGGTGCCGCCGGACACGCCGCCGCCGCTGTACACCACCACCACCGCGCCGGATGCGGCTCCCTTGCCCGTCGCGCCGTCGCACACGGCGCCCGAGCTGCCGCCGGCCACGCAGCTGAAAGCGGACAGCGGCCGGATGCGCACCGCCGTCCTGGCCGACGCCAAATCCTGCGCCCTGCCCGACTACCCGGCGCGGGCCGCGCGCGACGGCAGCACCGGCACCACCCTGCTGGCGCTGCTGGTCGGCACCGACGGCCGGGTCACGTCCTCGCGCATCGAACGCAGCAGCGGCTCGCGTGAATTGGACCGGGCCGCCGTGAACGCCCTCAGCCTGTGCCGCTTCCAGCCGGCCACCAGCAACGGCGTGGCGGAAGCCGCGTGGGCGCAGCTGGCCTACGTCTGGACGCTCGACTGATCCAAGCTTGCCTGTTTTGCCTGCCTTCGCTCCTCGGCCAGGCAGGCTTTTTTTATGCCGTGTTTGTTCCCGTGCAGCCCGGGCGGGCCGCGCCACGCTCGCGATAAAGGAAGTCCATGCGCCATTATTTGTCCCTATCCGGCGTGCCCGGACGCGCCGGCTTTGCGCTGGCCCTTGCCATGGCACTGATGCTGGCGCTGCTGGCCTGGCTGTCGCTGCAGCCGCCTGGGCTGAAGCTGCGCGACGCGCCGCCCGCCTCCGGCTTCGAGGCGGCGCGCGCACTGGCGCATGTGGCGGCGCTGGCGCAGGCGCCGCGGCCGGTCGGCAGCAGCAGCAACGCCGCCGCGCGCGACTACATCGCCGCCCGGGTGCGCGCCCTCGGCCTCGTGCCCGAGATCCAGGCCGAGACCGCGCAAGCCACCTCGGTCGACCTGATGCGCAACGTGCACGTGACGCTGGCGCTGACGCACAACATCGTGGTGCACAAGCGCGGCATCCGGCCGGGGCGCGCGGCGATCGTGGTCAGCGCCCATTACGATTCCGGCGACGCCACGCTGGGCGCGGCCGACGGCGCCATGTCCGCCGCGGCGATGCTGGAAACGCTGCGCGCGCTGCAGGCGGGGCCGCCGCTGGAAAACGACCTGCTGTTCGTGTTCACCGACGCCGACAGCCGCCAGGCGCTCGGCACGCGCGGCCTGATGGAAGGCTTCATGAAGACGCATCCGGTGGCGCGGCGCGCGCGCCTGCTGCTGCGCTTCGACAACCCCGGCAACAGCGGCCCGCTGGCGCTGGTCGATGGCGCGCATGCCGACGGCTTCGCGCTGGCCGCCTTTGCGCGCGCGGCGCCGGCGCCGGCCGGTACCTCGTTCATGGGCGAGCTGCTCGCGGAACTGCGCCCGCGTCCCGCCGGCGCCGTGCTGGCGGCGGGTGGCGCCGCCCTGCTGCAGTTCGCGACCACCGGCGCCAGCCTCGGCCCGGACGCCATCCACGACCTGCCGCAGCGCGTGTCGAAGGCCAGCCTGCAGCACGAAGGCGATACCATGCTGGCCCTGCTGCGCGACGCCGGCAACCGCGCGCTCCCGGCGGCAGGCGCGGGCGGCCAGGTGTTCTTCGGCGTGCCGGGTATCGGCATCGTGCATTACCCGTATGCGCTGGTGTGGCCCATCACGCTGCTGGCCTGCGCGCTGACGGTGCTGGCCTGCGCCGCCGCCATGCGCCGCCGGCGCATCGATGGCATCGACCGCATCGACCGCATTGACCGCATTGACATTACCGACATCATCCACGCCGTCTTCGGCCTCGTGTTCATGGGGGCGGCGGTCACCTTCGTAAGCTTCCTGTGCCGCGAGGCGCTGACCGGCCTGCACTGGCGCCGGGAGGCCGCGCTGCTGGCGGACGGCACAGGCATCGGCTGGCAGACCGCGACCTTCGCGCTGCTGCTGGCGGCCGGCTTCGTCGTCGCGCAGCGCCACCTGCAGGCACGGCGCGGCACGCTGTGCACCCTGCTGGGGGTGCTGTGCGTGGTCACGCTCGCGCTGCTTGCCGTCAGCTGGGGCGCACCCGGCGCCAGCTACCTGCTGGCCTGGCCGCTGCTGGCGGTGCAGGCGGCGCTGCTGGCATCGATGACCGCGCGCGGCGCCCGCCATCGGCTGGCCCTGCTGGCGCTGGCGGCGCTGCCGGCGGCGGTGCTGATCCTGCCCGCGCTGCGCGACAGCTTGACGGTGCTGTCGCCGGCCTGGCTGGTGCTGCCGGCGGCCCTGGCCTGCACCCTGGTCGGTTTGTGCGGCATGCTGCTGGCCGACGCCGGTGCGCGCTTCGTCGTGCGTCCCCTGCTGCTGGCCGCGGCGGCATCCTGCGCGCTGGCCTTCATGACCGTCCCGCAGGTGCCGGAGATGCCGGCGCCGAACCGCATGGTGTATTTCAAGGACACGCCGAGCTGGCGCGCGTTCTGGCTGTATCCACCGCTGCCGCTGGACGCCTGGACCCGCAGCGTGTTCCCCAACACCATGCATCCGTACACGCTGCCCTATCTGTTCGGTCCCGGCGCCGACCCGGTGTGGTATGCGGCGGCGCCGCGCAACGACGACGTGGCCTATCCCCACCTGATCGTCGAAAAGGTCAGCTGGCAGGGCGACACCAAGCACGTGGAATTCCTGCTGCGCTCGAAGAACGGCGCGCCGCACGTGAGCGTGCGGGTGGACGGCGCCTGGCCGATGCGCGCCAGCGTCAACGGCCGCGTGCTCACCGAAGACGGCTACCACGGCTGGCGCCTGGACCTGCACGGCATGGGCGCGCGCGACCTGCGCTTCGCCTTCGATTTCCGGGGCGACCCCAAGTTCACGGTGTTCGTGCAGGAGTACCTGCCCGGCCTGCCCGAGCGCGACTTGCCGCCGCGTCCCGCCGGCCTGCGCCCGGCGCTGCTGCCGCTGACCGGCACCACGATGTCGGCGGACATCCTGCGCTTCGAGTGACATACAATGCCTGCGCCTTCTACTCATTCACGCACAAGATCGTTATCGCCGCCGGCCTGGCGCTGGCCTCGTCCGCCCACGCCGCCACCCTCCCCGTGGTGCAGGAAGCGCCCTTGCGCGCCCACCTGGCCACCCTGTCCTCGGACGCCTTCGAAGGCCGCGGCACCGGCCAGCGCGGCGGCGAACTCACCGTCGTCTACCTCGAGAACCAGGCGCTGGCCGCCGGCCTGCTGCCGGCCAATGCCGGCAGCTACCGCCAGAGCGTCAGGATCGCCGGCGTCAAGGCGCTGCCGCAGGACAGTTCGGTGGCGCTGGCCGCGGGCGGCAAGCCGCTGGCCCTCGCCTACGGCAAGGACTGGGTGTGGGCGCCGGGCGACGCCGTCGCCGGCCATGCGCTGGACGCGGAGCTGGTCTTCGTCGGCTACGGCATCGCGGCGCCGGAAGAAGGCGGCTGGGACGACTACAAGGGCGTCGACGTCAAGGGCAAGCTGCTGGTCATGCTGGTCAACGACCCGGCGCCGACGGCGAGCGAGCCGGCGCGCTTCAACGGCAAGGGTCTGACCTACTATGGCCGCTGGACCTATAAATTCGAGGAAGCCGCCCGCCGCGGCGCCGCCGGCGTGCTGCTGATCCACACCGATGCTTCCGCCTCCTACGGCTGGAGCGTGGTGCAGAACAGCTGGACCGCCGAACGCTTCCAGCTGGCCGACGCCGACCTCGGCACCGGCATGCAGGGCTGGATCACCGACGCCGCGGCGCGCAGCCTGTTCGCGGCCGCCGGCCAGGACCTGGACAAGTTGCGCATCGCCGCCGAAGACAAATCGTTCAAGCCGGTCGTGCTGAACGCGCGCGTGCAGGGCAAGGCGCAGGCCGTCGTGCGCACGCTCGAACAATTCAACGTGGCCGGCATCGTGCCCGGCACCGACCCGAAGCTGAAGGACGAGCTGGTGATCTACAGCGCGCACTGGGACCACCTGGGCAAGCAGGGCGACAGCGGCGACACGATCTACAACGGCGCCGTCGACAATGCCTCCGGCAGCGCCGGCCTGCTGGCGATGGCCCAGGCAGCGGCGCGCCATCCGGCCAAACGCAGCCAGATGTTCCTGTGGGTCGCCGCCGAAGAACAGGGTTTATTGGGCAGCGCCGCGTATGCCGCGCGGCCGCTGTGGCCCTTGAACAAAACGGCGGCGGCGCTCAACCTGGACAGCCTGAACTTCGTCGCCGCCGCCAGGGACATCGGCGTGCAGGGCAGCGAGCGCAGCGACCTGGGCGCAATGGCGGCCACGGTCGCCAGGTCGATGCACCTGAGCGTGGCCGCGGCGCGCCCGGACCTGGGCGGCGGCTACTTCCGCAGCGACCACTTCAGCTTCGCCAAGGCCGGCGTGCCGGCGTTCTCGATCGAGGGCGGGCGCGACTGGCTGACGGACAATGCCGCCGACAAGGAAGCCAACGACGCCAAGCGCAAGGCCTACGGGCCGCGCTACCACCAGGTGGGCGACGAATACGATCCGCACTGGGACCTGGCGGGGATGGTGCAGCAGGCGCAGTTCACGCTGAACCTGGGGCGCGCGGTGGCGGATGCGCCCAGGATGCCGGGGTGGAAGGCGGGGGATCAGTTCGGGAAGGTGAAGCGCTGATATCCGTCGTTCCCGCGAAAGCGGGAACGACGGTTAACTAACCGCCGCCAAAATCTGCGTCAGCTTCCCGATCTCCACCGGCTTCACCAGGTGATAATCGAAACCCGCCTGCTGCGACAATTCCCGGTCGCGCTGCTGCCCGTACCCCGTCAAGGCCACGAACACCGCCGCCGCATGCGCCGGCTCGCGGCGCAAACGGCGCGCCAGTTCGTAGCCGGTCATGTCGGGCAGGCCGATGTCGAGGATGAAGACCTGGGTCGCGCCGTCGGCCGACGCCAGCGTCGAGACGGCGTCTTCGTGTACCTGCACCGTGTGGCCGTGCGCGCGCAGCAGCACCGCCAGCGAGTGGCCGGCGTCGAGGTTGTCATCGACGATGGTCACCGTCAGCGGGCGCGCTTCGCCGCTGCCCTCGCCCGAGCGGATCACCTGGCCGACCTCGGCGTCCGCCAGCGGCAGCGTCACCGTCATCGTGGTGCCGCGCTGCAGGCCGTCGCTGTGGGCCGCCACCTGGCCGTTGTGCATGCGCACGATGCTCTTCACCAGCGCCAGCCCGATCCCGAGGCCGCCCTGCGAACGGTCCGGCGTGCGGTCGGCCTGGGTGAACAGGTCGAACACGTGCGGCAGCAGCGCGGCGTCGATGCCGCTGCCGTTGTCGCGCACCGCCGCCGCCGCGCTCGCGCCCTCGGGCGTCACGGTCAGGCCGATCCTGCCGCCCGGCGGCGTGTACTTGGCCGCGTTGTTGAGCAGGTTGACCAGCACCTGGATCAGGCGCGTGCGGTCGCCCTCCACCGGCACCGGCTGCGCCGGCAGGTCGACCGTCAGGCGGTGGCCGCGCTCCTCGATATGAGGCCGCGCCTGCTCCACGGCCGCAATCGCCACCTTGTTCAGGTCGAGGATCTCGTTTTCCAGCTTCACCAGCCCGCGCGTGACGCGCGAGACGTCGAGCAGATCGTCCACCAGTTCCGTCATGTGGCGCACCTGGCGCGAGATGATGTTGCTCGCCTTCAGGCGCAAACCTTCGCTCACTTCCGGCAGGCGCAGCAGCTGGGCCGCGCTGGTGATCGGCGCCAGCGGATTGCGCAGCTCGTGCGCCAGCATGGCGAGGAACTCGTCCTTCATCTTGTTGTGGCGCTCGGCCTCGGCGCGCGCCGCGCGTTCGCTCGCCAGGATCTGCTCGCGCTCGCGCGCGGTGTCCACGAAGGTCGCCAGCACGCCCTGCGGCACGCCGGCTTCGCCGTACACCGGGGCATACACATCGTTGAAGTGGCAGGTTTCGACGTAGCCGGCGCGGTCGATGTCGACCGTCAGGCCGGCGCCGCCGGCGGTCTCGCCGGCCATCGCGCACGCCACGATCCGGTCGATGGCCGGCACGATGGGCCGCCAGCTGCGGCGCGCGTCGGCGCCGAGCGCATGCTCCCCTTGCGCGCCGAGCAGCGGCAGGCAAGCATCGTTGAAGAACTGGGTGCAGTCCCCGCCCCAGGCCAGCACCATCGGCAGCGGCGCGTCGAGCAGCGCGCGCACGGCCAGCTTCAGGCCCAGCGGCCATTGCGGCACGGGACCGGCACTCGTCGATTCCCAGGCATGGGAGCGCATGCGCAATTCCATGCCGCTCACCGGCCGTGCCGATGCGGGATCGGGTACAGCGAGATCAAAAGGCCAGGCCATGTCGTTCCATTCAGGGTTCGAGCGGGGGTTCGGCTCAACTATTCATGATATCAGGCATCATGAATCGACAATATGGACGGCTTCGCTGCAGCCCCGGGACTGTGGCGCAAACGGCCACAGTCCTGCTGCGGTGTTACTGGATGACGCCGCAGGCGATGCGCGCGCCGCCACCGCCGAGCGGGGCCGGCTTGTCGGCATAGTTGTCGCCGCCGGCGTGGATCATGAGGGCCTTGCCTTTCACGTCGGACAGTTTCATCAGGCGCGGCGCCGTCACCGCGGTGCTGGCGCCGCCGTCGCCGCCCACCACCAGCGGCGGCAGGTCGCCCATGTGGCCGTCGCCGCCGGGGCCGGCGTGGTGCTTGCTGCCGGACGGATCGTAATGCCCGCCGGCGGCGCCGGCCGGCACCGTCTTGCCATCCTTTTCGTTGGCGCCGCAGCTGCCGGTCTCGTGCACGTGGAAGCCGTGCGAGCCCGCCGGCAGGCCGGACAGCGCCGGCGTGAACACCAGGCCGCTCTTCGATTCGGTGACCGTGACCGACCCGATCATCTTGCCGGGACCGCTGTCGGTCGCCAGGCTGATCGGGGCTTGCAGTTTGTCGGCGGACTGGGCGCCGGCGCTGCCGGTCGTGCCGATTGCGGCGATGGCGAGCATGCATGCCAGCAGGGGGCTGGCCGAACGGATGTTCATGGATGGCTCCTTTCAGGTTGGGAAGGTCGGGCCCGGATAGTGTAGACCACGACAACGGATGAGCGGCGGACGGCAGCGCGCCCGCCATTTATCTGTGGACGGAAAGGTTCGATGGGCGCACATTTAATGCTCCGCAAACCGGCGCCGGGTTCGATTCGAACACCGTTGGAACGGCGACGACGTCGGCGTACAGTGCCATGTTCTTCAAGGAGACGAGATCGTGACAAGCACAAGGACCGAAACCAACTGGAACAGCCTGGGCGCCGCCAGCGTGCAGGCATTGAAAGACATGGACCGCAGCCGCCAGGCGCGCGGCCAGATGCTGGACCGCGCCGGCCACGGCCCGCAGCAGACCCCGTCGACCATCCTGCACGGCGAGCCCGGCATGAACCTGCGCCGCTTCGGCCCCGCCGCCGGGGACGGGCCGGCGGTGCTCCTGATCCCGGCGCCGATCAAGCGCGCCTATATCTGGGACCTGGCGCCCGACATCAGCGTAGTGCAGCGCTGGCTGGAACGCGGCTACCGCGTCTACCAGGCCGAATGGGTGCCGCTGCCGGAGGGCGTCGACTTCGGCTTCGCCGACTACGGCGACCGCCTGCCGGCCGCTTGCCAGCGCGCCATCGAAGCCGACAGCGGCGAGCGGCAAATGGTCGTCGCCGGCCACTCGCTCGGCGGCGTGCTGGCCGCGATCTACAGCTGCATGCACCCGGACAAGGTGCGCGCCGCCATCCTGCTGGAGTCGCCGCTGCACTTCGCGCCGAGCTTCTGCTGCTTCAATCCCCTGGTGAAAGCCACGCCGGACGCGCGCGCCATCGCCGACGCCTTCGGCCATGTCCCCGGCGCCTTCCTCAACATGATGAGCGCGATGGCCGAACCGCAAGCCTTCCAGTGGGAGCGCGGCATGGACCGTTTTCTCTCCATGCTCGACCCGAAGGCGATGGCGACCCACATGCAGGTGGAACGCTGGACCCATGACGAATTTCCGCTGCCGGGCAAGCTGTTCACCGAAATCGTGGAATCGCTGTACCGCAGGGACGAGTTCATGCAGGGCAGGCTTGCCGTCGGCAATCGGACCATCGGCCCGCAGGACCTGCGCGCACCGCTGTGCAGCGTGGTCGACCCGCGCAGCAAGGTGATTCCACTGCAGGCGGTGGTGCCGTTCAACGAAGCGGCGGCGAGCGAGCGGAAACTGGTGCTCGAGTACGAGGGGGATGTCGGCGTGAACCTGCAGCACGTGGGGGTGCTGGTTGGGAGGAATGCGCATGCGCGGCTGTGGCCGGCGATTTTTGCGTGGTTGGAAAAATAAACCCGTCGTCCCCGCGCAGGCGGGGACCCAAGTTCTGCCGGCGTTGCCGTCTACGCCCAGCGCAATCCATCGGGGATAAAACAGACGCGCATAAAAAAACGGCACCCCGCGGGGTGCCGTTTTCGTCAGCCGTTCAAGCGGCCGAGAGCTTCAGCGACAATTACTCGCCATCACCCTGATGCTGTTCAGCATGCGCAGTCGCCTGCTGCTGGTCTTCCACAGCCTGCAGCTCGGCAGCCATGTTGGCCTTCTCTTGCTGCAGCAGTGCCTGGCGTTCTTCCGCTTCCCATGCCTCTTTTTCCTTCTTGGCACGATGGAAGGCCAGACCGGTACCGCCTGGGATCAGACGGCCGACGATGACGTTTTCCTTCAGGCCGCGCAGACCGTCGCGCTTGCCCATGATCGCCGCTTCGGTCAGCACGCGGGTGGTTTCCTGGAACGATGCGGCCGAGATGAACGAATCGGTCGACAGCGATGCCTTGGTAATACCCAGCAGCACGTTTTCGTAGGTGGCCGGCAGTTTGCCCGCGGCTTCCATGCGATCGTTTGCTTCCAGCAGTTCCGAACGCTCCACCTGCTCGCCGACGATGTAGTCGGTGTCGCCGGCTTCGACGATGGCCACACGACGCAGCATCTGGCGAACGATCACCTCGATGTGCTTGTCGTTGATCTTCACGCCCTGCAGACGGTACACGTCCTGGACTTCGTCGACGATGTAGCGGGCCAGCGCTTCGATACCCAGCAGGCGCAGGATGTCTTGCGGATCGGCCGGGCCGTCCACGATCATCTCGCCCTTGTTCACCACCTGG
>Ga0308164_10005504_pt1 | contig 10165 bp, 10 predicted proteins | sample PhyTR2_FD_201031 | JGI IMG/M metagenome (GOLD analysis project Ga0308164, IMG submission 201031) | Phyllosphere microbial communities from UC Gill Tract Community Farm, Albany, California, United States - DLSLT.R2 | ecosystem: Host-associated > Plants > Phyllosphere > Unclassified | place: USA... | reverse complement strand
ATGGTCAGCTTTTCGGTGATGTTCGGGATCACCCAGAACGTCGGCAGCCTGATCGGCTCGGCGCTGCTGGGCACCTTTCAGGTCTGGCGCGAGAAATTCCATTCGGCGCATATCGTCGAGCACGTCACGCTGATCGATGCTCAAGTGCAGTCGCGCCTGCAAAGCGCGAGCGGAGCGTATATTTCCGCCATCGCCGACCCGGCGGCGCGCACCAGTCTGGGCATTCGCTCGCTGGCGACCGCCGCCACGCGGGAAGCCAACACCCTGGCCTACAACGACGTATTCATGCTGATTGCGGTCATCGCGGTGCTGACCATGATCTGGATCACCAGCCGCGCCACCTGGCTGTGGATCACCACCGAGCCGGTCGCGCCTTTTACTCCGGCGACTCCTGCGGCTTCTCCTCTCACACCTTCTGGCGCTCAACGTTCATGACAGAACCCGGTAAACCTTCAGACAACGCTCCAGATAGCTCTTCAGGCAGCTCTTCAGGCGGTTCTGCGGCCAGCGCTTCACCGTCACAGGCGAGTGGCGCAGCGCCCGCGCCGGCAGTGATGCCAGCGACCACGCAACCGCGTTCGGCGCGCATACGCCTGGTGTCCTCTATCCTGTTCGGCGGCATTGCCCTGGCGGGTGTTCTCATCGTGCTCTACGCATGGCAGCTGCCGCCGTTCAGCAGCCCGATCGAAAGCACGGAAAACGCCCTGATTCGCGGGCAGACCACGATCATCGGCCCGCAATTGAGTGGCTATGTCTACGAAGTGCCGGTGCAGGATTTTCAGTGGGTCAAGCAGGGCGACTTGCTGGTGCGCATCGACGACCGGATCTACCAGCAGCATCTCGATCAGGGTATTGCGCAGTTGGGCGTCCAGAAGGCTGCGCTGGCCAATAATCTGCAACAGCGACGCAGCGCCGAAGCCACCATTGCCCAACGTCAGGCCGCTATTGCGAATGCCCAGGCGCAGAGTGACAAGGCCGCTGCCGACCTTCGTCGGGGTAAGGCACTGGTCACTGATGGCTCAGTCTCGAAAAGCGAATTCGACGTGACCCGCGCGGCGGATGCTCAGGCGCAAGCGGCGCTGGCCGAAGCCAGGGCGGCGTTGGAGATTTCCCGTCAGGACCTGCAAACGGTGATCGTCAATCGCGGCTCGCTGGAAGCCTCGGTGAAGAACGCCGAGGCCGCCATCGAGCTGGCGCGGATCGATCTGACCAATACGCGCATCATCGCGCCTCGGGACGGGCAGTTGGGGCAGGTCGGGGTGCGCCTGGGGGCGTACGTCAATTCCGGCGCGCAGTTGATGGCGCTGGTGCCGCGTCCTCGCTGGATCATCGCCAACATGAAAGAAACCCAGATGGCCAACGTGCGCCTGGGCCAGCCGGTAAGTTTCACCGTCGATGCCCTGGAAAACCTGAAGATGCGTGGCCGGGTCCAGCGCATCTCCCCTGCGGCGGGGTCCGAGTTCAGCCTGCTGCCTGCCGACAACGCCACCGGCAACTTCGTCAAGATCGCCCAGCGTATCCCGGTCCGTATCACCATCGACGACGACCAGCACGACGTGGACCGACTGCGCCCGGGGATGTCGGTGGTGGTCAGCATCGACACCAGTCAGGACGGCGACGTGCCGCCGGACCCGGTGGATGGGCGGGTGGATTCAGTCGATCCTCGTTGATCCGCAGCAGGCTGACGCAAGCGGCGCCGCCGAATGAACGGTCCGGCCTACACCATGCGCTTGACGGTATTGTCCTTGCGCACGAAGTGGTGCCAGATCGCCGCAATCACGTGCAGGCCGATGACGTAGTAGAAAATCGTGCCCAGCAGGACGTGGTAGTGCTCCAGCGTTTCGGCGGTGTCCTTGGACATGTCGAACGGCGCGGGAATGCTCAGCGAGGTCAGGGGAATCGGCAGGGCGCCGCGCTCCAGCAGCACCGTGAACAGACCCAGCAGTGGCTGCGCGAACAGAAAAGCATAGAGCGCGTAATGGGAGAGTGTCGCGGCCAGGCGCAATACGCCTTCCAGTGGCGGGGTGATGCCTGGCGGCGAATGGCGACGGCGCTCGGCGATGCGGAAAAACGCCATGACCAGCACGACGATGCCGACCCAGAAATGCGTTTGCACGACGAAGGTCCGCGCGTCGCTGCCACGGGCAAGCTGGGTACGGCTCAGGATCAGCGCGTAGGCGAGGACAATCAGGATCGCCATCACCCAGTGAAACCAGCGGGCTTTGTAGCTGTAGCGTTCGGTAGCGGAAGGTTTGCTCACGGTCAGGTCCCTTGGTCTGTTTTTTTGACTGGCGCGGTCCAGTGACCGCCCCTGCGCTTTCATAACCCAATGATTGACGGTCGTCGAGTGGCACGTGGAGGCATTGATGATGGAAATCGTAGCGGCCTGGCGCCCGCGCCGCATTCTGCGCTTTCCAATATTGCAACTCGCTTGTAACTAACTGGTAAGTTAATGAGTTGCACCGTCTTTAAAAGATGGCAAGTAGCGGTATAAGTGGTGGCCTTCTGGTATTGAATATTTGGCGGATTTTTTGTATGTAAGGTCATCACTTCATTCATTTGAATTACTTCAAATTGAGGGCGAAAGGCCAATAGATATCCAACTTCATATTCGAAATAAGAAAGTCGTTACTTATTTCTTTTAAGCATCAAAAACCCATCGAATTGCATTTGACAGGGCATCTGATTGGATCCATCTTAATGCTCCTGAGGCTCAGATCCCTGACTATCAGCTTGAAAAAGCTGGCATTTTGCCCGTGCTCGCCCGGGGCCCTGATTGCCATTGAATCAATCGAAAGGGAAGGGCATTTCCATGGACTGTTCGAGCTTCATTCAACTTTTAAAATGTCATAACTCTGACTCGGAAGTCTGGTTCGATTCATCACCCGCCCTATATAACAAGTGCCAAAACAAGTTGCTGCGCGCCTATCCAGACATGCGCGAGCTTATTAACAAATTACTGCCCGATGAACCGGGTCGCTCGGAGGCGGGTATCAGCGGCGCCACCACCAACCCGACCCTGATCAGTCAGGCCGTTCTGAGCAATGCAGCCCATTACCGGGACTTTCTCCACACGTTGCCGACGTCGATGCCGCCGGATACCCGGTTGCGACAGCTCTACGACCAGCTGATCATCGACAGCGCCCAGCCGCTGCTGCCGTTATTCCGGCAAACGAAGCAGCAGGCGGGCTGGCTGTCGGCGCAGATCGAGGGCGGGCACTGGATGAATCAGGACGCGCTGGTTGCCCGGGGGCTGGAGCTGGCGGCGCTGGCGCCGAACGTCATGATCAAGATCCCGGGTAGCGCCCAGGGCTATCGCGCCATCGAGCATCTGGTGGCGCGGGGCTGCTCGATCAATAACACCTTCTGTTTTACCGTCTCCCAGCTGGATGCCTGCCTCAAAGCCATCCACACCGGGCGTCAGCGGGCGCTCGCCAACGGTGTGAACACTGAGCGGGCGCGTTACGTGGTCAGCTTCATGATCGGGCGACTGGGTGCGGAAGCGGAATTCGAGCGCCAGGCGCGGGGCAGTCGTATCAATCTCGGCCGCTCGGACAAACGCTGGGCGGAACTGGCGGTGTATCAGGCGATGCAGGCGCTGATGCGACGGCGCGAGACACCGGCGCAACTGTTGTTATGCAGCATCAAGGTCGACACCGATACGCGCGGTCGCGAGCACTGCTGGCACCTGCAGCGCACTGGCGCCGACACTACGTTGTACGCGCTGACACCCCACCTCATCGAATTTCTCGTGCGCCGCCAGCAGGCCGGGTGCAGCATCGAACCGGCGGCGGAATGGGTGCAGATTCCCGGCAAAGTTCTCGACCGCCTTCTGGCCATTTCCTATTTCAACCAGGCGTATTTTGAGGGCGGCCTGACCCCTGACGAATACGCCCGTCACCCTGCGTTCCTGACCGCAGGCAATGACGTCCGCCTGAGCATGCAACGGCTGCACGGATTCATCACCGACACCCTCGATCCGCCAGCTTTCACGCCTCGCATCGCGCGTTACCCAACGACCCTGCAGGGACTGTCATGAGAAAAATCGTCATCACGGGCGCCGCCAGCGGCATCGGCAAGGCTGCCACGCTTGCCTGCGTCAACGCCGGCTACTACGTCATTGCCGCAGACATCGACCGGCTGGGACTTCAGATGTTGCAGCGCAGTTTGCCGCCGCATCGGCTGGAAACTCACCTGGTGGACTTTTCCCAGGCACACGTCTATCAGTCGTTCATCAGCAACCTGTACGACGTGCATAACCACCGTGCGCTGTACGCCCTGGTCAACAACGCCTGGAGCTCTCACGGCAAAAGTGTCTGCGCCGACAGCGACTCGGCGGTGGAGGAGATCTGGGCCGTCAAACTCAAGTCGCTGCTGTACCTGTCCAAAGACTTCGCGCGGCGGGAATCGGCGGCCGGCTACTCGCGCAGTATCGTCAACATCACCTCGGTGACGGGCGATTTGGGCAGCATGGATGCACGGTATGGCGCGACCAGGGCCGGGGTAATCGGCCTGACCAAAGCCAACGCCTGGAACTTCGCCCCACGGGTCAGGGTGAACGCCGTGTCCCCGGCGCTGGTTCGCAACACGCCTATTCATGACCGTATTCCCGGGCAACGCCGCAGGGGGTACGAACGGCAGAAAATCATCGAGGAGCCCATCCAGCCAGGCGGCGTGGCTGACGTCATTCTGTTTCTGCTGTCGGAGCAGAGCCGTCACCTCACCGGAAAAGTCATCGCAGTGGATAACGGCGCCTGCCCGCGCCAGTGATCGGGAACACCACGGTCCCTCATGCATTCCAGGGAGAACACCATGCATCGCAAAAAACTGCTCATCGTTGGCGGCGGCAACCTGTGTCTGCAAATCCTGCAGATCCTGGCCCCGCGCAATCAGTTCGAATTCCACGTCGCCAGTCGCGACAGCGAGAAAACAACCCGCCTGTGCAACCTGATCCGTCTGGCTGCGCTGCAACAGAACGTGACGGTCGACATCCACAGTCATCACATGGACCTGCGTGAGTCGTGCATCAGCCGTAATGCCGAAACGCTGCTCAAAATCCGCCCGGACATCATCCTCAACTGTGCCTCGCTGCAACCGTGGCGGGTGATCACACAATTGCCGGCCGAGCGCTTTGCTGCCCTTGATCAGGCTCAGCTCGGGCCTTGGCTGCCGATGTACCTGGCGCCAGCCTACGCCCTGATGCGAGCCGTCAAACAGTCCTGCCCGAAAAGTCTGGTGGTGAACGCGGCGTTCCCGGATGCGGTCAACCCGATTCTCTACAAAGTCGGCATGGCGCCGGACATCGGCATCGGCAACATCGCCAACCTGATCCCTGCGACGCGCTGCGCCATTGCGCGTCTGGCTGACTGCCTGCCAACGCAGGTCTGCGCCAAACTCGTCGGCCATCATTACTTCAGCCACAGCGTTCCTCGCCATGGCCTGCCGCCGCAGCGCCTGGAATCCAGCTTCAGCCTGACGTACTGGATTGACGGCGAAGAGCGCACCGGCGAACACGCGGCGGAGGCTATTTTCGGTTGCGTCGCCCGGGAGTTCAGCCAACTGGGTGGCGTCGACGGTCAGTACCTCACCGCCATGTCGGCGGTGACGTTGCTGGAAAACCTCCACGCCGACCATGAGGTGCGGGTCCACGGCCCCGGGCCTCAGGGTTTGCCCGGCGGCTACCCGGTCAAGGTCGGCATGGGCAAAGTCCTGCTTGACCTGCCGTACGGCGTGACGCGGGAAGAGGCGATCAAAGTCAATGAAGCGGGGCAGCGGCTCGACGGCATCACACTCATTCGCGCTGACGGCACGGCGGTGTTCGGCGAGGCGCAGATGCAGATCATGCAGCGCGAGCTCAATTTCGTTATGGCCGAGATGCGCGTGTCCGATGCCGCTGCCTGGGCAGAGGAGCTTGGCAGCAAATACCTGACCTACGCCGAAGCCACCCATCAGCACACCAGCAGCCATCACACAGGAGTGGCCGCCCATGCCACCGGTCATCGCGCTTTCGCCTGCTGATCGATTGGCGATCGCCGATATCGACCACGCTCGCCGTGATGCGGCGGACTTCATTGAGCGCCGGGACGAACTCATCGACTGGGACAAACGCGCGGCTGGCGAGGGCTCCTTCTTCTACGATCTGCTGCGCCGGTCCGGTGCCTGGCGTGTGCTGGATGCCGCCACTGGCAGCGGCTTTCACGCGGCGCACTTATACAAGGCGGGCTTCGACGTCACCGCCTGCGACGGCAGCCCGACCCTGGTGGATCGTGCCCGGCGCAATTTCGAGCGGCTGGGCGTCGACGTGCCGGTCCATCGCTGCGACTGGCAAGCGCTGGACGCCCGGGTTCTGGGCAAGTTCGATGCAGTGCTGTGCCTCGGCAGTTCGCTGGGCCAGGTGTTCGATAGGGAGGCGCGCATCGCCGTGATGAAGCGGTTTCGCCAGATGCTCAAGCCCGGCGGACTGCTGCTGATTGATCAGCGCAATTTTGAAGCCATCCTCGCCGGCCGCTTCAGGTCATCTGCGCGTGATGACGACTGCGGCGACTCCGTCAGCGTCGCCCTCGGCGAAGTGGACGAGTCGGTGTGCGAGTTCATCTATCGCTTTGCCGACGGTGCGCAGTATCGACTGCGGGTGTGCCCGATCCGCTCGCGCCAGTTGCAGGACGAACTGCGTGCGGCGGGTTTCCGCGCTCCCCATGCGTATGGGGATTTCAAACCGATCTACGACGTCATGAACGCAGACTTCATCATCCACCAGGCCCATGCCTGACGCTGACCCAGGCAGGCGCATTGTCATGATCACCCGCGCCCGCGGACCCGGCCTGATGCAGCAAAACAACCTGGTGCCTTACCCGTTCAACAAGATCCCTTGCACAACCGCAGCACTGAGCTATCGTCTGGTCTTTGGTAATAACGCGACCGAACCCGATGGGTTGCTTTAGGCGCTTTCGAGCGATGGCATCTGATCGGGGATTTGCATGCAAAACGTGAAACGATTTCACGCGTTGGACAGCCTGCGCGGCATCTGCGCAATAGCCGTTGTCCTTTACCACACTCATCTTGTCGGCAGCATCACGGAGTGGGCCTTTTTCTCCAATGCCGACCTGTTCGTCGAGTTCTTCTTTGTCCTCAGCGGCTTCGTCATGGCTCACGCCTACGGCAGCAAGCGCCAGCTGGACTTCAGCCACTTCCTGATTTCGCGCACCTTTCGCCTGTTACCCCTGCATGCTTTCATGCTCGGGGTATTCATTGCCCTGGAACTCCTCAAGTACGTCGCCTACAAGCAGGGTTTCAGCTTCAATCAAACCCCCTTTACCGGCCCCTACGCGGCATCGCAGATCCTGCCAAATCTCCTGCTGCTGCAAAGCTGGACGCACCTGACAGAAAATCTCTCATTCAATACCGCCGCCTGGAGCATCAGCATCGAGTATTGGACCTATATGGTTTTCGCCTCGACCATGATCGTGGCGTCCAGTGGTCGATACCTGTTGTGGACCGTCATTGCCCTTGCCGGATTTGCTCTGTTCTACAGCCATGCCGATGTACTCACGCTCTACGCGCAAAAGGGCCTGGGCTGCTTCTTTGCCGGTGCATTGACCTACGCCGTTTTCAACCGCCTCAGACGCTGGATAGAGCCGGGTTTTGCCTTGCTCAGCGTACTGGAGGCATTGGCCGTAATCGCCATCTGGGCGATATTGACCAGTGAGTTGCAGCAAAAGGTATTGGCCGCCAGCGCGGTGTTCTGCGTGACCATCGTGCTGTTCGCCTTCGATGGCGGTGTGCTGTCGTACGTGCTCAAGCACGAATTCTTCGCTCGCCTGGGGCGGTTGTCCTACTCGATCTACCTGACCCATCTGGCCGTGCTGTTCTTCGTGATTTCCGCTTTCATGGTGGTGCAGAAAAAAACCGGCTTTGAAGCCGCGCCGATGATCGCTAATACCCGCTACCTGGATACCGGGCATGTCTGGCTGAATAACTTGATCATGCTGCTGATTCTGGCGGTGGTGGTGGCCATTTCCAGCGCGACGTATCACTATGTCGAGCTCAAAGGGCAGAGGCTGGGCAAGCAACTGTTGCTGCGCAGGACGACGATGCCTGCGGCCTGATGTAATCGTCCCGGAACAATGATCAGTGTCTTCGTTGGAAACCTTGCGAGAGCTGGTCTTTGAGATACGCCACCAGTGCGGTGACGGCCTTGGGAATCTGAGGCGAGTAAGGCCGGATCAGATTGATCTCGTCAGAGAAGGCTCCCTTGAGGTCCCAGTGGTCGAGTATTTGAACCAGCGAACCTTCTGCCAACGCTGCCTGGGCGCTGAAGTCGGGAAGCAGCGCGATGCCCAGGTGAGCCTGAGCCGCTTCACGAAGGGCTTCGCTGTTGTTGGTGGCAAACGTCCCTTTGATCGGGATCGTTAGCCGCTCACGCAATTCCCTCCCTGTTGGAGAGCCCTCGAACGTCCACGCTGGGGTATCGCTGCCCCGTGGATAAAACAGGCAGTTGTGTTCCGTGAGATCAGCGGGCGTTTCGGGTTCGCCACAGCGATCCAGATACCTGCGGGTGGCGACCAGTACAGACCGGGTGTCGCAGAGCTTCCAGGCAACATGCGTGTCCGGCACCTGATCACTGTGACGAACAGCCAGGTCGTACCCATCGGTGGCGATCGAGCTAATGCGGTCGGAAACGTCCAGCTGCAACCGGACTTCGGGATATTTTTCGAGAAAGCCGGCCAGGCGTGGCACCAATTGTTGCCGGGCGAAGGCGACCGGTGCAGTTAATCTCAGAAGCCCACGCACAGCGCCCGCAGAATCCCTGACGTCCAGGAAACTTTTGGCGATATGCGCATAAGCACCGCGCACCTCTGTGACAAGCGAGCTACCTGCCTCAGTCAAGCGAACGCTGCGTGTGGTTCTCAAAACCAGGCGCAGACCAGTCGCCTCTTCCAGCTCACTGATTCGTTGGCTGACTGCAGATTTGCTGACGCCCAATCGTGTCGCCGCCGCTGTGTAGGTCCCTTGCTCCTCCAGCACAGACAGCCAGTGGATATGCGTCCACAAGCCTTCGATCTCCGACTTTCTCATGGGGCGATTGTTCTCATATGCAAACAATGAATTCAATTATCTTATCTGTTCGTGAACAGTCTGGCGCTTTATCGTGTGATCTCTTCTGGCGCCGCCCGGCGCTTTCCATGACGAGATTTCAACCATGCCATTGATCAACATTGACCTCATTGAAGGCCGTTCCGATGAACAAGTGAAAATCCTGCTGGATGCTGCACACCGCACCGTGGTTGAAGCATTCCAGGTGCCTCAAGGTGATCGCTATCAGATCGTCAACGAACATCGGCCAGGCCGAATGATTGTTGAAGATACGGGGCTCGGTATTCCTCGCACGGACAAGGTCGTGGTGATCAGCGTGACCAGCCGCCCCAGAACTGAGGAATCCAAGGTCAGGTTTTATCAGTTACTCGCCCAAGCGCTGCAGGAAGACTGTGGTATCGAGGCCAATGACCTCATGGTCTCGATCGTCACCAACACGGATGCAGACTGGAGCTTTGGCCACGGCCGGGCGCAGTTTTTGACGGGGGAGCTTTAAGGTACTGCGCGCTTCAAATCCCGCGCCTGCCACCCTGTCATCTGCCGGGACGGTGAGCAGCGTTGCGCCCCAGTTCTTTTCAGGGGAACCGATCTGGCCGTCAGCGCCACACAAGGGCTACCCACTCACCACGCCAACCTCACCGCGATCGCCCCGTTACAACATCCAGCACGCCTGCACCTGTGCAAGCGGTCAAGAGTGGGCCTGGGGCACTGCCAACCGACCTTTCAGTTTGGAGAAAAAACGTGAAATTACCCGGACTCGGCGCCTCGTCGCCCAAGACACCTGATATCACCCCCCATGCTTCCAAACCGGGCGGCAAACCAACGCCCGACGCGGGGAAACCGACGAACGGCCCCAACGATTCCGGTAACGGCGGCAGCCGAGCCACCGGCAATTTCAGCAATGTGGCCCAGGGTGGCGGGGCTCTGGCCAGCGGCGGTTCGGCCATCTATCGGGCTGACCAAAGCACGCAGAATCCCCAATACGCCGCGCAGTCCCCCGCGGGCGCGGTCAACTATGGCAGCCCTGCCGGGAGTGGCGCGCCGGCCGCTCTGCAAAACCAGTCTCTGGCTG
>Ga0308164_10005503_pt1 | contig 10170 bp, 4 predicted proteins | sample PhyTR2_FD_201031 | JGI IMG/M metagenome (GOLD analysis project Ga0308164, IMG submission 201031) | Phyllosphere microbial communities from UC Gill Tract Community Farm, Albany, California, United States - DLSLT.R2 | ecosystem: Host-associated > Plants > Phyllosphere > Unclassified | place: USA... | reverse complement strand
CGGCAGCGACGCGGTGATCTTCACCAATATCACTGGCGTAAGCGTCACCATGAACGACACCGGGGCGGACGTCGTCGTGACCCACGATGGCGAGACGGACACCCTGCGCAACATCGAGAATATCGGTGGCACCGTCGGCAACGACACCCTGATTGGCAACAGCCAGAACAACATCCTCAGCGGCGGAGCCGGCGGGGCCGATACTCTGTCGGGCGGTGCTGGCGACGACCGCCTGATTGGCGGCGGCTTCACAACCACCACGACCGTCTCGGCACCGTCGCAGCCCGACATCACCAAGCCGCAGACGGTTAACAACGACAGCATCGCGACGGCGGTGGCCACTGCGGGCTTCTACGACGTCGACGCCAACGTGAACATCACGAGTTCGGCCAGCATCCCACACGCGACCGTGAATGCCGCGGCGGCAGGCGGCTCTTTGGAGTATTACCGGGTCGACGTGACGGTGGCCGGGTCGCAGGCGATCTTCGACATTGACGGAACCGGCACGCTGAGCGACAGCATTATCGAGTTGGTTGACAGCGCTGGCACCGTGCTGGCCAGCAACGACACCGGCCCGGGCGATCTTGGCACGACAGTCAACGACGACGCCTACATCACCTATACTTTTGCCACCGTAGGTACCTACTACCTCCGCGTTGGTCAGTACTCGGCTGCAACCGGAAGCGTTGCCCAGCCTTTGACGGCCGGGCAGACCTATCAGCTGAACATCTCACTTCAAGACGCAGCGGTCGTGACAACAACGGTCGCCGCTAACAACACTAGCAGCCTGGTAGCGGACGGCGGCGAGGGCAACGACTTCCTGCAAGGAACGATCGTCAACGATATCCTGAGTGGCGGCAACGGCAACGACACCGCGTCTTTCGTGAACGCCTTCAGCGCTGGCTCGACGACGGGCGTGACGGTCGACCTGAACGTGCAGGGCGTGGCGCAGGATACGGTCGCGGCAGGTAGCGACACCCTGACGGGCATTGAGAACCTGATTGGCTCGGCACTCAACGACACCCTGATCGGCAACGCCGACGCTAACGTCATCGAAGGCGGCCTCGGCAACGACTCTCTGGCCGGCGGCGCGGGCAGCGATACCGCCTCTTACGCAGGCGCTAGTACCGGCGTGACGGTAAGCCTTACGCTCCAAGGCGCTGCACAGAATACGGTTAACGCGGGCACCGACACGCTAAACGGGTTTGAGAACCTGCTGGGCTCTGCGTTTAACGACACTCTTAGCGGCGATACTACCGCGAACGCCGTCTCGGGCGGCGCGGGCAACGATACGCTCAGCACCGGTGCGAATGTGGGCGGCACCGTCGACCTGCTCGATGGAGGCGTTGGGTCGGATACTGCTTCGTTCGCAGACTACACCGCCAACGTCACGGCGCGGCTGAACGGCGCGAATGACGGAACCGCCAACATTGCTGGCGCAGCGATCGCCACCTTACATAGTATCGAAAACCTCATGGGCGGTGCCGGCAACGACATCTTGGTCGGCGACGACAACGCCAACGTAATCGAGGGTGGCCTTGGCGACGACGTCCTCGACGGTGGCGCAGGCATTGACACAGTGTCCTTCAGCGGTGCGACGGCGGTGACGGTCAACCTCACGGCGCTGACCGCTCAGGGCGTGGGCAACGACACCATAATTGGGTTCGAAAACGTTCGCACCGGATCTGGTAACGACACAGTCATCGGCGACAATGGCGACAATATCTTCTTCGATGGCGGCGGCGCAGATTCCTATACCGGTGACATCGGGTTGGACACGGTCGATTATTCCACTTCCACGTCGTCGGTCAGCGTCAACCTCAACACCACTACCGCCCAGACAACCGGCACTTTCGGTGGCAGCGACACGCTAAGTGGGATCGAGAACCTAATCGGTGCGGCAACCCTTACCAACACCCTGCGGGGCGGTGACACCACGTCCAACCGGCTGGTTGGCGGCGCGGTTGCGGATTTCTTGATCGGCAACGGTCTGGCTGACACGTTGATCGGCGGTGCCGGTAATGACGTGATCTTCGGTGACTATGTCAATACGTTGAGCACAGTGGCAACGACGGCCGACGGCAACGACGTGCTCGAGGGCGGCGACGGCAACGACAGCTTGATTGGTGGTCTGGGTAACGACATCCTGCGCGGCGGCGCCGGCGACGACATCCTCGTCGGCGGCATCGCCAACGCGACCATCGCCGGACTGAGCACCGTTTATACCAACGATGGCGGTAACGACACGTATGACGGTGGCGACGGCACTGATCTCGCCTACGCGTATTATACGGATCACACGGCAGGAATCCGCTTCGACCTTGGCAACCTGGCGGGAAACAGTGCGATCATCGGCGACGGCGTCGACATTGGTTCCTTCACTAGCATTGAGCGCGTAATTTTCCGTGGTGGCAGCGGCAACGACGTCGTTCGCGGTGGCGGCACCTTGGACACGCTGGTGGGCAACGCCGGCGACGACGTCCTCGACGGCTGGTACGGTAACGACACGCTGTCCGGCGGGCTTGGCAACGACACGCTCAATGGCGGCGAAGGACTGGATACCGCCACTTATGTCAACTCGACGGCAGGCGTGAACGTCGACCTGCGGCTCCAGGGCGTCGCGCAAGATACGGGCGGCGAAGGTGTCGATACGCTGGTCGACATCGAGTATCTGACTGGCTCGAACTTTGGCGACACCCTGCGCGGCAACGACGACTTCAATCTGCTTATCGACAATGCCGTTTCCTCCACCACCGCACTTAGCCAAACGGACTCGTTGTTCGGTTACGGCGGTAACGACAGCATCTTGGTAACCCGCGTTGCGGGGACGGTCGCGACCAACGTCAACATGGATGGCGGCGCTGGCGACGACTTTATCGAGCTGCGCAGCGGTACGCTGTCGTCGGCGCTCGCGGCGAATGCCGCAGGCCTGTCGAGCGCAACCTATGCGGCGCTGGGCGCGACATCAAACGATCGTAACCTTGACATCGTGACCGTCGATGGGGGTGCGGGCAATGACCGCATCATCCTAAGTGGTGTGGCCAGCGCCGCAATTAACGCCGGCTCAGGCAACGATACCGTCAGCATCAGCATGCGTGGTGCGACCACCGTCAACAACTATCAGCTCACTCTAGGAGCAGGCGCCGACCTCATCCAGTTCGGCGTGGGCGCGACCGCCGCTTTGTCGACGGACGTGGCGACCACCGCCCGTACGAGCCGCGTAAACGATTTTGAGATCGGCAACGCGGGTGACAAGTTCGAGATGACCAACTTCTTGAACCTGGGCCTGACCGGTTACACCGCCAACAGCAACGCCTTCGCTGACGGCCATCTGCGGCTGGTCCAATCGGGCGGAGACTTGCTGCTACAGGCAGATCGCGACGGTGTGGGGACGGCCAACGGCTTCGTGACCGTCATGACAATCGGCAACGGCTACACAGGCGGGTTCACGGCGTTTAACTTCGACGGCTTCATCGGCGACCTCACGCTGTCCGGCTTCTCTGCGAATGAGACCATCACCGGCGCCACTGGCAATGACGTCCTCAGCGGTGGTGACGGCAACGATGTGCTGATCGGCCTAGCCGGCAACGACACGCTGAACGGCGGCAACGGCAATGACGTACTCGATGGGGGCCTCGGAGCGGACGTCATGAACGGCGGAGCCGGTAACGACCGCTACGTCGTCGACAATCTCGGCGATCAGGTCAGCGAGTTCGGCGGCAGCGGTACCGACACGGTTTCAGCGGGCATCAGCTACGTTCTAGGCAATGGCTTGGAGCATCTGACACTGACTGGCACCGACTCGATCAGCGGCACCGGCAATGATGCCAACAACATCATCACCGGTAATGTCGGACGCAACATCTTATCGGGTGGGGCCGGCGACGACATTATCGTTACCGTCACCAGCGCCTATTCGCTCACGACGAACGGTGGCTTCGACCAGGTCGATGGCGGCAGCGGCAACGACACGCTGGTGCTGGGCGGATTCCAGTCGGACTATCGCGTGCTTAACGCCAACGGAAGCACTTACCTAGTGACTACCAATGGCGCGACCCAGGTGACGGGCATCGAACAGGCTGCTTTTGGTAGCGGCACCGCCTTGTCCTTCTCAGCCGTAACGGCGAGCATTGCTACGTTCGATGGGCTGAGCTACATCGCCAGCTACGCCGACTTGCGCAACGCGATAGGCTCCAACGCAGTCAGTGGCGAGCAGCACTTTCTGCAGTACGGTTTCGCCGAAGGCCGGGGCGTGACGTTCAACGCACTCGAATATCTTGACTCTTATAGCGACTTGCGCGCTGCGTTCGGCGGCGACACGACCGCCGCGGCGAACCACTTCATTCAGTTCGGCGCAGCCGAGAACCGGACGGTCACGTTCGACGCCTTCGCCTATCTTGCCTCTTACGGAGACCTTATCCGGGAGTTCGGCACTGACGAAAATGCCGCGGCACGACACTTCATTACCTTTGGGGCGACCGAGAACCGGACGGTCACTTTCGACGCAATTAGCTACGCGGCTGCCAATCCTGATCTTGCTGCGATCTTCGGAACGGACAAGGAGGCCCTTACCCGCCACTATGTCGAGTACGGCTATGCCGAAGGTCGCTCGACTGGATCCGCGACAGCGAGCGCTGCAGCGTTTGACACACACTCGGTCGGCACACCTACGGCAATTGTCGACACACACGCGGTCGAGGCACCTGCCGCTGCAGATAGCCTTGCCCATGCGTTTATTGGCATGGCGGGTGTCGCTGGCGAAGACCATGGAGATGTCCTCCTGATGTCCGGCAAACCCTGGTTCACACCTGAGCTCATGCATGACGTCAATAACATTGCCGTTATCGCCTGACCGGCAACGCACAATCCCATGAGCCATCTATGATGGCTTGTGGAACCGGCCGGCGGGAAGGCGCTTCCCAGCCGGCCTTTTTTTTACTCTGACGGTCTTCATTCCGCTAGAGAGTACCTGCCGCCGTCATAACGACTGGTCGTACAGTCAGCCATGTGCCTCACTCCTAACTAAAAGCAGGGCACCTTCGGGTCATTTAGGGGGCCACCTCAGGCGGAGCCTTTTAACGGGTTGATGGCAGCTCTTTGAACGATGCCGTGAAGCTTCTTCCCTTCGATGACGATCAAACGGATCGGCCGAAAGACATAGCGAATGCACAATCACGTGAAGGCAGCCGAATTCGTTACATAGAGCGCTTCTACAATCAGGCGTGCCGTCACTCGATGCTCAGTTATATCAGTCTCATGGACTTTGTGCGGTAGGGACGGATAGCGTAATTTCGTGTCCATCGGATCGGCAGCAGCTCATCCTGTCTATGTGCCTACTTGCCGGGGCGAAAACTGCTACCTATTAGGGGAAGGCCGGGGAGGGGCGATGACGGAAGATGAGTTGCGACAGTCGATGGAACTGCGTTTCCAAACGATGAGCCTACGGGAGTGGTGCCGACTAACGGGATGCCATGCCGGGCATGTAAACGAGTTCATTAAGGCCAAGCGCGGACCACCTTCCGATCTACTTGCGGCGTTAAACTTGCAGATACGATATGTTCGAGGATATCGCGTGAAATCGGTGAAATCTTAGCGGCCGTCGGCCCTCAGTCGTACACCCGAAGTCAGTCCGATACCGATCTGCCCTGTGGCCCGGGCGTCCGCTGGCACCTATGCCGGCGGCGCCGACAGCATCACGAGCGGCTCGCTGATCCGGACTTCGGCAAATGCGGTCTGGGACCGGGCCGGCACTCCGCTCAGTGCACCCGACATCGATTGGCGCCGCAATGTGGAGATCGCGCCGCTGCCGATCGTGACGCTCAACTGCCGCCCGGACTGACCCATTGGGCCAAACTGAACCGCCCCGGGTTTGTCGGAGGCTCCAACGCCTGAGAAGGTGGAGCCATGACGAAAGACGACGAGCAAGTTTGCGCCCGAGGTCCGCGAGCGAGCGATGCGGATGTCCTTCGATCACGAGCGGGATTGTACGTCCCGATGGGCGACCGTGGTATCGATTGCCGAAAAGATTGGCTGCGTTCCGCAGACGCTGCATGAATGGGTCAAGAAGGCTGAGGTCGATAGCGGCGAGCGTGCCGGTGTCCCGGCCGAGGTTGCTGACAAGGTAAAGGCGTTGGCATGCGACGTCCGCAAGTTGCGGAAGGCCAACGAGATTCTGCGTAAGGCATCGGCATATTTCGCGCAGGCGGAGCTTGACCGCCTGTTCCGGAGATGATCGCTTTCATTCACGATCACCGCGATGCCTATGGGTCGAGCCGATCTGCCGTGTCCTGCCGATCGCCCCATCCACCTACTACGAGCACGTCGCGCAGCGACAGGATCCATCGCGTCTTTCAGCACAGGCGCGTGAGGATCTGACCCTCAAGCCCGAGATCGCTCGCGCGTTCGCAGAGAACTTTGCGGTCTACGGCGTGCGGAAGGTATGGCGGCAGATGATGCGGGAGGGCTTCGTGATCGCCCGTTGCACCGTCGAACGGCTGATGCATGAGATGGGCTTGGCAGGCGTGGTCCGGGGCAAGCCGGTGCGTATGACGATCAGCGACAAGGCGGCACCGTGCCCGCGCGATCACGTCAACCGCCTCCTGAGCTTGTCGAAGGGTCTTTGCGCCAGCGCCGAACAGGCGTGGGGTGTCGGGCTTCACCTATGTCGCGACCTTGGCAGGGTTCGTCTACGTCGCCTTCGTCATCAATACCTACCCCAGACGGATCGTAGGCTGGCGCGCTAGCCGGACGGCGCACGCCAGCTTCGTCCTGCTCTCGAACAGGCGCTCCACGATCGCCGTCCGACTCTTCGGGGTGGCCTGATCCATTATAGCGACTGTGGGTCGCAATACGTGTCCAGCAAGTACACAGAGCGCCTTGCCGAGGCCGGCATCGAGCCATCGGTCGCCCGTGTCGGCGACAGCTACGACAACGCTTTGGCCCAAACGATCGACGGTCTCTATAAAGCCGAGGTGATCCAGCGGCGCGGACCCTGGCGCAGCTTCGAAGCCGTCAAGTACGCCACGCTTGAATGGGTCGGTTGGTTCAACCATCGTTGCCTGCTGGAGCCCATCGGCAACATCCTCCCCGCCGAGGCCGAAGATCAATATTATGCTGCCGCGGACAACATCGATATGGCAGCATGACTCACAACCCAAGGCCCCCAGCAGACCCAGGACGGTTCATCGATGACGCGATCGTCGGGCTGAGGACCACCAGTTCGTAGCCCTTTCCCAATGCCAATCCATCCGCTATGAAAGCGACCGCTACGCCAGCTCGAAGGCTCAGTCAGGCTAACGGGCTGTTAGGCAATACGTGTTGCTAATAAGGGTCAAACATACAGCCCTTGCGCCGTATGGGTGCTAATGCTCCGATCCGTCCTAGTTACCGGAGTAATCGTTGACAAATTCCATCTATGTGAGCCGCCCCTTTCTGCCTGATTTTGGTGAGATGCTACCACTTCTGCAGGATATCTGGGATCGTCGGGTGCTGACTAATGGCGGTCCGTACCATCAGGAACTGGAAGCGGCGCTTAGCGAAAGGTTCGACGGTCGCCAGGTTTCGCTGGTTGCCAATGGGATGTTGGCGCTGACCGTCGCTATCGATGCGGCCGGCCTCGAAGGTGAGGTCATAACCACGCCTTACTCCTTCGTCGCCACGACCCATTCGGTGAAAATGGGGCAGCTAACGCCAGTCTTCGTGGACATCAAGCCTGATGACCTGAACATCGATCCAACTCGAATCGAAGCAGCTATTACGCCGAGAACGTGCGCTATCGTTGCGGTTCACTGCTACGGCAACCCTTGTGATGTCGATATGATCGAGGATATTGCCAAACGTCACAACTTGGCGGTGATTTACGATGCGGCACACGCATTTGGCGTGCGTTTCAACGGACGGAGCGTACTGTCCTTTGGAGATTATGCGACGTTAAGCTTCCACGCTACCAAGGTTTTCAACACTTTCGAAGGCGGTGCGATTGTAACAGGAACGTCAGAGAATAAGGCTCACATTGATACGCTGAAGAACTTTGGAATTACTAGTGAGTCTAGTATCCCCGAAGTTGGTGGAAACGCTAAAATGAGCGAATTTAACGCTGCACTCGGCACTCTTCAGCTTAAGCATTTCGACGACGTGGTGCGCCAACGTGGCATAATCGATAAACGATATCGTGAAGCCTTAGCCGACGTGCCAGGGATACAGTGCCTGCCTATTCCGGTAGGGGTAGAACCCAACTTTTCATATTTTCCTATCCTAGTTACTGAGGAGTACGGGGAAAGCCGCGACCAGCTTTATAATCGCATGAAAGAAGACTCGATCTATACTCGTCGTTACTTCTTTCCATTACTTTCCGGCCTGCCTATGTATCGCGACCTTCCGTCGGCGGCTGCCGAAAATCTCCCGGTTGCGATACGAGCGGCGGAGCAAGTCCTATGCCTACCGATCTATCCGGATCTATCCACCGAGGACCAAGATCGTATCATCGAACCCATTCGGCGCCGAATTTAGGCGCCGTTTCACACGACAACCTTTTCTTTAAGCTACTGCTTTGAAGGCTTTTTTCGAATTCCGAGGCGGCGCGCTAACGGACGTGCGAGGTCACGCGCCAAGTAAGACACCGCCTCACCTATAGGCTCATATCCAAACGCAACGGCACGAATATGTGCTCCAATACTATCCATTGCAGGAAGTTTCGCGATTACGTCGCGCAGGGCGGCCGGGTTTGTGCGCGATGCCAAGACAATGTTTTCGGAAGTTACGGCGCAATCCGTCACTGGGATTTGACGGGGCTTATGCCCAGCGCGGGCTATCAACTCGTACAACGCGTTGAACTGATCCCCAAAACATTCGTCATCGCGTATAAGCATACGCCGCAACGCCGCAGCTTTTTCGCGCGTCGTTGTTTGATTGTCGAGCAGGTCGATAATGTAAGCAATGTAATCAGATTCTGTTCGCTGCCGGACAGCGATCGATGAAACGCGCTGCTGATTTACTCTGAGCGGATTTTCAACCTCTGCAAAAGCAGGCACGGGAAAAGCTTCACCATAGGCAACGGCCTCGGTCAAAGCACCCAACGAGGGCATCGGAAACGACTCTAGACAAATGTCAGAGGCTTCATAGTAGGGCCTGGGATCTGCTACGGGTCCGACTAGCGTAACGCGTCTTTCATTACGAATACCCGATGGTACCAGGACACTATCTGCCGCCACCCCGATAACAAGAACGTGAAGTTCTTCTCTAGTTTCCAGGAGTTTGCCAAGCGTTTCAAAAAAGTTTATACCTCCGGATGGCGTAAAGTACGCTTCCGCACCGATCGTCATCGCTACTAAACCATCACGCGGAAGTCCAAGCCGCTCCTTAGTTTGATTTTTATTGACATCGTGCCAATGCAGGCGATCCAATCCTAATGGACCTTCCAAAAGCGCGCATGCCTGCGGAAATCTATAACGCTCGGTGAGTTCTCGAAAGTAAGGCATGGTGTTAATAATAACGTCGGCTACGCCACTGCCGAGTGAATAGGAGAAATGGGCATGGTTGAACATTGCGACCGGACAGCCAGTTGGTACTGCGTACGCCAGTACGGGAACCGCATCATCCGGATGATGGTGTAAAATGACGCGATCATATACACTGCTGATCGATCGCAGGATCTGTGCTCGTCGACGAATACTGTCGCTCGGATTGAGAAGCGTGATTTTAGCGCCACGATCATCAGCGATCGCCGTTAGATATTCGGGCATGGGGCCGCTTTGCCGCGTAACCACGATATCGTGAGATGAGCCCGAATCCCGTTGCACCCACTTGGCTAAAACACGGGAATGTCCGCCAGTAAGATAAAGTTCTGATGCCACGTGCAAGGTACGCGTCTCGCCTGCAACCGATCCCGGCAGCGGCGCAGAAAGAGGGCCCGTTTGTAGGACGCGCCCCGCTTCGAGAAGAATATTTTCGACCACACCGTCCGCAAAGCGGCCGGGGTGGGCAGCCCATGCATAGCGGGCAACCTCTTCGGCCCGCTGTAGCAAATCGGGATCCCCCCGCACCGAGAGCTTCACTAGGTTGTTTCGAAGCAACTGGTATCCGAAATCGTTGACCAACAACTGCCTTTCGGCAGCACGGTCTACGGATACGCTCGAGTCATGGAGATGAGGCATTGGTTCGCAACTTTGATAA
>Ga0308164_10005502_pt1 | contig 10170 bp, 17 predicted proteins | sample PhyTR2_FD_201031 | JGI IMG/M metagenome (GOLD analysis project Ga0308164, IMG submission 201031) | Phyllosphere microbial communities from UC Gill Tract Community Farm, Albany, California, United States - DLSLT.R2 | ecosystem: Host-associated > Plants > Phyllosphere > Unclassified | place: USA... | reverse complement strand
CACATGAACACCTACCAAGTCACCGTCCGTACCGCAGGCACCGCGCACGTGTTCAGTGCGATCGCCGCGTCGTCCGCCGACGCGTTCTTAGCCACTGCAACTCAATTTGCCGACGTCCCTTGCGGCATTGCGGTACGCCTCCAGCTGTGCCCACTCTCCGCGCTGCGCAAGCTCATCACTCCCGCCCTCCAAGACGTTCAGGCACGGATGCAGCCCTTGCCTCCCACCTTCGCCGCACCATGCTTTGTATTTTTGAGCGGTGCCAAAGAGGCGATGCCTTTGCACGCAAACGACCGTCGCTTCTTTGCGGTCGACCGTGCAACCGTCGGCCAGGTGTTGTGATGTCGATCACCGTCGCGAGCCTTCGCACAGCGATCGCTAACTGCGTCGCCCAAGCAAGCACAGACGCGCCGACCGACGCCGAGTTGCGCGTCACGTCGTTCGTTGCCCGCCTCTCAGGCAGCATGGAGTCGCTCGGCGACCACGAGCTCGACGCGATGATCTGGGGCCTGTTCGACATGCCTCCCCCGGCCCGGATGTGCGCCGCACCGCTACTCAATCCGATTCCGATGCCCGCTCCAGCACGGTTTTGGGGGTAGTCATGGGCTTCCTCTCTCTCTACCGCTACTACCGCTTCCTCGGCATGCCACTCGTTCAGTCGATCCGCTTGGCGCGCCATCATCGGATGCACGTGAGCTGACCATGCAACGCATCTCGCCCGATCGGGCGTCCCTTGAAATTGCGCACCGCGCGCTTCACACGGACGCTCGACTGGACGAGATGCTCGAACACCCGACCCTCAAGATCATCTTGGAGGCCGTCGCCCGCCGGCACATGCAGCGCCGCGCGAGGATCGATGTGAAGAAGCTGCAGGCCAACGATCACGATTGACCGCCCGATGACCACACCGAACAGCAAGACCCCGAACAACACCTTCGTTTCGCTTAAGGTCGCTGCCGAGGACAAGAACAACGACCACGTCTCGAAGGTCACGTCCTTTGCCGTCGACCCGCGAGTGCTGGAGGTCAATGAAGGATTTAATCCGCGCCCTGTCAACCCTAAGCACATGGCGGAGATGTCGCTCGCGATGCGCAGCGGAGCAACCTTCCCGCCCCTAGACGTATGGGTTGAGGATGGACATATTTTCATCGTAGATGGTCATCATAGGCACGCCGCCGCACTCGATGCGATAAGCAAAGGCGCCGACATCAAATCGTTGGAATGCCGCCACTTTCGGGGCAACGATGCCGACCGTGTTGCCCACTCGCTCAACAGCGCCGGCGGCCTCGCGCTGACACCGCTCCAGCTGGGCGTGCGATATCAGACGCTGATTGGCTTTGGTTGGACGGAACAACGGATCGCAGATCGTCGCGGCAAGTCGCTCCAGCACGTCAAGGACATGATCCAGTTGGCCGAGGCTAACAGCGACGTGCACCAGGCCGTCAACGCAGGCGAGATCTCAGGCACGGCGGCGCTCAAGATGGTCAAGCAGCACGGCAGCCGTGCGGGCTCGGTAATTCGCGAAGGCGTCGAGCAGGCCCAGGCCGATGGCAAGACCAAGGTGAAGCCGAAGGCGCTGGCGGGACGCGGCGCGCCGCGCAAACCAGCGGACAAGTTCATCGCAGCCTGGCTTCTCGCGAACGCTCAGGTAGCCGGCTGGCCCTTCCCTGGCGAGACGCACCGCACCTACTCCATGACCTTCAGAGTACCGAACGAGGTCGCGCACAGCGACGACCTACACACGCTGCTTGCGAATGCATCTTCTTACAACACCACCACCTGAAAGGACCACCATGAATCGCAAGATCATCGGCCCCGGCTCGCCCGTCAAGTTCGACAGCGACGCCGGCCCACAACAAGGCACCGTCGCTGAACTCAAGACGGATATCGGCAACGGCGCCAAGATCGCACTCGTGCGCGTCACCGGCACCCTCGACGGCACGCCGTGGCGCGTTCCCGTCAACGAGCTGCAGCACGCGGAGGCGGCATGAGCACGAAGGCTTTCGCCATCTTCCTGCAAGACCTGCGTGATGGCCGCGCGCACGCCGAGCTGACCACGCAGTTGGCCGAGCTGCTGGCCAAGGTCAAGGACACCGGCAAAGGTGGCGACATCACCTTCAAGATCAAGATCAAGCCGGCGGGCCGTGGCCAGGACGTGGACAAGGTGACCGTCACAGACGCCATCACCGTCAACCTGCCGAAGCCCGAGCGCGGCGAAGACTTCTTCTGGCTGACCGACGACAACGACCTGTCGCGCAACCACCCACGCCAGCATGCGCTGGAACTGCGCGAAGCAACCATCCCCACCCCACTGACCTATAAGGAAGCTTGAACGTGAACGACAACCAGACCAATACGGCCGACATCGCTGGCAGCACCATCACCAGTACCATCGAGCAGACCCACTTCGACGCCAGCACGATCGAGAAGATCGGCGCTCTGTCGCTGGCCGCCAGCGCGATCCAGCAGATCGAAGGCACCACGCACCTGGTGATCCCGGAAGACTTCAAGCATATCGACTTGACCGCTGCGCTGGAAAAAGCTGGTCAGTATCCCAAGCGCAAAACTGGCACCGTTCAACTGGGCGACCTGTCGAGCTTCAATGTTTATGTGGCCGACCAAGGCACAGCATACGACACCTATATCTACGCAGACCCGGACGCACGCACGCTGACGGCGGTTCTGAATGAACATGACAAGGACGACAACCATGCTGGTTGGCGCGACCACCGCGCTGTCTACAAGGCCGAGCTGAGCCGCGAGTTCACCACCTGGATGCAGTTCAACAAGAAGCCGATGGAGCAGGAAGATTTCGCCATTTTCCTTGAAGACAACATCGCCGACGTGGTCGAGCCATCGGGCGAAGCGCTGCTGCAAATCGCGCTCACTCTCCAGGCCAAGACGGAAGTCAACTTCAGCAGCCACAAGCGCCTCGACAACGGCCAGATCCAGTTCGCCTACAGCGAGACGGTCGACGCCCGAGCCGGCACCGGGATGTTCGAGATCCCGCGCGAGTTCACCATCGGCCTGCGCTTGTTCAAGAACGGTGACGGCTATAAGGTCCGTGCGCGCCTCAAATACCGCCTGGGCGGCGGCAAGCTCAAGTTCTGGTACGAGCTGGACCGCGCGGAGAACGCGATCGAAGACGCCTTCCAGGAATACGTCAACAACGCCCGCGAGAACGGCTTCACCGTCCTCATCGGCAAACCGTAAGCGCGAGCCCGCCATGCCCCGCTACCACCGTCCTGTCGTTTTCCAACCCAAAGCCAACGTGCCGATGGTCACCGAGACGCGCGACCGGCTGGCCCTGCAGATCCGCATGGCGGGCGAGTCGCTGATCGAGCACCCGAGCATCGACGCCTACAACACGCTGTCGAAGATGCTGGCCTCGCTCAGCCGCGCCGGCATGGCTCCTGCCCTGCTCGATCGCGGCACCAACGTCATGAACACCATCTGCGACCGCTATGAGCAGTCGCGCCACATCACCGTGGAGTCCGAGGAGGCCGCATCGCTGCGTCAGACCATTGCCGATATCGACGCCGCGCTGCATCGCCTGCCTGTGCAGCGGTTCAACCAGGCGGTGGCCGAGGTCGAAGTGTTCTTTTCAAAAATTTGGTATCAGGAGTTCGAAAAGTGCTGAGTCAATCTCTTCGCAAAATCTCCAATTTGCCCGTTGATTTGGTAACGGCAGGATTCAACACGAAGCAATCGCATTTCAGCATTGTGAATGCGGACGACCGTTGCGTTGCGCGTCCCCATCTCGCGGACAGCGGTAAGCGAGTAAGCGGTTTCGCGCTGCAGAATCAGTATCTGTTTCAACAACAGGGGCGACAGGTCTCTGTGTGTGAATGTTTCAAGTGCACGCTGAATCTGATTCATACGCTCGGTACTGATGGGACGCCTGCGCTTACTGGCGTTTCTCATTTTGTTCAGACTTTCGCGCAGTTCATTTTCCACTTCACCAGCGAGGGTTTCAGCAGCCTGGGCCAGATTCAGAGCGCGAAACAAATCCTCTGTCTTTTGCATCTTGTCTGCTTCACGCGACTCATGTCGCGCCAGCGCAAAGCTCCCAACAATCGCTCCTATAGATCCCACCGCCTGTACCCAACTCGCCCACTCAGAAGAATTAAGGCCGACAGCAGCACCAATCATTATGAAAATCGTAGACGAAGCGACAAGAACTATCAATCTCGAAGTCGGCTTCGCCATCCAAGTAATTATTTTTTTCATAAGGAAATAGTAGCATGAGCAGCTGGGGAACATCGAGCCGGCTGGGCTCTGACCTGTACCGCGAGCGCACTGCAGCATCGCCACCAGTCTCCCTTCGCCGCCGCCGGTGCACATGCGGGAAGATGATCACGGCCAAGCAGCTGACGCAGTACGGCGCGTGTGCCACGTGCGTGCGCACCGCAGTCGACCATGTGAAGGAAGCAGCGTGAGCGAAATTAATCTGTTGATGGGTGATTCGCGAGCGCGAATGCGCGAGCTACCAGATGGGTGCGCGGACGCATGTATAACGGACCCGCCATATGGAGACACCAACCTCGAGTGGGATTCGAAGGTGGAAGGTTGGCTGTGGGAGGCCGCACGCTTGCTCAAGCCGAACGCGTCGATCTGGATCTTCGGCAGCTTTCGCTTCCTCGCTCCGCTGTTTGCGCAGTTGGAGGCGTTGGGCTTCAAGTACAGCCAGGACATCGTCTGGGAAAAGCAGAACGGCACCGGCTTTCACAACGATCGCTTCCGCCGCGTGCACGAGCACGCTGTGATGTTCTATCGCGGCGCATGGTCCGACGTGCATCACGAGACACAGTACACGAACGATGCCACAGCAAAGACCGTGCGCCGCAAGACCAGGCCGGCCCACACCGGGCATATTGAGCGAGGCCACTACGTCAGCGAAGACGGCGGACCGAAGCTGATGCGCAGTGTGCTGTACCAGCCCAACGAGCATGGCAAAGCACTGCACCCGACACAAAAGCCGGTAGAACTCGTTCTCCCCCTTGTGCGCTACTCGGTAAAGCCAGGCGGCTTAGTGCTCGATCCATTCATGGGCTCAGCGAGCATCGGCATGGCCGCGCGCATCGTCGGTTGCGGCTACATCGGCATTGACGACGACCCGCGCCACTTCGCCACTGCCGAGCGCCGCATGGCTGGTCCGCTCGAGAGCGTTACATCGTCTCAGCCGAGCCTGTTCGGGGAGCCCGTATGACCGGCCCAGTACCGAACAACCAGGACGAGCCTAACGATGTCGACGCGTATCGGCACCACCTGCTCCTGCTCAAGTCGATGCATTGCTGCCGGCCAGTGGTCTATGACGGCCTAAACCAATTCATCACGTGTCTAACCGCGAACCGTGACGGCGGGCGCATCTCGATGACGGTCTACCTGGCTGGCAAGCCGGGCGCCATCGACAGCAGCCAGATTCAAATTCAACACGCAGCCCAGGAGAATAAATCGTGACCATGGATATTGATGTTTTTGCCGAGACCAGCTACGGAAAAATCGCCCTACAAAAGATTTCCCCAGCCGATTCAGACTTTCGCCTCTACTACGCCGGCTGGATGGGCGCGGCCAACGATCGTCAGGTAATGAAGGTATCAGGGGCAGTCTTTCGCCCGGCGAAGCGGGGCCGGTTCAAGGGTCAGCTGCACATTAAGGTGCCCGATACGGAACGCACGGCATACGTGACATCGGAAGAAATGATCGCATTCGAAGAATCCGCAAGCCAGAACAGTGAGAACGAACCATCATGACAGTCCTAAAAACATCCTCACCGCATTCGACCACGCTGCGCGACCTGATCGCAGACGACGCCTACATTGCAGGGTTCCAGACGGTTGGACAGTACCGCGCAGCTCTGCTCAAGCACGACGCCACGCACGCCGCCTTCGGCGCCGTGACCAACGACCAGATCACCGCAGGCGCGGCGGTCAAGTGCGAGTGCGGCAAGCCGCTTGGCCGGAACGTCGCGATCGATGTTCATGATGCGATGGAGCGCTCCAAGCCATACGCGACCGGTGGCACTGTGCCAGCCCAGCTGCACTTGGTGAGCGAGTGTCTGGGCCCGTTCACTGCATCTGTTTGCACGTGCCCGAGCGGCGATGGAAGCCTGCGCTGGCCCTGCTCGGCACACCCGCCAGCCAGCCAGGCGGCAACGTTAGGCGAGCGCCAGGAAGGAGGTGCAGCGTGAATGCCGTTGCCGAACGCCTGACGAAGGCTGGCCAGCGCTTCGTTGACGACATGACCCGTTGCCGTGGCATGGGCTGGGTACGCCTGGGTATGCAAGTCGAAGTCGATGGTCACCTGGGGACCATCAAAGGAATGAACAGCGGCGCCAACCTCGACGTGGTGTTTGCGAACCAGCTCAAATACGGCAAGGGCAAGTACAACTGCCACCCAACTTGGCAGACCCGCTACTTCGACGCCGAGGGCAACGTGATCCGCGATTACACCACGAAGCCTACGGCCGAGCTCATAGCGTGCTCCGCTGGCCGCGATGGCGAATGCGCTCATGCCCAGTGCCCACAGCAGCTCGACAACGAACCGCGCACCTCCGGTCGCTACTGCCCGCTCGATAACCAGAGGACCGAAGCATGATCACCACCCCTACCGCAACACTTGGACTGCTGGACCTCGACCACCTGGAAGCGCTTGCCGACGCTATGCCCGAACACCTCCAGCTCAAGGGCTGGTACGTGGCCGCGCTAAGCTTCGGCAAGCAGCACGTGTACGCTGACAACGTCAAGGGACAAGGACGGCAGCACATCGCGTCACTGCCCGCGCACAAGACCTACTTCGCGGGCCTTGCTGAATTCATTGCCGCATTTGACCCGAACACGGTCAAGCAACTGATCACCCTTGCTCGCCGCGCCCAGCCAGAGGACGAAGCGCCGCAAACCGAGGAACTGGTGCATGCACTTCGCCAAGCTGAGCGCCTGTTGCGTGCCGCCGGCTTCGCCATGACCGGCACGGCATCCCCACAGATTGTCGCGGCCATCGCGGCACATGCCGCAGTTGCCCAGCACGATGGCGGCCAGGGAGAGGGGGGATTAGAGTGAAACCGATTTATCTTGAATTGGAAGCGGTCGCAGGAGCAGTCGCGCTGGCGGCATCTACCGTGCAACGTCTGGTTCGCGAAAACGCCTTTCCAAAACCGAGGCAGCTATCGGGGCGACGTGTCGCATGGCTTGTTCGGGAAGTTGAAGAATGGGCAGAGGGACGGCCCATTTCTAACATCCTTCCCCCTCCGAATACTGGTCGCAATTGAACTACGTCAACTCTCATCATAAATACAACGGCTGAGCGACACGTGTATCATAGTATTTTTTACTAAGCTTACTAGCATGCTCCTATACCATTTACCCCCGCGTGAGGTTTCTTGGCACACCGATCCAGCATCCATGGAAATGCCGTTTCAGTTTGAAATGCATGTCGTCCTTACTCCTCCGGAACTCTTTGGAACGGCGGATTTTACTGACTCGATGCGCACCTTTCCAGCCAATGAGGATGGCGTGCAAAATATCAGGTACAGTGGCAGCCTTTTTGCTGGCGCAGATCGGATCAGCACAACATCACCAGTCCGTTTTCCTAGTTTTAATTTTGAAGGTAAATTTGCTGGAGCCGATATTCGAATTGACGGAAACGTTGCAACAATTAAAGGCGAATGCGGTAATTTATATTCGCTTTACTGGCTAGTTCAGACCATTATAGAGCGACTTCCTGCGTCGTTTTCATGCGTCACTACTACACCAGTGTCAATTTCCGAGATACGTGGACGTGCGAGCGAGCATGAATTCACCGTAAAATTAAAAGATGAATTCTATAGGGATGCTGCCTTCACAATCAGCACTGACTTCCATGAAAAGATAAAGCAAAACCTTGGCGAAATACTTTTAAACACATCTGATCTTCCCATTCAGATAGTGGCCGCAATGAGATACCTCAGCCAGTCATTTCTCCTCGAATCAGTCTCAAAATACAACTATCAATTTGCCAGTGAAAGAATGTTGAACGTTTCCAAGGCTCTTGACTCGCTTACACATGAGGCAGGAGATAGCGTTGAAAAGATGCGCCAATTGTTGAAGCACTGGGGTGTCCATGAAGGATATATTGCAATATTTGCATCGATCAAGTATTTGCGAAATCAATTAGATATTGCACATATGTCATACTCACAGATAAGTGCTGAGGCTCACCTCGCAATTCAAGAATTTTTGCCAGTTGCGGAAAAGTGCACCCAATCTTTAATTCTGACTGCAATTCGGATATTTAAAAATGATAGAAATTCATTCAAGAAGCACACTGAGAATAACGAAGATCCAGTTGTGATAAAGAAATTGGCGAACTACAGAGGAATTAGCCTTAACAATATCGGCTCGTTAGAAACTTTCCTCGAAAGTTAGGCTAATTAGATGACTTATCGGAGCAGAAGCCCACCCAGCAGATACTCACTCTAATTCAGTCCTTCCGTTTTTTGATAATCTTTCGTAGTGATCACTGAGCTTAATCAGCCACTCCCGCCGTTCACGGTCATAACGATGAAGGTTATATACTCCATCGATACCTGACGGCATGTGACCAATAACCGCCTCCGCCACATCTGGATTACAACCGAGCGCAGTGAGCTGAGTACGCCCAGTTCGGCGCAGGTCGTGGACAGACCAATGCGTCACCGGCAATCGCGTGCGTTCGTAATCAGGCTTGGTCATTGAGTAAGGCTGTCTTGCCCACACCATCGAGCTTACTGTCTTCTGCTCTACGTGGCCGCTGGCGCCAAGCGAGGCGAAGAGATATCCTTTTTGCACTGCCTGAACCCGGCGCTGCACAATCGCCAGCGCTCGGCCGACAAGTGGAACCCGCAAGTCAGTTGAACCATCACGCCAAGCGTTCTTGGTTTTCGACCTTGGTATCGTCCACCACCAGCCATCCTTCTCACGCGTGATCTCGTGCACTTCCATTTCTAAAATTTCACTGCCACGTGTGCATGTCCAGAGGTAGAGCGTTACGACATCTTCAACCATCCTCGAGAAATTCGGGAGCCATAAGATGAGCTGACCTATCTCTTCAGTACTCAAGACTCGCTTACCGGTTCCGATTCGCTCACCCTGGCGGACATGTCCCTTGCTTCTGAGCTTGCCCTTCATAATCTGCCGCCACCAGTTAGGGACTTCCGGGTCGAGTCGGCCAGCATCGTGTCCATATTCCCAGGCAGCGCCGAACTCCATGCGGATGCGGGCCGCTTGCACAGGAGTGTTGATATACGCCTGCAGGAGATCGAACGCGATAGCGCGTGATACCTTGGCGGGGTCCAGCGAGGCGAAATCAGGATGCTCGTCCAGGACCCTCTCGACTGTCCGCCTCGTTTCGTCCGCGCCCTTCTTCTTTCGATTTCGCTCGACATGTCCTTCGAAGTACAAATTCCATAGTGAGCGAACGGTAAAGCGGTTCGTCGTTGCAGCGCGAGCGGCCTCAATTGCGGCTCGCTCATCGACTCGAGCGGCGCGCCGTTCGACGGCGGGATCGCGGCCAGCTGCGCGCGCGTCTCGGAGCTTTTCCCATTCGACCTCGGCGCGAGCTGGCGACATCTCCGGCCACCCCCCGATCTTCACTTGGCGCATGCGTTGGTCGACCGGACTCTTGTATCGATAGGTCCATGTTCGACCTTTCGTAGAAACTTCAAGTCGAAGCCCCTGACAGTCGGAAATGGTAAAGTGCTGACCAGGCTGCAAAAGCTTGGCAGTGCGCGCATCGAATTGCATCTTGAGGTCTCTGGCGTAGGTTCGGCGTAGCTTTGACCAGTATCTTGATCAGTAGACCCGAATTGTAGCGTAGCTTCTCTCGGATTGGCCAAAAAACCTACGCCAATATGAAGAGTGTAGCGATGCGCTGCGATGCGTTGTGACTACTATCAGCCTCTTAGCTTGCGCACCAGAAGCCTATACAGATCATGCACTTACATAGAGAATCACAGTTGAATCAACAAGTTGCAAAACCAGTGAAGAACGACCACACCCCCATGATGCAGCAATACCTGCGCATCAAAGCCGACTACCCCGACATGCTGGTGTTCTACCGCATGGGCGACTTCTACGAACTGTTCTTTGACGACGCCGAAAAAGCCTCGCGCGTGCTGGGTATCACGCTGACCGCGCGCGGCAAGTCCGAGGGCAA
>Ga0308164_10005501_pt1 | contig 10174 bp, 7 predicted proteins | sample PhyTR2_FD_201031 | JGI IMG/M metagenome (GOLD analysis project Ga0308164, IMG submission 201031) | Phyllosphere microbial communities from UC Gill Tract Community Farm, Albany, California, United States - DLSLT.R2 | ecosystem: Host-associated > Plants > Phyllosphere > Unclassified | place: USA... | reverse complement strand
TCGTCGTGAAGGTCGAGCAGAAGGCAATGCCACATGATATCGTGTTCCATCGTGATGAGGGGAGTAGGCGACACGCTTGGAGCGTTCAGCCGTCGGATCCAGCGTCGGGCACGCCGTGGTCGACGACCCGCTGATACAGCCCGTCGCGGACTTCGGGGGACAGTTGCTCGGCGATCGTCGCGGCGGCATGGCGCAACACAGCCTGCGACGCGTCAAGCGTCACGCGCGCGCCTGGGCCATCGACGAACGGCACGGTCAACGCCGCCCGCGCGGAACCCATCACCAGAATCGGCACCGACATGTCGGTGATCGCATTCAGGACCGGACTTGGGGTGGTGTGCAGACCCTTCGCCGCGATCGCGTCCAGCTCCGCCGCCAGCGCGGCCGCATCGAACGCAGCGCCCGCCAGACGCACGTCGTCGAGCATGGCCTGGCGCACATCCGCCGACTGGAACGCGAGCAGGACGCGTCCCGACGCCGAGCGATGCAGCGGTCGGCGATAGCCAACCCGGATGGCAAAGCCCGACAGGCTGGGGGCCTCGACGCCGACGATCACGACCATCTCGGCACCCGACGCCACCGCCATGTGACAGCTCTGCCCGGTCCGCCGCGCGACCTCGCTCATCACCGGGAGCGCGATGCCGACAAGGTTGCGGACCGGCGGCTGGCTCATGCCGAGCGCGAACAGCCGGTTGGTCAGCCGATAGCCGTCATCGCCCCGCGCGATATAGCGGTGTTCCTCGAGCACCTGCAGCATGCGGAAGATCTCGCTGACCGACCGGCCGAGCGCGGTCGAGATATCCGACATGTTGAGCGGCGCGGTGGCGGCGGCCAGCAGCTCGAGGATCTCGAGCCCCTTTTTGAGCGCGGGCGCCTGATAGCGCGATTTCGTCGTCATGGCTCCCCCGGTGCGCTTTTTGCGGCTTCTACGATCACCCACGCCAAGAACATAGCGGCTCCGTCGCAGGCTGGTAACTGAGGACCGGCCATGGCGTGCGATCGGACGCATGGCATGCCGTGACAGACCTGCTAAGGCGGCGGCATGTCGAAAAATCTCAGCACTTCCGGTACCATCGACGTCGATGGCACCACCTATGAATGGCGCCTCGAGAGCGAGCCGCAATGGTCGGACGACGACGGATGGAAGGGGATGGTCCTTTCGCTGCTCGAAAAGGACTGCCAGCGCGAGGCGATGCTCGAATTTCCCGCCCCCAAGCGCCTGCTGAAGGGGTTGCCGCGCGGGCGGCTCCAGATCGACGATCCGACCATCTCGCGCGGTATCCGGGCGGCGTTGGGCGCAGGGTGGGAGCCGATGTCGCGCGGCAAGCCCGTGGTGTTCGTCGTCGACGCAGAGGGCAATTAAGCGCGCCCCCGCGCTACTCCTTCGGTGTGGGCGACACCTGATCGAGGACGTAGCGCGTGAAGCGGGGGAGCGGGCAGGGGTCGCCGCAGCCGGGGACCGGGATCGCGACCGTCTCTGGCGGATTCAGCGCCGACAGCGGGATGCGGTAGCGCATCTGGTCTAGCCCCTGCGCGATATAGCGGACCCGCACGACGCGCTCTCCGGTCGCGGCACGACGCCACAGTTCGAACACGAGCCCGCCACCGGGGGCCGCTTCGCCTGCAGCATAATCGCGAAGTTTCCAGTCGAGACCGAGCAGCCCGGCGAGCATCGTCACCGTGCCGTCATGGCCGCTGACGACGACGATCTTCTCCGCGTCGCCGATCGGGTCGGCCAGCGCGGTCGCGCCGGCGCCGCGCTGGAGTGTCGCGAGCAGCCGCATCGCGAGATAGCTGCTGGTCTGGCGGCCGACTTCCGGGGTGCGCGTGCGCAGGTCGATGCCGGCCCCATGGACGGCGAGCGCCTTGCCGATCGTCGCCGCGTCGATCCCGCTCCAGTCGGGGAAGGCGAGCCCGTCCGCATAGGCCATGACGAGGCTCTCGGCGATGCCGGCGACCTGCAGGCTGGGCGAGGTGAGGTCGGGCTTGCCCGTCGCGTCGATCCGCATCGCGATCGGGGTATCGCCCAGCCGGCACTGGGCCCGGGTGCGGTCGGTCGTGGAGCACGGGATACGGCGGCATTGCAGCATCAGCGCCTCGAACCGGTCGCGGTCGGGGGTCTGGCGCGCGTCCCACGCCGCCAGATCGCCGTCGATCCGCGCGGAGATCGCCGCGAGCATCCGCGGGGCGTCGAGCGGCGCGAGCGGGGTCTGCGGCGCCTCGAACAGCGGATCAGGCGCGGCCGCGGACTGGTGGATGGTCGCCGCGCACCCCGGGGTCAGGCCTGCAGCGAGCGCGGTCGCTGTGGCCTCGGTGCGCTGCGTGTGGTTCGCCCAGTAATAGACCGCGCAGTCGCTCGCGCCGAGCAGGCCGAGCTGCCGGTAGCGCGCCGCGTACCAGCCGCCGAGCATCGTCACGAGTGTCGCGCCATTCGCGGTCAGGTGCCCCGCCGGCACCTTGAAACGCGGCCAGGCGCGGCGGCTGTAGCGGCCGAGCTCTTCCGGGCTCGACATCGCGCTGCGGACGCCGTGGCGCATGACGATGACGACGCGCTCGAGTTTGTCCTCTCGCGGCGGCGACGTTTGTGCCGGCGCGAGGGACGAGGCGACCAGCGCGAGGCCGGCCGCCAGCGAGGCTATCCGCATCAGAACTTCGCCCTGACGCCGGCCATGAACGTCCGCCCGTAATCGGTATAGCCCGCGAACTGGTTGTCACGGACATACTGCCATTGCACGCCGCCGGCCATGTTGATGCCCTGCACGACGAAGGTCACGTTCGGCGTCACCTTGTACGACATGTCGAAATCGAGGCTGCCGAACGCGCTGTCGTTGTTCGCGGCGAGCCCCGCGCCGCCGACGTCGCGCAGCACGTTGCCGCGCCAGCTGTAGCTCACCCGCGCACCGATGCGGTCCTTCTCGTAGAAGGCGGTCAGGTTGAAGCTGTCCTTGGCGACGTCTACCAGCGCATCGCGGAAAATGCCGCCGGTCGCCAGCGCATAGGTGCCGCCGGTCTTGGTGTGCGTGTAATTGGCCTGCGCGCCTAGGCCGTCGAACGGCGCGGGGAGCATCTTGAACAGCTGCTGATACGCGATCTCGATCCCCGCGACATAGGCGTCGCCGCCATTTTTCGGCGCGGTCAGGCGATAGGTCTGGCCGTCGAGAACGAAGTCGCGCGTCTGCTGGAACACGAAGGTGGTGATGTCCTTGTAGAACACACCGCCGACCAGCGCGCTGCCGGGCGCGAAATACCATTCGACCGTGCCGTCATATTGCCACGCCTCGAACGGCTTCAGCTCGGGATTGCCGCCGACCGCGGTGAGGACGGTCGGGCTCGAATTGATCGTCAGCCGCGGCGCCAGATCGGCAAGCGACGGCCGGGTGATCACCTTCGACGCGGCGAACCGCATCTGCAAGTCGGGCGAGACCTCCGCGACCAGATTGAGCGAGGGCAGGATGTTGTCATAGGTCTTGTCGTAGCTGACGGGCAACGCGACCTTGCCGTCATCGGCATAGCCAGACGAGGTCTGGCGGGTCCGGGCATAGCGCACGCCGATATCGCCGCGCACCGCGATGCCGGCGATGGGGAAGGCGAAGTCGGCCATGCCATAGCCCGCGACGATCTCCTCGCCGATCGCATAGCTGTTGCGCAGATCGCCGCGCGCAAGCGGTGCGGCAAGCAGCGCCTCCTTGCCGGTGGCGGCGGCGAGGAACTTGGCCGGATCGGGCATCGCCCAGCTGGTCGGCAGGGTGCCGGTCGCGCCCTTCAGAAAATCATCGACCGGGAACGGGACGAAATAGCTCGCGTCGAAATATTTGCCGGCGATGCCGCTGGTGAAGTTGATGTCGCGGCGATCATAGGCGCGTGTTCTTTTCTGATACTTCACGCCCGCACGCAGTGCGCTGACCACGCCGGTCAGGTCGCGCGTGACGTCGAGCTTCGCGGCGCGTTCGCGGTCCTTCGAGTCGTTGACGCGGTATTCGATGCGCCGTCCGGGCAGCAGCGCCGGGTTCGACAGGTCGGCGTTCAGCAGCGTGACGTTGGGCAGGCGATCGCCCGCCTTGCCGAAATCGAACGTCGTCGCGCCCACCGTGCCGAGCAAACGGGTGCGATAGATCGGCTCGGGCGTGTTCGAATAGGCCTGGCCGATGCTGCCGTCCGCGGCGATCGTCCAGCCGCCCGCCTGCCAGCGCGCATTGGTGCCGACCAGCCAGTTCTTGTACTGGAGCACCGACGTCTCGCGACCGATCTGCGTGGTCGAGGCGGTCGTCGTCGCACCGGTCAGCACGCCGTTCTCGATCACCGCGCTGCCCGGCACGATCCCGCGCGGCAGGTTGGAGCCATCCGCCGCCGAATAGGTCAGCTCGTCATAAGCGACGTTCAGCCGGCTCCACAGCCCGTCGACGTTCAGCTCGAACCGGTCGTCGGGCTTCCATTGCACCGCGCCGTTGATGCCGATCCGGTCGCGGTTCTCGCGCTCGAGCGTCGGGCGGATCGCGGTCGGGATCAGGATCGTGTCGCTGTCGAGCGAGCCATTGCCGTCGGTGTCGATCTTGCCGTCCGCCCAGCCGACGCCGGTGATGCGATCCTGCCGCGTGGTGCGCTCGTCATAGACGCCCGCGATCAGCGCGCCGAACGTGCCGTCGGGGCTCGCCCAGCTGACCATGCCCGACAGCCGCGGATCGACCGCGTCGGCGAGCCGCGGCGAACTGGCGGTCGCCGACAGCGCGAGCACGGGCTTCTTCAGGTCGAGCGGGCGGAAGGTGCGCAGGTTGATCGTGCCGCCGATGCCGCCTTCGTCGAGGCTCGCGCGCGGGCTCTTGATCACCTCGACCGCGGACATGAGCTCGGACGGCAGCGTGTCGAACCGGAACTGGCGCCCGCTCTGGCCGCTGTCGCGAACATTCTCGTTCACCGCGACCGAGCGATCGTTGAGCGTCACGACCTGGAACTGTGCGCCGAGCCCGCGGATGCGGACGAACACGCCCTCGCCACGGTCGCGGACGATCGAGACGCCGGGCACGCGCTGGAGCGCTTCGGCGATGTTCTGCGCGGGAAACTTGCCGATATCCTCGGCCTTGACGACGTCGATGACGTTGGTCGCCTTGCGCTTCTGCGCCAGCGCGCCGGTCAGGCTGCTCGCATAGCCCGTCACGACGATCTCGCGGGTCTCGTCGTCCGGCGTGGTCGCTGCGGTCTGCGGCGCTGCGGTCTCGACCGTCGCGGCAACGATCAGCGCGCCATTGGGCTGCTGGCGGACCATCAGCCCGGTGCCGGCGATCAGCCGCTCGACCGCGGCGTGCGGTGCCATCGTGCCGTCGATCGCGGGTGCGGTCCGACCGGCAACCGCAGCGGGCGTGAACAGGATGTCGATGCCGCTCTGGCGGGCGAGCGCTTCGAGCGATCGGCCGAGCGACTGGGCACCCAGATGCACGCGTACCATCTTGGCCTGCGCGATCGCCGCGGCGGGTGCAAAGGCGGTCGACAGCGCGGCGCAGGCTGCGCCCATCACGAACGAACGGCGCAGGCGCCGGCGATTGGTCGTCACGGTGTTCATCCCCCCAAGGAAGGCGGCGATACTGCCGCACCTCCTCGACGGGCGAGCCGCGATCTACCCCACCCCGCTGACGCGAATTTTTATCCGCCGAGCAGGACGGCACCGTCCATCGTTCGCAACCGCAAACCGAGCAGCGTCGCGAGCGCACGCCCCAGCGCGACATTGTCGCCCATCCGGTACATGCCGCTGACCTGCAGCCCAGCGACCGCCGGGTCGGCGATCACCAACCGCGTCGCGCTGTACCGGTTCGCCTCCTCGGCAACCGTCGCGAGCGTATCGTCGTGAAACGCGGCACGACCGGTGGTCCAGGCCCGTGTCGCCGCGAGGTCGGGACGATCGATCACATCGTTTCGTAACCGCGCTCCGTCGGTCAGGAGCTGCGCAACGCTAGTCGACGTCGTGGCAGCGATCGTCGCCCGCCCTTCGATCGCAGTAAAGGCCACCCCGTCGCGCGCGTCGCAGCGCAGGTCGAAGCGGCCCGCGCCGGCGGTCATCGCCCGGTCGGCCGCGGTGATCGTGAACGGGGTCGCGGATGGCGCGACCGTCAGGTCGACGCGACCTTGCGTCAGCCAGAGCCGCCGCCGCCGCTCGGTCGCGACCACATGCAGCCGGGTGACCGCGTCGAGCAGCAGGGCCGAGCCGTCGGGCAGCACGATCCGTCGCTGCTCGCCGATTCCCGTCCGATACGGCGTCGCGGCATAGGCTGCCTGGAACACGCCGGTCCCGGCGACCGCGGTGACCGCGAGTGCCGCGACCCCGCCCAGCGCGCGGCGGCGCGTCACCACCGGCGCGCGCGACGGTGCGGTTCCCGGGACCATGTCCCACAGGTCGGTCGCGCGCTCGAACCGTTCGGCCTGCTCGGGGTTCGCGGTCAGCCACTGTCGAAAGACCGCCGCGTCCCGTGCGCTGACGTCGTCCGCGTTGAGCCGCGCGATCCATTCCGCTGCGGTGCGTTCGGGCGCCGCCTTGTCCGAAAACATCCGGTCTAGGGATTTGCGGCCATGCATTGCGTGCTCACCAATCCTCCGTCCAATCGACCAGGAAGGTCATCGCCTTGGCCATGTGCTTTTCGACTGCACTCTGGCTGATTCCCAGACGCGCAGCAATCTCGCGATATTTATACCCGTCGAGCCGCTGCATCAGGAAGATCTCGCGGGTCCGCGGGCTGAGATGATCGAGGCCCTCGCGCACCCGGTCGAGCCGCGCCTTCGCGATCAGCACTTCATCCTGGATCGGCGAACAGTCGCGCAGCCACTCGATCGTCCCCGCGTCCTCGTGCGTCCCGCGAACAGCCTCGCGCCGGAACGCATCGCGCCCGCGGTTGACCGCCGCATGGACGAGGAACGCCTCGTCGTTGCGCGGCGCCGCGGGCAGCGTCGCCATGCTGACATAGGCGTCGTGGAGCAGATCCTCGCCATCCGCCCGCCGCGTCAGCCGTTCGACCTGCGCGCGCAGACGCGACCAGCCCGCCCAGAGGCGACCGGCCCCGGTATCGACCACGCTGAGCTCGGACGTCCCCATCGGCCCAGGCGGTATGCGCCCGCCGGTACAGTTTGATGACGTGCCGGCGACGGATCAGTGACACGCGACGATGCCGCGCCGGTGTCAGCCCGCGGGGCGGTGCGGCGCCTGCCACCCCCCGCCGAGCGCACGGAACAGGTCGACCTGCGCCCCCGCGATGCGGGCGTCGGCCGCGGCGAGCTCGGTATCGGTATCCGCCAGCGTCCGCTCGGCATCGAGGACGTCGAGAAAGTCGATCTGGCCTTCCCGCTGGCGCGCACGGGTGATGCGCGCGGCGGTGGCGGCGTTGTCGTGCGCGGATTGCAGTTGCGTGCGGCGATCGAGTTCGCGCGCATAGTTGGACAGCGCGGTCTCGGTTTCCTCGAGCGCGGTCAGCACGCTGCCGTCGAAGCTGGCGAGCGCGCCGCGCGTATCCGCCTCGGCGCCGGCGATGCGCGCGCGCGCCGCGGACTGGTTGACCGTCCAGTTGAGCAGCGGGCCAAGCAGCCAGCGGACCGGCCCGCCGGTGAAGACGTCGCCGACGCTGAGCGCGGTCGAGCCGATCGACCCGCCGAGCGCAATCTGCGGATAGAGCTGCGACGTCTGCACCCCGATCCGCGCGGTGGCGGCGGCGAGGCGGCGTTCGGCGGCGTGGACGTCGGGGCGCCGTGCGAGCAGACTCGCGCCATCGCCGATCGGGATCGGCCGGTCGAGACGCGGCGTCGTGACGCGCGCGCCGGCGCTGGCGGGCAGGTCCTGCGAGGTGCGGCCGGTGAGCGTGGCGAGGCGGAAGAGCGCCGCCTGACGTTCGGCTTCGATCTGCGGGATGTTTGCGGCGCGCTGATCGCGCAGTGCGGCGATGCGGACCTGATCGAGACGCGCAGCGCGACCCGCGTCGACCCGCTTGCCGGTCAGCGTGTTCGACTTGTCGAGCAGGTCGACGATCCGCCGGGCGACCGCGAGGCGTTCGGCGGACGATGCTGCGTCGACATAGGCGCGCGTGGTGGCGGCGACGATCGAGACCCGCACTGCATCCGCGTCGGCCTGCGCCGCGCCGACATCGCCGCGCGCGGCCTCGACGTTGCGGCGGACGCGGCCGGCGAGATCGACCTCGTAGCTGACGTCGAGGCCGACATCATAAGTCGCGCGCTCGCGGTCGAAGCCGGGCAGGTTCTGGAGTTGCGAGGTGCGGGAGTAATTGCCGCTGCCGCTTGCGTTCACCTGCGGCTCGCGGTCGGTCTTGGCGCCGCGCAGCGAGGCGCGGGCGCTGTCGAGCCGCGCGACCGCCACGCGCAGGTCGGTGTTTGCCGCCAGCGCGTCGGCGACGAGGCCGTCGAGGACGGGGTCGCGGTACATCCGCCACCAGTCGTTATCGGGCGCCGTCGTGATCGTCGCGGCGTTCGCGGTGACGAACGACGCGGTCGCCTTGGGCGGGGTGATCGGCGCGACGTAATCGGGGCCGGCGGCGCACGCGGCGAGCGTCAGCCCCGAGAGGCTCGCGAGAAGCAGGGACTTCATGAGGCTGGTCCTATTCGGCTGGCTGAAGCGTCGGCTGGGCAGCGGCTGGCTTGCGGCGTTCGAACCGCATCGCCAGCGCCCGTGCGACGACATAGAAGGTAGGGGTGAAGAGCAGCCCGAAGCCGGTCACGCCGATCATCCCGAAGAACACCGCGGTGCCGAGCGCCTGGCGCAGTTCGGCGCCGGCCCCGTCGGCGATCACCAGCGGCACCGCGCCGAGGATGAACGCGAAGCTCGTCATCAGGATCGGCCGCAACCGGTCCTTCGCCGCGCGCACCGCCGCTTCGACCGGCGACAGCCCGTCCTGCTCCTCGGCCTGCTTGGCGAACTCGACCACGAGGATCGCGTTTTTCGCGGCCAAGGCGATGAGCACGACCAGCCCGATCTGCGTGAGGACGTTGTTGTCCATCCCCCGCAAATTCACCCCGGTCATCGCGGCGAGCAAACACATCGGCACGATCAGGATGATCGCGAGCGGTAGCGTCAGGCTCTCATATTGCGCGGCGAGGACAAGGAAGACGAACAGCACGGCCATTCCGAAGACGAGGGCAGCGGTGCTGCCGGCCGCCTTTTGCTGGTAGGCGATGCCGGTCCATTCATGCGCATAGCCCGCGGGCAGCGACGCATCGGCGAGCTTCTCCATCGCCACCAGCGACTGGCCCGAGGAATAGCCCTTGGCGGTGTCGCCATCGACCTCGACCGCCGGGAACAGGTTGTAGCGCACCACGCGGTACGGGCCGGTCTTGTCGCGGAACGTCGAGACCGAGCCGACCGGGACCATCTGGCCCGAATTGGAGCGCGTCTTGAGGTTGGCGATGTCCGCGGTGGTGTTGCGGAACGGCGCATCGGCTTGTGCGGTGACGCGGTAGGTGCGCCCCAGCAGGTTGAAGTCGTTGACGAACGCCGAGCCGAGATAGACCTGCAACGCCTCGAACACGCGCTCGGGGGGGACGCCCAAGAGGTTGGCCTTGGCGCGGTCGACATCGGCGAAGATGCGCGGCGTCGCGGTGTCGAAGAAGGTGTAGACCTGCGCCAGGCCCTTGGTCTGGTTCGCCTTGCCGATCAGGTCGTAACTCGTCTTGCCAAGGTCGCCATAGCCGTGGCCGCCCTGGTCCTGCACCATCAGGCGATAGCCGCCGGCCGAGCCGATGCCCTGGATCAGCGGCGGCGGGACGATCAGCAGCCGCGCTTCGGTGATGTCGCCCGTCGCCTTCTGCGATTCCGCCATGATGCTGGCGAGCGTGACGCCGAGCTTCTTGCGCTCGGCAAAGCTCTTGAGCGGGATATAGGCCGCGGCCGAGTTGGGGGCGAGCGTCTGCGACGGGCCGTCAAAGCCCGCGAGCATGACCGCGCCCTTGACGCCGGCGAGCGGCAGGATGCGTTTTGCGACCTTCTGCATCACCGCATCGGTACGCTCGACTGACGAGCCGGGCGGCAGCTGGATGACGGTCAGGAAATAGCCCTGGTCCTGCGCGGGGACGAAGCCCGACGGGGTGACCATGAAGACACCGACCGTGACCGCGATCAGCGCGGCATAGGCGACCATCATCCGCTTCGGCGCGGCGACGAGGCGTGCGGTGAGGCGGGCATAGCTTTCGCTCA
>Ga0308164_10005500_pt1 | contig 10175 bp, 8 predicted proteins | sample PhyTR2_FD_201031 | JGI IMG/M metagenome (GOLD analysis project Ga0308164, IMG submission 201031) | Phyllosphere microbial communities from UC Gill Tract Community Farm, Albany, California, United States - DLSLT.R2 | ecosystem: Host-associated > Plants > Phyllosphere > Unclassified | place: USA... | reverse complement strand
ACGACGAAGATTCGCATCTGGGTGACTTCATCGAAGACTCGACCATGCAGTCGCCAATCGATGTCGCCACTGTCGAAAGCCTGAAAGAAGCGACACGCGAAGTGCTGTCGGGCCTCACGGCTCGTGAAGCCAAGGTTCTGCGCATGCGTTTCGGCATCGACATGAACACCGACCACACGCTGGAAGAAGTCGGCAAACAGTTCGACGTGACCCGCGAGCGGATCCGTCAGATCGAAGCCAAGGCACTGCGTAAACTGCGTCACCCGACCCGTAGCGAACACCTGCGTTCGTTCCTCGACGAGTAATACGCGCAGCACGCAACGCGTTCAAACAGAACCCCCGGCCCGCCGGGGGTTTTGCGTTTCAGGCCCGCCGAAATTTCAAAGCGCTCTATCTCGGGTGTTTCATTGAAACCCCCTCGAAAATACGTCGGTCAGCCGTCGCCCGGCAGGCAAAATTCCGAAACCTGACCTACAACTATGTGTCACTGCAGGCAAAAAGCCTGCTCGTGATCCTTTGGCCTATCGGTTGTTGCCAGGATATTTACCGCAGCATCGTGCGCAGACTTGCCGCGATGTTGAGACCTTCTGCTAGCAATAAATCAGCAGCGGTAATGACCACAACCCTGGCCCGCTCGTGCGCAACGATACGGAGCAAGTGCTGTGGCCCCCGCGATATCGGCAGCCAGACCAAGCACGGACGTGAGCACTTATGCGTGGATTAATGACCGACATCAGTGACATCAAACAAACAGAAGAAGCACTGCGTCAATCTGAAGACAGGTTCGCCTCAGTCTTCGCTCACTGCCCGGACATCATGGTCATCGCCAGCCTCATCGATGGCCAGATTCTGGAAGCCAATAATGCGTTTGTAGAACAATCCGGCCTAACCGCCGAAGAAGCCATCGGCAAAACCCCCACCCAGATCAACGTATGGGCCGTTCCCGGCATGGGTCCAGGCCTGCTCGAACAGCTGCAAAAAGGCAATATCCGCAATCTGGAAGTGCCCTTGCGACGCAAGAACGGACAGACCTTTTCCGGACTCATGTCCGCCCAACCCTTCAACCTGGGCGCCAAGCCCGCTGTGCTGGTGGTGGTTCGCGACATCACCCCGTTCAAACAGGCCCAGCGACAATTGCAGCTCTCGGAAGAAAAGTTCGCCAAAGCCTTTCACGCCTCCCCGGACGGGCTGACCATCAGCCGTGTGCGCGATGGGGTGATTCTCGAAGTCAACGAAGGCTTTTCCCGCATCACCGGGTACACCGAAAAACAGTGCCTGGAGCGCTCCACGCTCGACTTGGGCATCTGGGCCGACCTGAGCGAACGCCAGGCCATGATCGGGCACATCAAGCGGCATGGCTCTGTACATGAGTTTCGCACCAGAATCCGGGGCTCCGAAGGCAACATCCGACTCTGTGAACTCTCTGCGCACCCGGTGCTGATCGACGGCGAAGACTGTCTGCTGACCATCAGCCGTGATGTCACCGAACGCCAGCACATGCAGGAAAAACTCCACCTGGCCGCCACCGTGTTCGAGAGCACCGCTGAAGGCGTACTGATCACCGACACGCGCCAGCGCATCCACGCCGTCAATCGCGCCTTCAGTGAGATCACCGGTTACAGCGAGACCGAAGCCATCGGCCATACGCCCCGCCTGCTTGCATCGGGCCAGCACGACAGCGCCTTCTATGCCGCGATGTGGCATCAACTGACCGCAGAAGGCCACTGGCAAGGCGAGATCTATAACCGCCGCAAGAACGGCGATATCTACCCGAGCTGGCTGACCATCAGCGCCGTGCGCAACAAGGACGACCTCATCACCCACTTCGTCGCCGTGTTCGCCGACATCTCCAGCCTCAAGCACGCCCAGGCACGCCTGGACTACCAGGCACACCACGACCCCCTCACCGGCCTGCCCAACCGCACCCTGTTCGAAAACCGCCTGCAGACCGCCCTGCTGCACAGCGAAGAATCCGGCAGCCTCGGCGCCGTGCTGTTTCTGGACCTGGACCGCTTCAAACACATCAACGACAGCCTCGGCCACCCGGTCGGGGACCTGCTGCTCAAAGGCATCGCCCAGCGCCTCAAGGAACACCTGCGCGACATCGACACCGTCGCCCGGCTCGGCGGCGATGAGTTCATCGTCCTGCTGCCCGGCCTGCTGCAACCCAGCGACGCCGTCAGCATCGCCAACAAACTGCTGGCCTGCTTCAGCGCGCCCTTTCAGGCCGGAGAACACGAATTCTTCATTAGCTCCAGCATCGGCTGCAGCCTGTTCCCCACCGACGGCACAGACGTCGCCACGCTGGTCAAAAACGCCGACGCGGCCATGTACCGCTCCAAAGCCAAAGGCCGCAACCGCGTCGAAAGCTACACCCGCGACCTCACATCCCAAGCCAGCGAACGCATCGCGCTTGAACAGGAACTGAGACGCGCACTGGACCGCAACGAACTGAGCCTGTCGTTCCAGCCCAAGACCAGCCTGCAGACCAACAGCATGGTCGGTGCCGAAGCCCTGATCCGCTGGAGCCATCCGACCTTCGGCGAAGTGCCACCGGAGCACTTCATACCGCTGGCCGAAGAAAACGGCATGATCCTGCAGATCGGCGACTGGGTCATCGAACAGGCCTGCCTGCAAATGCACGCATGGCGCAAAACCCACAAACCGTTCGGCCCACTGTCCGTCAACCTTGCCGGCGCACAACTGCGCCAGCCGCACCTCGTGACCCGCATCGAACAACTGCTGGCCGACAACGGCCTGGAGCCCGGCTGCCTGCAACTGGAAATCACCGAAAACTTCATCATGAGCCAGACCCAGGAAGCCCTGGCCGTGCTGCACAAACTCAAGAAACTCGGCGTCCAGCTGGCCATCGACGACTTCGGAACCGGCTACTCATCGCTCAGTTACCTCAAACGGCTGCCACTGGACATCCTCAAGATCGACCAGTCCTTCGTCCGCGGCCTGCCCGAAGACACCCACGACGCCGCCATCGTCCGCGCCATCATCGCCCTGGGCCGCAGCATGCAACTGACCGTCATTGCCGAAGGCGTGGAGAACAGCGAACAGCAACAATTCCTGGCCGCAGAAGGCTGCGAACAGATGCAAGGCTACATCGTCAGCCTGCCCCTGCCACCCGAGGAATTCTGCGCCAGGTTTCTTCTTATGAACGTTTAGGACTTTTCGGATAGCACAGCCGCGAAACCGCCGTTATAATCCGCGTCCTGCTGAGGGCCCATAGCTCAGTTGGTTAGAGCAGAGGACTCATAATCCTTTGGTCCACGGTTCGAGTCCGTGTGGGCCCACCACCTTATAGAGCCGCGCACTGCGCGGCTTTTGTGTTTTTGGGTGGTTATTCACAAGGACAGTCATATGGTCCAAAGGTACTCAATCGGCGCGATGCCGGTGCGCTGGTACACCTTTGGAGTCCTGTCAGATGGCAACGCAAGGCAAAACCTCTTCCGGCACATGGGATGCTTTAATCCGCAAAACCGGCTGCCCAGCAGCGGTGAAAACCTTCCGCACCAGACGTGATGCGGAAGAATGGTCACGGCATACCGAAGACGGAATGACAACGGCCTGAAGTAGGTACGCTCTATATTGAAAACGCGAGAATGAGCCTATAACGACAGCAGCAGCCCAGCGGGGCTTCGATGGGAGGGCTACACATCTCTATCTCAGCCTCCCCACCTTGGAATCGAACCATTGCGGCAGGTCAGTACAGGAATATACAGGCATCAATCTATCAATTGGCCTCAGTCAAAGGGTGCCAGCGGGCATAAAATACGCTGTAAGCCCAGATAGAAATCATTGACCTCCGCAGTCACGTTCGTGGCTATAACAATGAAAACATCTTTCAACTCACCCGCTATAGACACGTCCCGCGCAAATCGAGTAGGTTGTCAGGCAACTTTTCTCGCGCACCCGTTCAAGACAATGAGTGCTCCCATCCATGCTGTATAACACCTTATACAGTCATCGGTACGCTGAAAAGCCTTGACCAAGACACGGATAGCCAGATGAACAAGGAATGTTTTACGCCCTTCCCGCCCGGCTATTTCGCACCACGTGGAGTTTATCCATAGCTATGCATAAGGACATCTAAATGTTTCAAGTACAGATCGCGTTGATTGTATTTATTCTGCTTGGGATTCCCTACCTTTTTTTACTTAAAAAAGCAGGACTTTCACCCTACTGGTCATTAATATTCCTGCTAACCCCATTCGGGATACCACTAGGCGCATGGCTTGGCTTCCCTATTCTGGCTCTTAGGGCTTGGCCTGCCAGAAACGAACTACCCAATCAATACTTTCTAGCCGCACCCCAAAATATAACGTTGGTAGCCGCCCATATTGCCATGCCGATATTTTCCCTCTTCGTAATCTTCAAGAAGTGTGGCTACAGCGGATGGTGGTGCTTAACAGCTTTTCTTCCTCCTGTTGCAATCATCATGTTATGGGTGCTTGCATTTAAAAAACATCCAACGCAAGAATTTGTGAATACATGATACGTTAAAACGGTCGATTTTTAGTAGTGCCATGGTGTTTTATTACTGATCCTATGAGCGGCTTTGAACATGTCAGGCATGGTGTTCATGAGACATCATCACCCGTTATGATGACGTTGGCGCTGTGTTTAGAGGATTCGCAAGATAATCGATCCTCTTGGCACTGATTGAGGAACTGAAGCATGGCTTATATATCGGAATGGCTGGCTCTACTGGATAACCGACCAGCGCCTGTCGGTGAGTGGGCAACTTATCGTCGCGACGAAGCCTTGCAATTGCTCCGCCATGCCGAAAAGACCGGTGACTGGATAACGCTGAGTAATTATCGTAATGGCTTCGTTCGCGAAGTCGCTGTACGAGAGCTGATTGATCGCCCTTCCCCCGGTGCACTGGTGGCATTGATAGAACGACTCAACGATTGGGTACCGCAGGTTCGCGATTTGGCAAAAGCGGGTCTGGCTCGCTACCTATCGCCCACTCACGTGCCAGCGTTGCTATTCGCTCTCGAAGACTTCATGGCGCTGGCCTTGCGCCACAGAGCTGATCACGCCCCGACCCTAAAGGCTGTGCGCGCGGTATTACAGTCGGTCGAGGCAGACAACGAAGTCTACACAAGCTTTCTGACGCGACAAGGTCGCGCGGCTCGCTACCTGTTCACCTTGTTATTGGAAAAAGATGGTGACAGGCAGACACTACTGCGAGACGCTCTGGCGCATCGAGAGCTGACCGTACGACTGTTGGCAGTTACAGCCTGTCATGAGCTACCGAATGTCCGAGCAGTACCATTGCTGCGTGAGGCACTCTTGCGTCCCGGCGCTAAAGTACGTGTCTGCGTACTACGAGCTTTGTTGCCGTTGCTGGAAAACCCGCAGCCAACGTTATGTACGTCTCTGCTCGACGCATCCCCGTCCATCCGCAGCCTGGCGCGCTGGGTAGCACCGAGCCATGGTGTAGATGCGCATTCATTATTGGTTGAGCGACTGAACCAAGACTTGCCTACTGCAAGGCGTGAATGGCTGGGTATCCTTGGGTTAGCGAAAGAGCTTGGTGTCGAGCTCGAACACAGCTGGCTGGCAGCAGCAGCCCGATCCGATTATCCCGATGTGCGACGCGGGGTCATAGGACTTTTGGGCGAAGGACAAGTGAGTCTAATGCTGGCAGCGCTTGATGACCCATCCGACGCCGTGTTTATGGCTGCAGCCGCACAACTGGACAAACAGCCCTGGAACTCCCTAAAAGCCGAATTGGACGCCCGGTTTGACAGAGACTGGCATGAACTACCGACCACGCGACGTCGCACACTTATGCAATTGCGCCCGCGCTGGCAACAAGCGTCTTACCTGATAGGACGGTTAACATCAGAGCCTGTTGCACAAGTGTTCTGGGCCCATGAAGTTGACCTGTGGTGCGAAGCGCAATACCAAATAGTCGATCCGATTACTTCGAGGGCAGAGCGGGGAGCGATTATAGATAAACTCCGAAACCTGGCATCCAGAGGTCTTATTAGCAGCAGTAATTTTGCGCGAGTCGTGTAATGATGCTAGGGCTGATTAATTAGCTAGCCATCTAGCACCGGGGGCTTTATGAAGCCCTGGCCTGTCTCGGTCGCCTGACCGGCATAGATCAGCTAAGCTGACGCAACAGTTAAAAATCAATACTGCATCGAACCAACGAGAAACTTCAGCAGCAAAAAATACGTTCATCATTGTCAAGCTGACGATGCCAAATGCATTACACGAAGAGGGCCCGCGACGATGAGCTTTGACATTATTATTTTGAAGCCTACCGACCCCGATGAAAACAGCCTGTCTAACGTTGAAGACGTGCTCGATATTGGCTGCCCTGAAGTCGTCATTACATCTCTGGAGTCAGTATTCCCTGGCTGTATACAAGGTACGTTTTCGGCGGGTGAACGCTACTCGCTCGAGTCTGCCCAGAATGGCGACCCCGTGAGCAGCGTACACCTAGCTCTGAGGTTCGGCAGAGACTGGTCTGATGCCGCCAGTGCCGAGTTTCATAACCTACTCTCGACGCTCTGCCAATTGCTCCAGTCAGTAGCTTTTGCGGTGTCCGATAACTCAAGGATCGCACCTCCTGCTAAAGTCGGCCCGTCCTGCTCGCCATAGAGCGGTTTACCTGGCGAGTTGGTGCGCTTGCTTGATCACGTGGTCAGGGAACAACGCTTCGTAAAAAGCAGCAGGAATGCCGAGGATACTGACCTCGACGCAATCGGGCATAAGCTCTATGACGTAATCCAGAATGGCGACTCCCATAGATGGAATCACAACGCCTGCTTCAGTTTTTACTGAAAGGGCCAAGCCGGACTGATCGAAGTGATTTGTACGGCACTCGTTTTGAATAGCGAGGTATCCGGCAGTTGGCTCGAACAGGCCGAAAGCAACGCCCATGGAAGGATCTCCGTTCTCCAGCGACGAGTAGCCAACCAGCGTCAATCCGCTGTAAATCGAAAATCGCGCCATCTGATCACCTGATGTTTGCCGTGGTATTGGATAGATAGGATTGCTCAGACCATCTCCCTCGGTTAAGTGTTGTGGAACCTCCCAGGCACGGCGATTAGCGACGTACTGCTCAATCAACCGACGGCCCATTCCTCATCCCTACTCCGCACCAACCTGCCCACAATCAGGCGCTGTTTCACCTGTCATCAACCACAGAGTGTACTTCTTGAAATCCGGGTGATTACTCACCTTGCACAGGGCCCCATACCCCATCTCAAACATCGAGGCCTCGTATTTTTTATACGTGCTGAGGCTGATGCCCACCCGCTCGCAAAACTCGGACTGGGTTACCCCTTCCGTGCGCCGAATCGCTTTCAATTTAATAGCCAGGTCCACAATTCACCCTCTTGACAGGATCCTATATAGGGCACACCATAAGAACCTATATAGGAACCATAATTGCCATCACAGCTGGAGAGATTATCAGAACACCGCTCTTGACCGGCTCGGTCTGCGTAACCGCAGGTGAGCGGGCTGACTTTGATACCTGAAAGCAGCCGATAACTCAGCCCCAAAAAACACACCCAACCAAAAACGCTGCACCAGCGCCAACGGTATCGGCTTGCCCGAAAAACGCCCAGCACCCTGCATCTTCAACTATCCAAGGAGGTATCACATGACAAAAATCACCCTGCACTGCCTGTCGCAACTCCAACCACGCCCTGAGCGCGCCACCGATCACACCGGAAAACGTCGAGGGAAGTTGACGGCGATTGCATGGTGTCGCTCAAGCCGTTCGGGCAAGGGCGCTGTCTGGGTGTGTCGTTGTGATTGCGGGTTGTTCGAGTATCGACGCCCCGGGACTTGGGCGAGCAGGGTTTCACCTGACGACATGTGCGATACGTGTCTTCGGGCCAAGGGGCCGAATGCCAGAGATACCGCTTCGGAGCGGCTACGGCGATGGGTGGACAGCTTGCGTGATCTTGGCCTGACCGTTGCGGAAATTGATCTGATTCAGAGGCCGGGCATGATGGTGGAGACGAGAGGCAGAACCCTTCTTGAGATACGAGGGCAACTGGCTGAAAAGTTGACCTGAGGTACCTCTGATTTTTTTCATGAGGCACTGCACATGGCGCTGAATCAACAGGCGCACCCTGATAATGCATCTGCGGTGCGGGCAAGCAGTGTATCGGCCAGCCCATGTCGCACATGGGCCCATCCTCGTGATCCGCCTTGCCGCACAGAGGAATCTAAGTAACATGCGGTCACGACGCTCGTGACCGCCTTCGTGCCGACTGATGTTGAGACCTCGTAGCGCTTCTCGGCGCAGGCCGCTACCTAAGCATCCGCCCAGCAAAGCTTCCACCCGTTCTCACGAATCGCGATGCATAGGCTGGAAAACGAACGGGGCATTGCTCAGATGATGACGGGGGCGAGTTGCTGGCTTGAAACGTTTTTCTCATATTACGAAACACCGCGGAGGTGCCTGATACATGGCCAAGATTATTCACTTTCCAACGCCCGGTTCTGATCTGTTGCTGCTGCACATTGAGCTGAAGGAGATTACCCCGAAGATTTGGCGTCGATTCGCAGTGCCTGCAAACATCACCCTGGTCAAGCTGCATCGGGTGATCCAGGACGTGATGGGCTGGAGCGACAGCCATCTGCATGAGTTTGAAATTGCCGGTGAGCGTTATGGCACTCCCGATCCTGATGGCTGGGGACGGCAAGTGACTCCTGAGGCTCGCAAAACCTTGAGCAAGGTGCTGGATGGAAAGCGGGCGTTCACTTATGTCTACGACCTCGGCGACAGCTGGGAGCACGATATCAAGGTCGAAAAAACGTTGCCTGCGAACGCCTGCCCTCAAATACCGTACTGCTTTGAAGGTGCCAATGCTTGTCCACCCGAAGACATAGGCGGCGAAGGGGGTTACGAGATGCTCCGGGAGGCTATTGCCGACCCTGAACACCCCGAGCACGACGTCATGAAGGAGTGGATCGGGGAAGATTTCGACCCGACACACTTTGATCAAACGACCGTGAACCACTGGCTTGCACGCATAAAGGTCTGAACAGCAACCGGCCGTGGTACGACGCTTACCTTGAAACAGTCCGGTAGTGGTGCTGGGCGCTTCAAACGGCCATATTCATCCATAAACACCGTGCGGATTGTCTCCTTCGAGTTGACAGACAAACCTTTTTCAAGCGCTTTTTCAACGTTCAGATGGACATTAATCTAGCCACACGTTGAAACGACAGCCACTCACCACTTCGAAAAAGGATTCCATCATGACTAACGCCACTTACAACCGCCTGAACAAAGACGACGCCGTAGTTCTGCTGGTCGATCACCAGACAGGTCTGATTTCGCTGGTACAGGACTTCACGCCAAACGAGTTCAAGAACAACGTATTGGCGTTGGCCGACGTGGCGAAGTTCTTTGAGCTGCCGACCATTCTGACCACCAGCTTCGAACAAGGCCCGAACGGCCCGCTGGTACCGGAACTCAAGGAGATGTTCCCGGACGCGCCTTACATCGCTCGCCCTGGCCAGATCAACGCCTGGGATAACGAAGACTTCGTCAAAGCGATCAAGGCCACCGGTCGTAAGCAACTGATCATTGCCGGTGTGGTGACGGATGTCTGTGTAGCCTTCCCGACCTTGTCGGCGCTGGCTGAAGGGTTTGACGTGTTCGTGGTGACTGACTCGTCCGGCACCTTCAATACAGCTGTGCAGCAGGCCGCCTGGAACCGCATGACTCAGGCCGGCGCGCAGATGATGAACTGGTTCTCGGTGGCGTGTGAGCTGCAGCGCGACTGGCGCAACGATATTGAAGGCTTGGGCAATCTGCTGTCCCAGCGTATTCCGAACTACCGCAATCTGATGAACAGCTACTCAGCCTTGACTGCACGCTAAGCGTTCAGCAACTGGTACTCAAAGGCCCGCTCTGCGGGCCTTTTTTGTAAGTCTTTTTAGGTATTTATCAAACCATCAGTTCTATTCGCCAACGTATCCAGCAGGGCATACTCCAGCGCAGTCGGACCGCGCATATCGCTAGATCCGATTACCTATCAGTGACAATGGATGCAGTGATGATCAGCGATTTTGGGACGTTCGGGATCAGGTTGGCCAATATCATTGCGATCCCTGTCTTTTGGTTATCGGGGTCAGTGACGGTCTTTCTCTTGTATTGCATGCTGCCTTCAACCGGG
>Ga0308164_10005499_pt1 | contig 10177 bp, 8 predicted proteins | sample PhyTR2_FD_201031 | JGI IMG/M metagenome (GOLD analysis project Ga0308164, IMG submission 201031) | Phyllosphere microbial communities from UC Gill Tract Community Farm, Albany, California, United States - DLSLT.R2 | ecosystem: Host-associated > Plants > Phyllosphere > Unclassified | place: USA... | reverse complement strand
AAATGGCCTCTCGCGCTGTACTGGGACTCCGGGTCGCAAACAAACGACATTGGTCGCGCTCAAGGCGTGACTGCTGCCTTCAACGGGATCGTCCGTCAGCTACGTCGCGCCGGCTGCTACGAGGAGGTGACCCCTTCCTGAGAGTGCGCGAGGACGAGCGACTAAAGTCGGTAGGTCGAGGATCGTTCGGCAAGATAGCGGCCGAGATCGAACAGATGGTCGGCCCACCGGTGAAGGTCCATCATGGGAAGACTGTCGATCCCCCCCGACGAACACATCTGAGGAAGAACGATCATCGCCGGACGCCTCCTATCAACCTGGCCCGCGCCGTCTCGAGGCGTCAGGTATGCGAAGCGGTTGTCGGCTGCGGACACGTGCTTGAACACGAACGCGAGACTGTCGTCATGCTGGCAGAACAGAACCCGCCCCATGCTCGTCAGGAACTCCATGGCGTAGACGTCGAGAGAATACGGGCTGACGCGAGCAGGCAGATGGGTCACCTGGGTGGGGTGGTCGGTCGCCAAGTCGACATATCGTTGGAGACGCCACCAAAGAGCGAAGCGGTGCGCGGCACCGCTATTCCTAACGATGTAGCGATTATCCCAGGCCTGATATGCGAGCCGGATTAGGCCATCAGCGTCGAACCCGCCGAGCTCTGCTTTGATCGAGTCCCAAAGCCTGTCCATCTCGGGAGCCTTGAACGGCCCGAAGGTCTCGGTCTGCGAGAGGCGCATCTCCTCCGGCGCGCGCGCCAGGGAAAAGGCAAACTGCCCGTTCATGTTGCCGACACCGGAGATCAACGTGATCGCCACGGACTCTTCGCGGCTTGGCCCCGACTGGATGAGGCGAGCTAGCAGGTCGACCGCCGGAATGGAGATATCTTGTGGATCGGAAACCAGGCCAGCAGTCAGCTGCTGCAGCGCTTCGTAAGGAATATCGCGCTCGGGATGCACGACCGGAAAATAGAGGGGCTTTATGGCCGATAGAGCCACGATCCTCGCGGATATGTCTCGCACAGGTTTGACCGAACGACGCGTAAACCAGCCATCAAGCACGTCGAACCTTCCACAACTCTATCTTGCAGATGCTAGGCGCTCGCGGCCGTCAGCGACCGGGCAAGACGGTTTACCGGAGGGAGCCTGAAAGCCGACTTAATGCAATCGGTTTGGACCAAGTATTCGCTCGATCAGATCGGGGTCAATCTCCTCACCCGGCTGAAGCAGCGGCTGATCGGTTGCGACATCGAGTGCGTGTTGAAGGTGGAGCGCCGCACATCGCTCGTTCACACGATCAAGCAGCGCGAGAGCCATCCGCATGAGGGAAACGGCCTTCTCGACCGTTTGCGTTTGCTGGGTCATGCGCGCATCTGAGCGCGTACCCAATCGGGTTGCAAACGATGACTGGTCCAAAAGCGATACGATCGCGAGGATAAAAGCCTTTGTGGCTCTTTATCAGAAGTGCTATACGGGCATAGTACACCCGAAAGAGTCGCGAACGTCAAGCCGGAGTAGAGACTATGTCTGATCTTGATGACCTTCGGTATGATGTCCATCGCGATAGCAGTTCTGCGCCGACGATCGCCAACACGTCGTACTACTCGAACCCGGTTAATCCGCTCGATATCGCAACGCCTGGTGGTCAGCAGCTTCTGGACGAGGTCTACCCCTCTGCCAGGCGCCGGAGCGGTGACGCCGTGCAGTCACCGCTCCTGATCCTATGCATCGCCGCGTTTATCCTCTTCGTTATGCTCATCTGACGTCTAATCCCTGAGCTGATGCCGTTTAGGGTCGACTGGCACTCCGCCTTTCCAAAGTTCGTAGTGCAGGTGGGGACCGGTCGACCGCCCCGTGCTCCCGACATGGCCGAGAACATCGCCGGCTGACACCGAGCTTCCGACAGCGAGCTCCGACCGGTGCTGCATGTGGAAATACTTGCTTTCTGACCCGTCCGAGTGGCCGAGCACCACATAGTTGCCGGCGCCGTTTTCCTGGAAGTCGTTCCGTAACACGGTGCCGGAAGCCGGAGACCGGATTTCACTCCCAGCGGCCGCCGCGATATCGATACCGTTGTGACGTCCGTGCTGTCCGGTCAGCGGGTCTACACGGCCGCCCATACCCGAGCGGATCTGCCCGGAAACGGGTAGTGTTGCCCGTTCCCCGCGCGGAAGTTCGGTGACGTGGCTCTGCCCACCACCGAGGCCCAACTTGTCACCGATCCATGCTCCGGCATCGCCAATGCGATCGATCGCCGGTCCCACGACAGGCATGGTCGTCAGCAAAGACCTATCATTCCGATCATCTACATGGCCGCTCAAAACACCCCCGCGCTCCCGAGAGTTGTCAACCTCGTTTCCAAGGCCGAGCGCACCATTCGTGATGCGGGCCGAACCGCCCATGATCGCCTCGGACACTTCGTCAGCAAGCGCCGGGTCGCGAGAGTCCGCTCTGACCGAGACGTGGGGTCCTCTATCCCGAACATCGTTGGCGCTGCGGTCACCCCATGCCCTGACACCAGCTCCTGTAGTGATCGAGGGACCAGAAAGCGTGTTGTTGAGGTGCTCAGGAACTTGGATGCCAAGCTCCTGCCGGACGTCGTTGACGCGCTGGTCCATGAACTCCTGAAGCAGGATGTCCCGTGCCTGCGCCTGCTCGCGCGTACGGGGCATGACCATGCTCGGATGCCACCCTGCCTGGGCGAGCGTCGGGTCCTCCAGAAGGCGCTCGTTAGCGAAGACCACGAATTCCTGTGTCTCGTTGCTGTTGAGGGTCCAACCGCGGGACGACGCCTCGCGCACGTCGTGGCTTACCCGCTGGTATGCCTCTTCCGCCCGCGAAGCCTCCAACGACGCCGACCGGGAATCATTGACGCTAACCCCCAGCTTTTCGGACAGCGAGCGCACCTGGCTGTCGCCGCTGCTGCTCGTCCGCCGCATAAACTCGTCGCGCGCGTTGCGCGACTGGGTCGAATTAACCTCGCGATTAACGTAATCGCGGAGATCGGAGTACGCCTGCTCGGCCGAGAGATTCGCTCCGGTGGTCTCAGACGCGAGGGTAGAAAGCTTGCCACCCACGCCAGCCTCGCCCTTGACACCCCAGCGGCTCGCAAGAACCGAAAGCCCTGCATTAGCATCGCCCGATGTCTGCGACGCTCGCGCTATGCTTTGGCTGTCGGCCTCGCTGAGACCGAAGCGGCTCGACAGCCCACTCGAGAGACTGCGCGACGCCTCAGTCATCTTCGAAACGCTGTTGTTGAAGCCAGATCCAGTTTCCGTGGAGCTGCCCCTCCGGTGCTCGGCCGCTGTGAGAAGATCGGTTCCGGTCGATGCCGTCGCCTGCCAGGATTGCGACGCGGCGTTGCGGACCTGTTGGGTATGGGACTGACCTTCCGATAGCGCTTGGCTCATCTGCTGGTCGAAGCCGCTGCTGCGCGACGGAGTGAACGCGAGGCTCGAGATGCCCTGCCGTGTGTCGTAGGCGTTACTGCCCCCGGCGAACGATGTGGTCACGCCGCCATCGGCATTCATGAAGCTGCCCACCCCGAACCCGGAGACATGCTTCGGCTGATCGTCCCACTTGTTGGCCTGGACCATGTTGGAGGTCAGGTTCTGGAAGGAGGTGTTCCCGTAGGAATAGTTGCCGGTCGTGCGCTCCGTCGCCGCCTGTTCCGCGGCGTTCTGTGCCGGCATCAGCATGGACGTCGCCTGGCCGGCAATCGCCATCGCGCCCTTGGCCATGCCGGCCGCCAGGAACGGCACGCTCATCATCAAGAACCCGGCTAGGGTCGAGATGTCGATGTTCACGCTATCGATGCCGTCCGCAATCAGCAGGGTCGGACCATTCGGCGCAATCGCGTGATAGGCGCTGGCAGCCCGGCTCATCACGAACATGTGCAGGATGACGTAGAGTGGACCCCAGCTGGCCAGATAGAAGAACCCCACCGCGTAACCGCGGAGGGTTGCGACACCAGTTCGCGGAAAGAGGAAGAGCGGGAAAAGGACGGGGAACATCGCGTAGAAAACAACGGTGAGCACGATGCCGAGCAGGGGGACCCACGTCATCGCTTGCTGGGCGATTGACGTGTAGGTGTTCTTGGCCTGTGCGTCCGCGCGCTGGGAGGCGTACGCGTCCCAGCGCGCGTCGGAGAAGCTCTCGCGGGCTGCCAGGAAGCTGTCGATCGTCGAGGTCTGCTTCAGGTATGCGTACACGTCCGTCGAGGAGCCGTGCATGTGCGCTGCAACGATCGGTAGATCGTCCTTCAGCTTCTGAGCGGCGACGCTATCGACGAGTTTGGGATATGCGCCGCGAGCAAAGGGCAGGAGGTCCTTCTCGATTTGCGCGTTGAACGTCGCATCCAGCCGGCCATAGGCCTCGTTACACGGGATGATGGTGGTCTCGGTCGTCCCCGCGCCCGTCGAGGCGATCCACCGCTGGCTGCGAGCCGGGCTGCCCGGTCCGATCGCTGCCCATACGTTGGTGGAATGTGTCAGGTCATCCATCGACTTGAAGCCCAGCAGCACGTCGTAGAACGTGCATTGCTTCAGCTGCTCGTCGAGGTTCGCCCGAAACACGCTGTCCGTGATCTGGAAGGTACGAGCCTTCTCCATCAGCCGAGCGCCGTAGATCATGCCGTTATTCGACAGCGCGACCGCGTTGGGCATGACGAAGACGGTCTCCGCCTGCCTGGTCATCCAGTCCCCGATCTGGCTCGTGAACGAGGCCATGACGCCGAGGCCGAGCGGGACATTGTCGACGACGGCCGGCGCAAGACCGGGGTCGATGCGGTCCGTCACCTTCACCGACACGGTCGGCACCATGAGCATCATGTAAATCGCCGTCGACTGGATGAACCAGTTCAACCAAGCTCGCCAATCCAGATTAAAGGCCACGACGGCGAGCGAGTAGGCCAGCCCCATGACCATCACGACCTGCAGGAGTGAACGGTATCCGCCGCCTCCGCACCATGCCGCCACGGCGTTTAAGACGTTGACGACGTACTCGCCGCCACCAATCGTGAAGACTTCAAGCATGGCGGCCCGATCCCCTTACCGGATTCCCTGAGCCGACAGTCCCCGCCCGAAGCGGAGAGAGGCGGTCATCTGGGGGCTCATTGCGTTCTTGAGCGTCGCTTCCAGCATCTGGGTCTTTTGGATGACCTGAAACGTCTGGTTGAGCGACGCATTCATCTGCTGGCTCTTGCGAGCCAGTTCCGTTTTCACGGTGTCGACCTGATTCCGCCACGTCTTGAACTCGTCCATGCTGACGAAGGCGGCACCGCTCTGCGCGCGGGAAACGACGTCAAGCATGCGGTCGATCTGCGCCATCAAAAGCTCGATCGCGACGATCTCGGACAGGCTGGCCTTGTCCGACGGCGACATGGCGAAATGGGCCGCCTCGTCGACCACCAGGATCTTGTAGAGCGGAATGCTCGTCATCCCGAGCAGGCTGATCTCCTCGCCGGAAAGCGCGGTGTTCGTCCGGATCTTGTCGCTCATGCTGTTCAGCATCTTGAGAACACGAGTGCGAAACGCCTGGTCCGTCGACACGCTGAGGTCTTGTGTTGCGGGATTGAGGCAGCCCTTCTCCTCGGTCGTGTCGCAGCGAAGCACCTTGGCGGGTGCCGTCGCGGATCCGTCGAGCAGGGTCTGGTAGACGTCCCAGCTGGCCGGCGCGATGAAGTGGAAGCCACCCATGCTGTCGGCCTTCTTGGTGGAATCGTAGATGATTGTGCCGACCATCGTCATGAGGAACTCGGCATATTCCGGTGATGGTTTGGTGACGGATTTCGACATCAGAGCGTACCAGGTGTAATTCTTGCTCTGGACGAGCTCGGCCGCATCGCCAGCCTTTGCGATCGTGTCCTCGCGCTCGCCCTTGTTGGTGCAACCATGGCGCGACGCCGCGGCGTCCGAGAAGAAGCCTTTGGCGCCACCTACCTGCTGGCAGATGGTGGAACTCGCCCCGTCCATCGCCGGCCAGATCGATCCGATCGCCTGCTGGGCGGCCTCGCAGCTCGACATGTTGAAGGCGTTCAGCTGCTGGGCGCGCTGGCTCATGTCCTTCATCACGCCGCCAATCTGCGCGGAGATGCTGTCGATCGCGAGCTGGAAGGCAAAGCCGATCGCGTTATTGGCGGTCGCCTTCAGCATGGCGACCATCTCGTCGGCGTTGATGAAGCTGAAGCTGCCGGCGAAGAGGTCGATACCGCCGCACCCGGCGCGCGCGCTCGGCAACGCGACGTTCACCGGATTGATCGACTTGGACGGAAAGCGGCTCCAGAGGCTGCCGCCCGAATAGTAGCCAGCGGCCTGCCCGTTGAACGCGGTCGGTCCCGTGACGTTCGCCGCGGAGCCGGCCGAGTTGAAATAGGTATTCATCTCGGAACCGACGTCCGCCATCGCCGGCGTGACGACCAGGCCGCCGAGGGCGAACACCATTGTGAGCTGCGCGAATATGGCTGCGCAGAGCCGGAGCAGCGAGCGCATCAGAAGTCACTCCCGGGTTCGACGCTGGTGAGGGTGAAGATGCGATCCATCACCTCGTCTGCGGCCATCACGCCGTAGCCGATCGGCATCGGGCGCTTGGTCTGGGTGTCAAAGAGTACGAGCGCGGGGACCTGCTGGCCCTGCATGCCCATCGCGCGATACTGGCCGGTGTCGACGGTGAAGTTCGGGAACGCCTTCGACGGACCCCCGTCGAGAGAAACCGCCATGACGGTTAGCCCAAACCGGTCCGACACGCTTCGCATGATCGGGCCGAAGACCTCGCAGGCGGCACACGCCGAGGAGTAGAAATAGAAGACGCCGTACCGCTTCGAAATCGACGCCAGCACCCGGTTCTTGTCGGCCGTCCGGTTGTCGAGCCAGGTCCGCTTACCGAGCTGGTTGACCGGCCGCTGCAGCGTGTAATCGAGCTCCGGATTCTGCCAGATCGTCCGGCGCCACATGTCCGCGAACGACGAGGCGCGGTTCAGCTGCTCGCGTTGGAACGCGATGTAGGCGGACACATTCTCCGTGGTCGGCTGCAGGATCGCGCGAGCCTTCATTTCCTCGAGCTGCTTGGAGATTGCGGCCAGCTGGTCCGCGGATGACTGCGTCGGCTGCTGGGCGCGCTGCTCAGAGGGTTTGGCCTTCGGCTTCTCGCAGTAGAACCACTCGCCGAGCCTACGCTCGCGGCAGTAAAAGTCGCCGCCGCTCTGCTCGGCCACCTGCGCCGGCACGGCTTCCCGAGCCGCTTCGGGCTCCTCCTGGGGCGCGGATAGGAATACGGAGTCCGCCAGCTGTGCATTCGCAGAGGTCGCCGGCAAGCCGGACGCGACGAGCGACAGGGTGAGGGCGAGGGTCAGCGGCGCGCGCATGTCAGGAGCCTTTCGGTTGCAGCAGATCGTGGAGGGACGGATCCTTGAGGGCCATCAGCCTGACGAGGTCGTAGCCAAGGATCCGGTAGAGCATGCCGTAGAGCGTCGTGACCGCGTCCCGGGCGCTGACGTCCGGCGTGAGCACGCCGCCCGCGTGGCTAAGATAGCCGACACGGCTCAGCCGCCCGATCGCGGGCTGAATGTCGTCCAGTCCCAGCGTGATGCCGAACCACTCGCCCAGGGTCGGGAGAAGGAACGGCGCCGGGTGCGGACCGACGCGGCACAAGGCGGTGAGGACAGCGAACTCGACCACGGAAAGGTCGGTCAGCTTGCGGCGCTGATCGTAGCGGACCACGTCAGCCATCACGGGTTAGCCTTGTGCGTGTCATAGTAGGCCTTGATCCGCTCCTGGATTTGCTTCGAGGTCTCGATCTCGTCGGGCAGCTTCGCGGCGTCGGTGAACTCCGCGTACACCTCGGAGAAGTCCATCACGGACAGGTCGAGGTGTGAGAACTCGTCCAGCGTGAACCCCTTGCAGGTCTCGCTCTTCGGCTTGCCCCAGGGCTTTCCGATCTGCGGGCGACCTTGTTCCTGCAGGATCCGCGACAGCTTGCTCTCGAAGCAGCAATAGGCGTCTTTGGAGGTGACGCAGATGCCAAGCACCTTGTCGGAGCAGTAGCTGCCGAGCTTGTGGCACAGGCCCTTGTCGTCCTTCTGGTCGAGCTGCTTCTCCGCCGCGCTGCAAAGCCACGGGGTCAGGAGAGGGACGCCGCTGCCGGAGCAGCAGTTCGACGCGCCGAAAATCTTCTTGTTGCAGGTCTCGCGCGTGCCCGAGAACAGCGTCAGCGTGTCGGGATTGAACTCGGCGTTCGCCTGCCCGAGGACATGCAGGCCGACGGCTGCATCCTTGAACTCGGTCGACGCCTCGCGCTCGATCGGCTCGCAATCGCCGTTGATGCAGTAAACGTCATCGCCGCAGATGTACTTCTCAGTCCCGTCGCTCGGCTTTGCCGGCAACGGACACCTATAAACCTTGGTAGTCACCTTGCAGGGGCCGTCCTGCGGATCGTCCAGACACTCGTCACGGACGTAGGTGCATTTGCCGTTGTTCTCGAGCTCGGAGCAGTCCGAGGCCTGCGAAATCCGTTGGCAGATGAAAGGGCGTGACCAGGCCCAGCAGGACTGGGTGACGGCGACACCGTCGATGATCCGCGTCTCCGGCCCTTCGGTGCAGACCTCGGGCCCTTGCGCCGTGCAGGTCGTATCCGCGAGCATGGCGGGGCACGTTCCCTCGTTGCGCGTCACCGTGACCGACCTCGTGCCCTCGGACTTCAGGTAGGCAGTTCCGGTCCGATAGTTGATGTGCTCCGGGATCTCGCCTTGCGGGATCTCGGCCGCGCAGGAGTATTGCTGCGCCGTCCCCCTGACCCTCGAGCGGCAGAACCGGAGATAACCGGCAGGGTCAGTACCGCCAGCGCCCATCTCGATTTGAGCGTCGCAAATCTGCGTCACCGTCGGCTCGGCACGGCAGATCCCGGCAGAGACCTTGGCGCTCAGGACCGCGGTCGAGGCGAAGCCGTATGCGGTTTGGTTCGGCGCCACCCCGTAATAGAAGTAGCGAAGGGTGTTCACGACGGTCGGGTCGATACGGCCGGTACAGGTCGCGGGGGTTTCGACCACCTGTGCGCCCTTGTTGCAGGTCGCCTCGTAATAGTCGGTGCTTCCCGGTGCCGGCAGCGGTTTGCAGCTGCCGTCCGCTGCGCCGAGAGCCTGCCCCGACAGGAAGCTGTTCGGATCCTTCTCGACCTCCTGTGCGCCTGCAATCTCGCCGGGCGCGAGCTTCACGACTTGGCGCGAGGGATCGGTTACGGTCCGCCACGCGTCGTTGCCCCCCGCCGCCGAGGCGCCCGCGCTGCTCAGGCCGTCGGGATCATCCGCATAGACGGCTCCTGGCTGCGTCGCGGCGGTGTAGCCGGGGATCGTGCTCCCCAGGTCCGTGCCGGTCGGAAGACCGGCAGCGGTCTGACGCGCCGGCGTCGCGAGCGCCTTGGCATCGGCTTTCGCCTTGGCGAGGTCTCCCTTCGGATAGGCGTAGGGCGTTCCCGCAGCGGCAGCAGCGACCGCCGCAGCGGGTGCGGCGCTGACCGCGGCTGTGGGGGGTGCCGCTGCAGCCTTCGACGCCGCGACCGGGCTAAGGGGCGCCGCGGTCGCGGGCACCGCCGCGGTCACGGCCGCGCTGGCCGGGGCGGTCGGTGACGGCGACGGGGTGGGCGCCGTCTGGGGCTCGTTGAAGTAGCTGTAGTCCTTCAGGTCGTAATAGCCGCCGTCCTGGGCCGCCGGCTGACGCTGCTGCGCATGCAATGCGCCTTGCACTGCAAGAACGCATGCGATCGCGCCAACAAGGATCCGCCCCCCAGCCAATGTTAGGGCACCCGGCCGAGGTTCGAGAGCGCGGTGCGTGCCATCAACGCACCGGGCCCGTTCTCCTGAGCGAAGGTCTCCAGCGCGTACCGAACCGTCACGTTGCCGACCATGCGATCGAAGGGCGGGGGCTCCGACCGGCAGGTCAGGCCGTCGCACGGCGTGAAGTCGGTCGATGACACGACATAGGTCGGGACCGCGGTGACGTTGAACGCCCGGAATAGCCGGGGATCGATGCCGATCGACGCGAACTGCTGCTGCTTTTCGACCACCTTAGAAAGGGCGGCGATGAACGCCTTGCCGGAGTTGCCGGGGAAGCCGCGGAAGACGACGACCCCACCCGCGGCGGAGGTCTCTGCGATGATCCGCTTCAGCGCCTGCTCGGGCATCGACGTCGAGACGA
>Ga0308164_10005498_pt1 | contig 10178 bp, 9 predicted proteins | sample PhyTR2_FD_201031 | JGI IMG/M metagenome (GOLD analysis project Ga0308164, IMG submission 201031) | Phyllosphere microbial communities from UC Gill Tract Community Farm, Albany, California, United States - DLSLT.R2 | ecosystem: Host-associated > Plants > Phyllosphere > Unclassified | place: USA... | reverse complement strand
AAGCGACACCAGATGGGTTGCTTGCGTATGCCAGCGGGCGAACGGGTGTGGGCTACCGCCACGCGAGGCGAGGGCAAGCTGGTCATGGTGGCCGTCAACTATGGCAAGCCATAATTAGGCGAGTGTAAGTTTGCTTCGGGTCGAAACCAGCCGGTCGCGACAGGCAGGAATCGGCCAAAAGCGGACGTCAGTTCGCAGATCAAATTGGGAGGGAAAGTGGAAAAGGTATCTTTTGCGCTAGATGTCGACGATGGATGGCCGCCGGTAGCGACCGAACATGTTTGGTGTGAAAAAACAGGCTTGATTTACGAAATTAAAAACGCTCCCTTTTTTATCAAGGGGCTCGCGCTCGGCGATAAATTCTCTGCCGAGCCAGACGCAGTCAATGGATGCGTTTTCGAGTTCACTACCGTAGAACCATCAGGACATTCGCTAGTCTGGATTGCTGAGCAAGAGGGACTCGAACTCGACCCGTACAAAGATAAGCTAGTAGATCTTGGCCTCAGTATCGCGGTTTTCTCTCAGTTCAAACACTATGCAATTGACGTTCCTGCATCGGTCGCTGCTCACGAAGTCAACACAATGATGGACATGCTCCAAGAGCTTGGTTTTGCTATGGCCTTTCCTGTCTGGCGACACTGAGCAAATGTAGGCATCTTAGGTCCGCTAAGGTCGAAACCGGCCTGACGGCGACCGGCCGATCTCGGCCAAAAGCAGACTTTTAAAAATTCAGAAAATTGAAAAAATTGATTGTGATATCTCTTGTGTTTGTGAGCTTCGTTGCTTTTGCCGTTGGTGTGAACGGTGGATGGGTGATGGCACAGACTTACTTCGGAATGAAAGAGCTACGCGCGGTCTCGCCTTGAACACCATTCGGCAATATCTATGTTCATGCGAGCAACCGTAGCGCAGGTTCGGGTAACGAGCATAGCTCTCGCTTGTGCATTCCAGCGGCTGCTTTGGGTCGGTACCGGCCAGTCAGGGCTACCGTTGGATTTTCAACCTGGCAACCTGCTATGCTGGCTCGACCGGCCGGTTTCGGCCACAAGCGGACCTTCGACATGCTGCTCGAAAATTTTTCGATATAGGTATGTCATGTGGAAGGCATGAAAATAGTCGTCAGAAAGCTAGTGTGGGTAGCTGGCGGACTAGCGGTGTCGTGGACCACAGTTTAATCCTACATCATATCACAAATCTAGAAAACCGCCTATTCGCTTCAGAGTGCGAATATCAACATAACAATTAATGAAATGACTGATTTACTTAACGATTCGAAAAATCCGCAGCATGCCACACCTGAGCCAGAAATGGCTCCGAAAACCCTTCGCAACTGGCCGTTGAATTTCTTCTTTCTTTTATTTGGAATTGTGCTTTTGAAAAAAGTGATTGGCTCATCTAAAGATTTGAACGATCATCAGCAGGTTACAACTGAGCCACATACGCCTCATAACGTTCAAAGTGCAACCGAGCTGGATGCGGCTCCGACAGTTCTTGCCAAATGCAAAAAGTATTGCTTCACGCTTTTAATCAATTTGCTGCTTTGGATCTTTATCAGTGTAGGGATGTTTTTAGTTCTCTTGGTCGGCAACTGGCTAGGTTTTACGGAAACCCTTCCAGCAAAGGTTGCAAGTACTGCAAATTTTTTTGACGCAAAATTCTTAACGCCCCTTATCATCGGGATTCTTGTCATGATTGTAACTTTTTTGGCTATTGAATATATTATTTCGAAGCTGAGGGAAAAAGTTCCGGGATGGAATAAAATAAACCGCGAAGTCATACCAGACAATAAATTTCGTGAAATTTTTCATGCAGAGATTGTTGGTCAGGTCAACAATATAGCTAATCTTGCAATGTTTTCTGGGCTGGCTCTTTTTTACGACCAAAGCCAACATGGCGGTAAATTATTGGAAGCTTCATCAGTTCAGCCAGTTGAACTCGTAACAACCGCTTTAGTCCTCTATTTTGCGGCAGCAATTTTTTATTGGAAATTCACCGATGATTGACTTAGCCGTTATACGCAGACTTCGTGTGCTCGGTTTCCGCTACACCGGTTTACTAGCCTATGAGTACAGCAAATGAGGACGACTCGAGGCTGGACGAATGCCCAGATCCTGCGAGAATACGGTAAGCCTAGTCATGCATGAGCAAATAGCGACGTCGTCGTTTTATTTTCAAAAAGTTAGTTGCTTTAAGGTCAGGAGTCGGCCAGAAGCGGAGGCTCCTGACAGTCCGTGGTTTGCAAGCATTTCAACATGTTATGCTCGTCTCAATGGTCAGTTTTGCTCTTGAGTACATCGCAGGAGAAAGCAATGAACGTACACGCAATTGGTCTGACGATCACTGTAGCGTTTATTCCCTATGCCGTCTTTAGGTTGTGGAAGGCTATTGATTCACCGGATGGCGAGCGTTACTTGAAGCGCCGTATGCAAGGACCTTTTGTGCCGCTGAATCCAGAGGAGCCAACTCCCGATACAGCACGTAAGCTCGACAGTTGAGTGTCGGCTTTGGGTCGACAGCTGCTTGTTGCGGCCATTGTTGGATTTTCAACTCGTCAGACTGCTATGCTCGAGCGAACGGCGGGGTTCGGCCAAGAGCGGACGCTTAGCGGTGGCTTCCAGTCTCCACATAACACACTTACTTCGACACGGATAAATGGCAACCCTGCTTGAGAATGGCGGAACAGTTGAGTTATGGGGCGGTTGGTCAGTAAACCTACCACCTGCATACCATGAGCGGAATATCGATGGTTCGTGGTCGGCTTGGGGTGCAGACTGGGCAGTCGATGTGCACATCATCGAAGCTGGTGGACATTCAAACAGCCAGCCTGTGTCACCTGAGGAAATGCTTGGCAAAGGGCGGGCAGTCGACGTCAATGGGAATGGCTGGGTGGGCAGTGTTGAGAGTTTGCAGGAGACAGACAACGGGAGCGATGTATACCGTCTTGCAGCAAAGCTAGCAGCAACAAATACCTCCATGTCTTTCTGGGTTTCGTATTTCGAAACTCACCGGCAGCCTTTCGCCGAAGAACTCATGCGTAACGTCGCGCACAACAGGTAGAGGGAAGGTCCGCTTAGGGTCGAAAACGGTCTTTCGTGAACTTTAGAGGACGACCTGAGAGAGTTCCTGTTCACAGTTACCGAGGGTGCAGCTAACCTCCGCAGAAATTACTGATGTATCCGATGACATGACTTATACCCTGGTTATTAGTCATTGCTCGGGCGCTACTCGCTCCGGTCGCAATATGGATCGCCGTTGCAGGACTACCTGCAGCGCTGTAGATGGGGCAGTTCGTCTTGGCTACGACGTCTGATTGGTTTGACGGGAAGCTGGCCCGCCGCTGGGGAACTGCAACACCAGGTTTGCGCCAGGCTGACAGCATCGCGGACACGATCTACGCCTTTGGGATCGCGATCAGTCTTTGGGTGAGTCATCCTGAAATTATCTATTCGCATCGCTCGGGTATAGGCATCGTGATCACGTTGGAGCTACTTCGTTATCCATTGGATTGGTGGCGTTTCGGGCGCGGTGCGAGCTACCATGCGCTGAGCGCAAAGCTTTTTGGGGCTTCGCTGCTGGTCGCAGTCAGTATTATTGTGATGTTCGATTACGAGGGGCCCTTCCTCTGGATTTCCTCGTTTGTAGGCCTTCTATCGGAACTGGAAGGTATTTTGATTTCACTAGTCCTTCCGAAATGGACCCATGACGTCCGTAGCCTAAAAAGTGCGATTGACATCCGTGCCGGCAAAGCGCAGTAACAGGCCACGATGCTTGATCCTACGTAAGCATTAGGTCGTGAGCGGTCGTTCAAAAGCGTCAAAGATTGCCTTCGAGTTGCGATCGGTCGTAAACAAATTTTCCATGACGGTGCCGCAGGATGGTATTTGCTCGAACTCGAGACACTACATAGTTCGTAGGAGGGTTAGCCTTCTGGCTTTGCCGCGTCGCTCTTCATTCGAGTAACAAGGCCATCCATGCATGCGGCTAGAGGCTTAAGTTCGGCGCTCGGGAGCTCCGAAGCAAAACTCACGACTGTATCGTAAGGCTGATTTTTGTACCGAACGGCGAATTGCATGCGTTCACCAGCCATCATGCTGGCAATGGCCGCGTGTGTCCCGGCAATATCGGCCAGACCGAGGATGTAGCCTGGTGTGTCGCCAGCAAAAACTTTGAATGGAATGAGCGCCTTTCCCTCCAACTCTTTCGCTATCCAAAAATTTTCAGGCCCAGGCATCACAACTTTTTGATCAAGCTGGCCTTTCGAGAACTTTGCGGATGGTGTCTGATGCTTCCCAGCCTTTATCGTCCCAGCAGAAATCTCAGTGCGTAGATACAGCGAGAAGTCGTAAGCCTCGACCACCTCAGGCTTCATATCAAGAACGATGGCCCGAATGCCGCAGGCCGTGTACCCAGCGGTATCCCGGCTAATTTGTGGCTGAAGCTGGGCAGTCGCAGCTTGTACGACGGGTTGAGCATGCACTGACATGTTCAGGACACCGCACATCGTCAAGGCTAAGAGATTTTTCATGCTGGCAATTATAGGCTTTTGCGTGGCCTGCGCTTCATCTTAGGCAATAGCTTCGCTCCAGTCGGGTAGATGTACCGGTTCACTGGGTATACCTTACATTGCGGTTATTCGCTCGATGCCTCAATGCAATTATGGATGCCATTTGGAGACGTAAAATCGAGAGAGGCAAAGGTCTGCTTCGAGTCTATAGCGGACCGATGCAACGTCAGTATGGCACTAACATAGCGGTCACGTTCGTAGACGGACTAATGCCATAGCCCGAGCACTACTTCTTGGAGACCTTTAGTATCTTATAACAGATCATCTTCTGGCCCATCACCGATTGTCGAAAAGCGGACGCTTTCATATCGATGATAGCGCTGCCCTAGCGCGGATCCTGTTTAACCCTCAAAACTGAAATGCCATGGGAGTACCTGTCGCGCGAACTCGGCTGTTTCCTAGCCGATTGCGGCTTGGAAGCAAACATCATCTGCTGGTGGATGAGCGTTGGCTTCCGCTAATGGCTCAGATTTCAGGCGCGCAAGTACACGACTTGGGCTTCCTCATCCCGCTAGTAGCGTCCGTTTCGGCAGTGAAAGGATGAGCAGGCCGTGCCCGAAGACGCCCAGGTAAGCTGCATGCCGACCGAGCGTAAGCTTCGAGAACCCATCCGGCTTGGTTGCACCATCGGGGCATTACCAGATCGAATCGCGCGGCATGCCCTAGAGTCGCGCGAACGGCTCGGCCGATGGCGGCGGGTCGTCGAGCGCACCTTGGGTTTGCTACACCGCGTTCGCTGACTGCGCAGACGACATGGGCGACGGGCAGACATCCATCAGGCGTTTCTCTCGCTTGCCTGCTCGCTCATCCGTTGGCGGTATGCCAAACGGTGTTATCAGCCGCTCTCAACGCCGAAATCGCACGTCCTCACTGACCACCGGCGCATTGCCCTTGGGCTTCTTCGGTTTTTTTGGTTTCTTGACGATCTGCCCCTTTGCATCGGTCTGCGGCACGCGGTGCTCGGGCGCATAGCCCGGCTCTTCCACGCGTTCGAGCGTCTGGCGCGTGAGCACTTCGATCGCCGCCAGTTGCTCGACCTCGTCGGCGCATACCAGCGACACTGCTTCACCGCTGGCGCCCTTGCGCCCCGTGCGCCCGGTGCGGTGCACGTAGTCCTCGGCCACGATCGGCAGATCCACATTGATCACGGCCGGCAGGTCGTCGATGTCGATGCCGCGCGCGGCGACGTCGGTGGCGATCAGCACCCGCACCTCGCCGGCCTTGAAACGGTCGAGCGCGCGCAGGCGCGCCGGCTGCGGCTTGTCGCCGTGGATCGAGTCGACCGGGATGCCTTTGGATTCCAGCAGTCCAACCAGTTCATCGACCCCCTTGCGGGTACGGGCGAACGCCAGCACCTGCGTCCAGTCGCGTCGTTCCAGCAGGTGCACGAACAGGGCAGACTTGCGTTTCTTGTCGACCGGGATGACCCACTGGCGGATCGCAGCGACGGTGGTGTTGCGCGGCGTTGCCTCGATGCGTACCGGTTCGCGCAGCATCTGGTTCGACAGCGCGCGGATCGGGTCCGAGAACGTGGCCGAGAACAGCAGCGTCTGGCGCTTCTTCGGCAGCAATTTCAGGATGTTGTCGAGTTCGCGCGCAAAGCCCAGGTCGAGCATGCGGTCGGCTTCGTCCAGCACCAGGGTTTTGACTTCGTTGAAGTGCACCGCGTTCTGCCGGTGCAGGTCGAGCAGGCGGCCCGGCGTGGCGACGAGGATGTCCACGCCCTTGCGCAGCGTCATCATCTGCGGATTGATGCTGACGCCGCCATACGCGACCATCGAGCGCAGCGGCAGGCCTTCGGCATAAGTACGCACGCTTTCGTGCACCTGCTCGGCCAGTTCGCGGGTCGGTACCAGGATCAGCGCGCGCGCTGCGTTGTTGCCGACCTTGCCGCCCATGACGAGACGCTGCAGGATCGGCAGCGTGAAGCCGGCGGTCTTGCCGGTGCCGGTCTGGGCGGCGGCCATCACGTCGTTGCCAGCCAGGATGGCGGGAATCGCCTGCTCCTGGACGGCGGTGGGCGTGTGGTAGGCGAGGGCGTCCAGGGTGCGGACGATCGGCTCGATCAGGCCGAGGGAAGCAAACGACATGGGCAGGACACCTTGCGACGAAAAATAGACAGGCCGCAGTGTAACCTGCCGGCGCCGGCATGGCGATCATCGGCACGCCGCCAGGACGGCGTGCCACGCGCATTCGTGCAGGATCAGGAAGCCGCTGGCGTGTGCGGCGCGGTTTGCGCGGCAGGCGCAATCGGCTGGGCCGGACCATTGTGTTCGCGGCAGCCGCCCAGCATCAGGCAGGCAATGGTCAGTACTGCGGCGGAATAAGTGCGTAGTTGCATGATGAATTCTCCGGGTAGCAGACCCCCATCATACGCTGCACCGGCGCGCGCTGGCGCAGTTCCGGTTGTGCGCTGGCTCCTACGACAGGATGTCCTTCCTGACGGGAACATAGCGATAGGGGGCTTGGCCGCCCGGCCCGTCGCAGCGTTCACGCAGCGCCGTGGCATCGAGAATGACCCAGTCGCGCCGATGGGCCTGACCAAGCACGCGTTGACGCGTCAGATCGAAGCAGCGCAGCGCCAGATGGTCCGGCACCAGCAGCACGCGCGCAGGATCGGCGCGCATCCAGCGCCATGCGCTCGACTCTTGCTGCGCTAGCGGCGCCAGATAGCTGAAATGCACCAGCGGCCGGTTGGCAAACAGCAGGAACTGCTCCTTGAACTCGAGCATGCCGACCTGTGTTCCCGGCGCAATCTGGCGCTCGAGTTCTCGCAAAATGGCACGCGGCGTGCGATGCGGGTCGAGGGTTGGCCAGAGCCAGAAGGCGATGCACAGCCAGGTCAGCAGGCTGGCCAGCGCCAGTTGCTCGAACAGGGCGCGCTTGCGCAGCAGCAGGGGGATGCCGGCCAGCGCCAGTCCCAGCAGCAGCACGCCGGGAGCCAGTGCCGCGACGGCCTCGGCATAGTCGTCCGCCCTGGCCGGCAGCCGGTGGGGCGCCAGCCATGCGACGCCCGCCAGCGCGATCAGCAGCACGCCCATCAGCACGAGCACTGCGCGCAACAGCACCGACGCGGCGCGGCGACTCGTGGCCGGCGTCTGCTCCCAGACGCAGGCGAGCGCCAGCGCGCACATCGGCAGCGCAGGCAGGATGTAGACCTCGCGCTTGCCTGGGCTCAGCGAAAAGAACAGCAGCACGAGTGCAACCCAGCTCAGCAGGATACGAAGCGCTGCGTCAGGTGACCACAGGTCGATGATGCCGCGTAGCCGCAGTACGAACAGCACGACCAGCGGAAACCACATCGTCGGCAAGGCAGTCGTCAGGTAGTAATGCCACGGCTGGATGTGGTGCCATGCATTGGCGTAGCGCTCGGCGGTCTGCCGGAACAGGATATTGTCGCGGTAGGCCAGCAGTTCGGGGCTATGCACGCGCTCGACCGTGAGCCACATCGGCGCCAGCCACAGTGCGAGCGTGGCCAGCATCAGGACGGGGCCCCACCACGCGCGCAGGCGCCAGGCCTGATGCCCGGATTCATCAAAGCGGCGGCGCCAGATGGCCAGCGGGATCAGCATCAGTGCCGGGAGAAACCCGACGCCCTTGGTCATGACGCCCAGTGCCATCGCCACCCAGCTGGCGGCATACCAGCCCCAGGCGGGACCGACCAGAAAGTGGCGGACCAGCCCATAGCAGCCGAGTGTGATCCAGAAGCACAACACCGCATCGATCTGCGCGCCCTTGGCCTGCAGCAGGAATTGCGGCGTGAACACGAGGATCAGCACGGCCGAGCGCGCGACATGGTCGCCCCACAGGCGGCGTCCCAGGTCGAACACCAGCCACAGCGTTCCCAGCCCTGCCAGCGCACTGGGCAGGAGAAACGCGATTTTCAGTTGTCCCGTCAGTTGATAGAAGAGGGCGATCAGCCACATGAAGACAGGCGGCTTGTCCGGATAGAATTCGCCGCCCCGCGTGGGAAACAGCCACTGGCCCGATTCCACCATTTCGCGCGCGACCTGGGCAAAGCGCGGCTCGTCGGCTGGCCAGGGCGCGCGCAGCCCGATGCCGGCGAACAGCGCAATGAGCGTCAGCCCGACGAGCCACGGCCACCAGCTTGGGGCCTGCTCAAGGTTGCCGGTGTGCGGGCGTGGCATGCATTTGTCCCCGGATGTGCTGCAGACGCTGCTTGAAGCCATGATGGTAGAGGTAGAGCGCGAGCGCCGTGGACAGCGCCAGCGTCAGCAGGCCGAACCAAAGCTGCTGTTCGTCGTGCAAGGCCAGGCCCGCGCCGGCAAAGCTGAACAGCAGCATTTGCGGCAGGTAGCCCAGCAGGCTGCCCCAGAACACTGCCGGTATGCTCAGCCGGGTCAGTCCCACGGCGATATTGGTCGCCAGGTTGCTGCCGACCGGCATCAACCGCAGCGTGCAGATCCACAGCCAGGTGTCGCGTGCCAGCAGTTGGCGGATGATGGTGATCCAGTCGCGATAGCGGGCGCTGGCCCAGGCCGTGCCGATGTGGCGTACGCAGCAGATTGCCAGCAGGGCGCCGAAGCCGGTCAGCAGAGTGCTCAGCAACGCGCCCGGCACGCCACCGATGACGCAGCCGCAAGCGAAGGCGAGCACCTGGCGCGGGCCGCCAAGCGCGGTGTAGACGATGCCGGTGACCGCGAACACGGGCCAGGCAACGGCCCAGTGCCGCTCGAACAGGCGGTTGAGCAGGTCCAGCTCGGTAAACGACCCCCACCACTGGAAATGGAGCGATACGAAGCCGAGCGTCAGCACGCTAGTTAGCAGCAGCGGTTTGACCAGCAGGGCCAGCGCGGGTTTCACTGCCGCACTTCCATGCGGTCGATCAGCGGCACCTTGTTGCGGCGGATGAGCCAGGTGACGCCCCACATGTCGACGATGCCCACCCAGAGCCGGTTCCACGCCGTGTATTTCGAGACGCCGGCAGTGCGGTGGCGATGGCGCACCGGCACGATGGCGATCACGCCGCCCAGGCGCTTGACCAGCGCCGGCACGAACCGGTGCATGTGGTCGAAATAGGGCAGGCACAGCCAGGTGGCGCGCGGCACGAGCTTCAGGCCGCAGCCGGTATCGGGCACCCCGTCGTCGAGGATGCGGCGGCGCACGGCGTTGGCAATGCGCGACTGGATTTTTTTCCAGCGCGTGTCGCGCCGGTCGGCGCGAAAGCCGGCAATGCAAAAATGCCGGTGCGTTTCGCTTAAGGTGAGTCCCTGCGCTACCAGCGCCGGAATGTCAGCCGGGTCGTTCTGGCAGTCACCATCGATCGTGACGAGAAAACGCCCGGTGGCGTGGCGCGCGGCGGTCCACAAGGCCGTGCTTTGACCGGCACTGTGTGCGTGGCGGATCAGCCGCGCCGGCATGCCCCATCGCTGGCAATGCTGCAGGAAGACGGCGCCGGTGTCGTCGCTGCTGCCATCGTCCACCAGCACGACCTCGTGCGTCAGATGCCCGGCGAGGGCGTGGTGGATTTCGTCCACCAGATGGCCGATATTGCCGGCTTCATCCTTTGCGGGAATCAGTACCGACACCAGCCACGCATGCTCGTTGTTCGCTTCGTCAGCCATATCGCGCAAGCTCTCCAAAAAGAGCGCAG
>Ga0308164_10005497_pt1 | contig 10179 bp, 8 predicted proteins | sample PhyTR2_FD_201031 | JGI IMG/M metagenome (GOLD analysis project Ga0308164, IMG submission 201031) | Phyllosphere microbial communities from UC Gill Tract Community Farm, Albany, California, United States - DLSLT.R2 | ecosystem: Host-associated > Plants > Phyllosphere > Unclassified | place: USA... | reverse complement strand
GCATATGCACGATGCCGCGCTGATTTCGCTGATCCACGACCGTTACGCCGCCGTTCATGGCGCGATACCCGCCAGCGATTACCCGACCTATCTGACGATCGGTGCGCCCGACGTGCCGCAGGCGACCCTGGGGTACCGGCTCGCCGGTGCCGGCACGCTGTTCCTCGAGACGTATCTCGATCGCCCGATCGAGGCCTTACTGACCGAGCGGTTCGGCCGCCCGGTGCCCCGCACGCGGATCGTCGAGCTCGGCGACCATGCCTCGCAGCGCCCCGGCGCCACGATGACGTTGTGGCGCGAAGCCGCAGCCGCCCTCACGGGGCAGGCGGATGTCGCGGTCGCGGTGCTGACACGCCCGTTGCGATCGATGTTCGCGCGGCTCGGGCTCGACCTGATCGAACTCGCACCGGCACGGATCGAGGCGCTTGGCGAGGCAGGCTCGGCCTGGGGGCGCTATTACCAGACCGACCCCGTGGTCTGTGCCGGCGACATCGATGCCTGCCGAACGCGGCTCGATCGGAGTGCGCGCGCATGACGCGGTTGCTCGACGCGGTCATGCGCCATGCCGAGGCCCAGCCCGAGGCGATCGCCATCGACGGCGCGGAGCCGATCAGCTGGGCGACGCTGGCGCGCGTGCTGCCGCCGATCGCGCAGGACCTGGCGACACGCTTTGCAGGCGGCCGTCCGATCGCGCTCCAGCTCGATCAGGGCATCGGCGAATGCATTCTCGACCTCGCACTGCTCGAAGCAGGCATCGTGACGATCCCGCTGCCCTCCTTCTTCACGCCCGCGCAGACCGATCACGCGCTCGACGCGGCCGGCGCGGAGATACGGCTCTCCGGCCCGGTGACCCTGTCGCTCGACACGCAGCCAGCCGTTCACGTCAACGAAGATCACCGCGCCCGGCCGGCGCGCAACCTGCCTGACGGTACCGCGCGCATTACCTTCACATCGGGATCGACCGGCGATCCGAAGGGCATCTGCTTGTCGCGCGACCATCTGCTGGGAGTCGCGCAGGCCGTGGTCGAGACGCTCGGCGTGCATCATGCGGGGCGGCACCTGCCGATCCTGTCCCCCGGCATCCTGCTCGAAAACGTCGCCGGCTTTTACGCGACCATCCTGGCGGGCGGCACCTATGTCGCGCTGCCGCAAGTCGCGATCGGCATGGCCGATCCGTTCCGCCCCGACATCGCCGCGCTGCTGCAGACGATCGAGCGGCAGGCGATCACCTCGCTGATCCTCGTTCCGGACTATCTCGCGGGCCTCGTCGCGGCATTGCGCGCGACAGGCCTCCGGCTCCCGCGCCTGTCGCTCGTCGCGGTCGGTGGCGCGCGGATCGATCCGCTGCTGCTCGACGCCGCAGCCGCGCTGGGGCTGCCGGTGCGCCAGGGGTACGGCCTGACGGAATGCGCCTCGGTCGTCGCGCTCGACGACGGCGATCCGGCATCGCGCGGCAGCGTCGGGCGGAGCATTGGCGCGAACGGCGTGCGGCTGGCCGCGGACGGGGAGATCCTGATCGACGGGCCGCTGTTCCTCGGCACCGTCGGCGCGCCCCGCACCCCCGGCCCGCTCGCGACGGGCGATATCGGACGGATCGACGACGCCGGACGGCTATGGATCGAAGGGCGCAAGTCCGCGCTGATCGTCACCAGCCACGGCCGCAACGTCTCGCCCGAATGGGTCGAGGGCGTCCTGACACGCCAGCCCGCGATCTTCCAGGCGATGGTGCGCGGCGAGGGGCAGGCGACGCTCGATGCGTTGATCGTACCCTCATCGCCGAGCGCGGATATCGCCGCCGCGGTTGCCGCCGCCAACCTTGCGCTCCCTGCCTATGCCCGGATCGCGCGGTGGCAGGTCGTCGCGCCCTTCACCCCAGCAACCGGACTGCTGACCGGCAATGGCCGCCTGCGCCGTACCGCGATCGACGCCGCCTATCCAGACCAGGAGATTTCGATGGACCAGCCCTTTTTCGACCGTCTCGTCGCCGAGACCCGCGAGGCGCAGGCGCGTTTCGCGATGACGCCGCAACTCGTCGCCGGGATGACCGGCCGCATCACGCGCGCGGACTACATCGCCTACCTCACCGAGGCGTTCCACCATGTCCGCCACACCGTGCCGCTGATGGAAGAAGCGCGCGCCCGGCTCACGCACCGGCCCGTCCTCGTCGCGGCGCTCGACGAGTATATCGAGGAGGAGACCGGCCACGAATTCTGGATCCTCGAGGATATCGAGGCGGCCGGCGGCAACAGCCTCGTCGCCAGCCACGCGCCAGCGCCCGCGACGCGCGCGATGGTCGAACATGCGTATGAGACGATCCGCCAGGGCAATCCGGCCGCGTTCTTCGGCATGGTCTATGTCCTGGAGGGCACCAGCATCGCGATGGCGAGCCATGGCGCGGGCGCGGTGCAATCGGCGCTCGGGCTTCCTGACTCGGCGTTCCATTATCTCACGTCGCACGGTGCGCTCGACCAGGATCATATGGTCTTCTTCGAAAAGCTGATGAACCGGATCGACGATCCCGAGGACCAGCGTGCGATCATCGACATGGCGAACGCGATGTTCGGGCTGTTCGGCGCGCTGTTCGCCGGGATCGAGCTGGAGACCACGCGTGTCGCCGCTTGAAGGTCGCCGCATCGTCCTGACCGGCGCGGCCGGCGGGATCGGCGGGCTGCTCGCAGCACGGCTGCGCGGGTGCGGCGCGCACGTCACCGGCGTCGACCGCGTCGCGTCGCCTGCGTGTGACGATCACCTCGTCGCGAACCTCGCCGATCCCGCAGCGCTCGCCGATCTCGGCGCGCAGCTCGCGGGCCGGCACGTCGACATCCTCGCCAACGTCGCCGGCCTCCAATATTTCGGGCCGTTCGAGCAGCAGGGCGCGACCGGAATCGCGCTCGGCTATGCGGTCAATCTCGTCGCACCAGCGGTTCTAGCCAGCGCCGTCGTGCCCCGGATGATCGCGCGCGGCGATGGCCAGATCGTCAATATCGGATCGGTGATGGGCGCGGTCCCCTATCCGTATTTCACCGCCTATTCGAGCGCGAAGGCCGGGCTGAAAGGCCTCAGTCAGGCGCTGCGCCGCGAACTGGGCGGACGCGGCATCGCGGTCACGCACGTCGCGCCGCGCGCGGTCAGGACCGGGTTCAACACCGCGACGATCGAACGCTTCATGGCGCTGACCAAGATGAGCGCGGACGATCCCGCCACCGTCGTCGACCGCATCTTCCGCGCGATCGAGCGGCGCGAGCGCGACGTGTCGATCGGCCTGCCCGAACGCGTCTTCACCCAGCTCAACGCGCTGCTGCCGGGCGTGGTCGATCGCGGCCTCGCCGGACAGGTGCTGACCGCGCGAACCCTATTCCAGGACAATCCTTCAGGAGCCCTTTCATGATCGTCCGTTACGCTCTCGCTTTCGTCGCCCTCGCGCTGGCGGGCTCGGCCAATGCCAGTAACAATCCGGCGATGGATGCCGCGGTCCGCCGCATCAACGACCAATGGGCGCATATCCGCTATCAGGTCGCCGACAGGAACGAGCAATATCGCCAGCTCGACGTACTCGCGGGCGAGGCCGCGCAGGTCTCGGCGCGCTATCCCGGCCGGGCCGAGCCGCTCTTGTGGCAGGGCATCGTCGTCAGCGAGGAAGCCGCGCGCGCGAGCGTGCTGCGACAGCTGGGCTTTGCGCGGTCGGCGCGGGAAATCCTGGAAAAGGCGCAAGGCATCGACCCGAACGTCGCCGATGGCGGCGTCAAGATGAGCCTCGGCGTGCTCTACTACCGTGTCCCCGGTTTCCCGATCGGCTTCGGCAACACCGCAAAGGCGCGCGCGCTGCTCGAGGCGGCGCTGAAGCAGGATCCGAACGGCCTCGACAACAACTTCTTCTATGCCGACTTCCTCAACGACGAGGGCCATCCCGCCCAGGCCAAGCAATATGTCCAACGCGGCCTCCAGGCGCCGGTGAACGCGGCGCGACCGGTATGGGATGCCGGGCGGCGCGCGGAAATGCGCGCGCTGCTGGTCAAGATCAACGCCAAGCTCAAGTCCGCGTGAACGCGCTCGCCGCCGCGCTCGGGCGACAGCTCGCACGTCCGAGCGGCGTCGGCGGCCGGCTCGTCGGGCAGGCGATGCGCATCGCCAATCGCCGCCCGACCCGCCTCGCGATCGCCGCGCTCGACGTCCGGAGCGGCGACACGGTGCTCGACCTCGGTTGCGGCACCGGCGATGCGATCCCCGCTCTGTCGGCGGCGGCTGGTGGCGGGCGCGTCCACGGCCTCGATCATTCGCAGGCCATGATCGACGCGGCGCGACGCCGCCACACAGACGTCATCTTCCACTGCGCGTCCTTTACGGAGATCCCCCTGCCCGATGCGTCCATCGATCGGATCCTGGCCACCAACGTCGTCTATTTCTGGCACGACGACCGCGCCGTGCTGGCCGAACTGCTGCGAGTGTTGCGGCCGGGCGGGCGGCTCGCGCTCTACGTGACGACCGCGGACTCGCTGCAACGGATCGGGCTTGGCAGCAGCCCGACGCACCGGCTGTTCAATGCTGCAACCCTGCGCACGATGCTCGGCCCGGCCGCGACCATCGCCACCGTCGATGCGGGGTTCGGCGTCGCCGGCATGATCGCAACCCTGGATACACCACGCGTGCCGAAGGACAATGCAGCATGAGATTTCGAATTGCCGCGGCCGCACTCGCTGTCGTCATCCCCGTTACGTGCGCCTCACCCGCGACGGCATCGCCAAAGGGCTGGGCTGATGCCAGCGATATCGGCCGCGACCTTCTCGTCGGCGCAGCGCTCGGCGTGCCCGCGATCCAGGGCGACTGGCGCGGCGATCTGGAGGCCGGGGGCAGCATGCTCGTCGCGGGCGGGACGACGTTCGCGCTCAAGGAACTGATCCATGAGCGCCGCCCGGATCGCAGCGACGACAAGAGCTTTCCCTCCGGCCACACCTCGGTCTCGTTCGCCGCGGCCGCCTCGCTCGAAAAGCGCTATGGCTGGGAGGCGGGGCTGCCGGCCTTGCTCGTCGCGTCGTTCGTCGGTGTCGCGCGCGTCCGGGCCGACAAGCATTATGTCCACGATGTCCTTGCCGGCGCGGTGATCGGCGGCGCCAGCGGGTTCCTGCTCACCGCGCGCCACAACGACCGCGTGCGCCTCACGCCTTGGGCGGGATCGGGCGGTGGCGGCATCGACGTCGCGATGCGCTTCTAACCGCGCGCCGGCGCAACCAACGACACCGCGCTGCCGACATCGGCGAACACCAGCGTGATGCCGTGCAGGTCGGCGATCGCGTTGACCAGGCTGAGCCCCAGCCCTGCGCCTTCGCAATCCTGCCGGCCGCGATAAAAGCGTTGCGTGACCAGCGACCGCTCGGCGCGGGGCACGCCCGGCCCGTCATCGGCTACCGTCACGACTACCGCCCCGCCCTCATGCCGCAGCGACAGCAGCACGCGACCATTGGCCGGCCCGAACTTCATCGCATTGTCGATCAGGTTCGATACCGCCTCCATCAACAGGCTCGCATCGCCCTCGACCGGCGCGACAGGGGCGATCTCGCAGGTCAGGTCGATCCCGCGATCCTCCGCCGTCGGCCGGTGCAGCTCGCACGCATCCTCGACAAGCCGCGCGAGATCGACCGCGGCAAAGCGGCTGCGGCGCGCATGATCCTCGAGTTCGCGGATCCGCAGCAACGCTGCGACGATCCCCAGCAGCGTATCGATCTCGGCGAGCGCCGCATCGGCCACCGCCTCGAACCCCGCGCGCGTATCGGCCTCGCGCAGCCCGCGCTCGACTCGCGCGCGCAGGCGGGTGAGCGGCGTGCGCAATTGGTGCGCGATATCGTCGCCGACGCCGCGGACCTCGGTCACGAGCATCTGCAGCCGGTCGAGCATCGCGTTGATGTGCGCGCACAACAGCCCGAAGCTGTCGGGATCGGTCCCGACGGGCAGCCGCTCCGCCAGGTCGCCCGCGACGATCCGCGCGGTGAGCGTGCGGACCGCATCGACCTGTCGCGCAGCACGCCGCCCGGCCGCGAGGCCGAACCCGATCGCGAGCAGGATGGCGGGGATCAACGCGATCGCCAGCGACCGCTCGACCACGCGCAGTGCCTCCTCCGCATCGTCGAGATCGACCCCCGTCACCAGCCGCGATCCATCGGACATCGCGCAGATGACGAGCCGCGCGGTGTCGCGCGTCTTGCCCGGCAGTTCGGTCGTCACGACCTCGGCGACCACCGATCCGTGCGCGGTGATCCCTGCCAGCGGCAGCCGGGCGATATTCCCCTCGATCAGCGCGCCGTCCGCGGCGAACAGCGCGAGAAAGCGATCGCGGTGGATGTCGCGCTCCAGCATGGCGCGCACGCCCGCCGGCCGCGCGGGCGCCGCGATCGCCGCCAGATCGCGGCAATCGCGCACGAAGCCGCGCTCGGCCATGCGCCGATGGCTGCCGTTCGCCAGTACCCAGAATAGTCCAGCGACGACCAGCGACTGGACGATCAGCAACGCCGCGATCGCCCCGCCCCACCGCCATGTCGCACGCGTCCGCGGATCAGACCGGGACATCGAACACATAGCCTTGCCCGCGTACGTTACGGATCAGTTGCGGTTCGCCCTCGCCGTCGACCTTGCGGCGCAGGCGTCCCATATGCACGTCGACGACGTTGCTGTTGGGCTCGAATGTATAGCCCCAGACATCGCGCAGCAGCATCGACCGCGTGATGATCCGGTCGGGACGGCGGACCAGATAGTCGAGCAGCTTCAATTCGCGCGGCAGCAGGTCGAGCGCCCGACCCGATCGCGTCGCAGTCCCCGCCAGCAGGTCGAGATCGAGCGGGCCGACGATCAGCCGCGTGTCGCGCGTCTCGTTCGGTCGGCGCAACAGCGCCTCGACGCGCGCCACCAGCTCGACCAGCGCGAACGGCTTGGGCAGATAATCGTCGCCGCCTGCGCGCAGTCCCCGGACCCGGTCGTCGAGGCTGCCGAGCGCGCTGAGGACGAGCGCGGGGGTCCGCCGGCCCTCGGCCCGCAGCCGCGCGATCAGGTCGAGCCCCTCGCCATCGGGAAGCTGCCGGTCGACGATCAGCAGGTCGGCGCCATCGTCCTGCGCCGCGACGAAGCCTTCCCCCGCCAGGCCATGGTGAGTCACCGCATAACCGTTCGCGCGCAGCTCGAGCATGATCTCGTGCGCGGTGCCGGCGTCGTCCTCGATGAGCAGGATATGCGTCACGAACCCTGTTCGCAGCCTGGGCGGCACGCCGTCAATTGAATTGCAGTTCAGAGTCTGAACGCGGATTTAATCGACGGGCCCGCGACCCAGCCGCTACCGGCGTTTCAAGGTTATCCCCTTGGAGAATCACGGAAATGCGGATTGTTGCCCTCGCGCTGATGGTCGGTGCCGTCATGCCGACCGCCGCGCACGCCCAGATGTCGGCGCAGACCCGGGCGGGGACGGCAATCTCGCTCGATCGTCTCGCGCAGGACGTCATCGCCAACAATCCCGAGCGGCAATTCTACCAGCGGCAGATCGAGACCGCAGGCGTCGAGCGATCCGCCGCCGGGCGCTGGGCCGATCCCGAAACCGTCGTCGAATTCGGCCAGCGCCGCGCCGACGATCGCACCACCGGCATGCCGCTCGGCGACGGGCTGACCTATGCCGTCTCGGTCGTCCAGCCGATCGAATTCGGCGGCCGCATAGCGCTGCGCCGCGCGATCGCCGAGCGGCAGGTCGATCTCGCCAAGATGGGCCTCCAGCAGTTCGACGCGACGCTGGCGGCGCGCGCGCGCACGCTCGGCTATGCGCTGTTCGCCGCCGACGAAAAGGCGGGTGTCGCGCGCGAGGTCGCGACGCGGATGCGGACGCTGGCGCGCGTCATCGTCTCGCGCGACCCGGCGGGCCCCGCCCCCCGGCTCGAGGCCGCCTCGCTCCAGGCCGGGGCGATCAGCGCGGAGCGCACCGCCGCGATCGCGGACGCCGAGGCGAACTCGGCGCTGTACGAGCTCAACCAGTTGCGCGGTGCGCCGTTCGCCGCGCGGCTGCGGATCGTCCGCCCTGACATGTCGCTCCCCGATCTCCCATCGGGCACGACGCTGGCAGCCAACGCCACCGCGAACAATTTCGAGCTGAAGGCGCTGCGCGCGCAGTTCGAGCAGCAGGGCCTGCGAGTCGATCTGGCGCGCAAGGCGCGGCTCCCGATCGTCGGCGTCGGGCCCTATTATGATCGCGCACGCTCCGACATCCGCGAGACGAACTATGGCGTCCGCCTCTCGACGACGATCCCGCTGTGGAACCGGCAGGCTGGCGAGGTCGCGGTCGAACAGGGGCGACAGGCGCAGGCCAACGCGACTCTCATCAACGCCGAACGGCGCGTCGCGCGCGACGTGTTCGACCAGGCGGCGCAGTACGAGGCCAAGCGATCCGCGCTCGGCAAATGGGATGGGAATACGCCGCGCAGCTTTGCCGATACCGCCGAGGAGGCCAATCGCAACTTCCAGCTCGGCGCGATCCCGCTCGCGATCTACATGCAGATGCAGCAATCCTATATCGACGCGACCAACGCGCTGCTCGATACGCGCCGCGAGGCGCTCGAGGCGCTGCTGATGCTGCGTGCGCTCAACGGCGGCACCGCGCTCGCCCGATGAGCGCGCGTTCGGCCATGGGCGGTCTGCTCGATTTCGTCACGCGGCGCCGGCTGGTGATCGCGGTGGTGACCGCGCTGATCGCCGCGGTCGGCCTGTGGTCGTTCGCGAGCCTGCAGATCGACGCGATCCCCGACATCACCGGGGTGCAGGTGCAGGTCAACACGATGGTCCCAGCCCTTGCGCCCGAGGAGATCGAGCGGCTCGCGACGCTGCCGATCGAGCGCGCGATGGCGGGCCAGCCGGGGCTCGACCAGACTCGCTCGCTGACCAAGACCGGGCTCAGCCAGGTCACGTTGCTGTACAAGGACGGCACCGACCAGATGCGCGCCCGCCAGCTCGTGACCGAGCGGTTGAACGCGGTGCGCGACCAGTTGCCGCCGGGCGCCTCGCCGCAGCTTGCGCCGATCACGACGGGTCTCGGCGAAATCTATTACTACACGCTCGAATGGAAGCGGCCGCCGCCGGGCATGGATCCGCAACGCCAGCTGATGGAGCTGTACGAGGCACAGGAATATACCGTCCGCCCGATGCTGCGTGCGGTCATGGGCGTCGCCGACGTCAACTCCAATGGCGGTCTCGAACAGCAGTTCGTCGTCGAGCCCGATCCGCGGCGGCTGACGATGCACGGCGTGACCGCGGCCGAACTTGCGCAGGCGGTCGGCAAGAACGTCGCGAATGCGGGCGGCGGCATCATCGCGCGCGGCGCCGAACGCTTTACAGTGCTGACCAACGGCCGCGTGACGAGCGCGACCGATATCGGCGCGATCCCGGTCAAGTTCGCCGGCGGCATCCTGCCGCTCCAGGTCCGCGATCTGGCCGACGTCGTGATCGGCGCCGCGCCGCGCCAGGGGGCCGCGACGCAGAACGGGCGCGAGACCGTCCTCGGCACCGTGATGATGCTGGTCGGGCAGAACAGCCGCGAGGTCGCGCTGCGCGCGGCGGACGCGCTCCCCGATATCCAGGCGGCGTTGCCCAAGGGCATGGTGATCCACCCGCAATATAGCCGCGCCGAGCTGGTCGACCGGACGATCTCGACGGTCGAGCATAATCTGGGCGAAGGCGCGCTGCTCGTCGCGCTCGTACTGCTGCTGGTGATGGGCAACTGGCGCGCGGCGCTGATCGTCACGCTCGTCATCCCGCTCGCCTTCCTCGTCACCGTGTCGGGGATGCACGCGATCGGTGTGTCGGGGAACCTTATGAGTCTGGGCGCGCTCGACTTCGGGCTGATCGTCGACGGCGCGATCGTGGTGGTCGAGAACAGCCTGAGGCTGCTCGCCGAACGCCGCCGCGCGAAGGGTGACGACCTCACCGCCGACGAACGCCGCGACACGGTGGCGGACGCCGCGCGGATGGTCGCTCGCCCGACCATGTTCGGCATTGCGATCATCGCGCTCGTCTATGTCCCCGTGCTCAGCCTCGGCGGGGTCGAGGGCAAGCTGTTCCAGCCGATGGCGCAAGCCGTGATGCTGGCGATTGTCGCAGGCCTCGTCTGGACGTTCACCGTCGTCCCCGCGCTGTCCGCCTGGCTGTTGCGTTCGCCCGCCA
>Ga0308164_10005496_pt1 | contig 10180 bp, 3 predicted proteins | sample PhyTR2_FD_201031 | JGI IMG/M metagenome (GOLD analysis project Ga0308164, IMG submission 201031) | Phyllosphere microbial communities from UC Gill Tract Community Farm, Albany, California, United States - DLSLT.R2 | ecosystem: Host-associated > Plants > Phyllosphere > Unclassified | place: USA... | reverse complement strand
CGCTCGGCCGACCGACCAGATCGTCCGCCGCAACCGCGAGATGGCGCAGGCGATGGCGCAGGTCATTGTCGAGCTTGCCGAGGATCGCGATCCGGTCGGACAGGCTGACGATCCCGGCAAGCGACAGTTGCAGCAGCGTCGCCGATGGTTCGATCGGTCCGAGCAGCCGGTCGCACGCCGCGGCAAAGCCGTCCGCGTCCGGGATCGTCCAGTCGCGCATCAGCCACTGGAACCGCCCTGTCCGGATCGGTGCCACGACCGGCTCGACGCCCGGCTCGAGCGTCACGAGCAGCGCGTAGCCCGGCTCGTCGCGCTGAAACCGATCGGTTTCGGGCGTGCCCGAATACCAGGTTCGGGCATCGACGCGCAGCGCGCCATGCCAGTCGCCGAGCGCCAGATAGTCGAGGTGGGAGCGCTGGGCGCGATCGGGCGCGATCTGGTTCTGCGCTTCGCCGCGTGACGAGAAGTCGCGGATCGACCCATGCGCCAAGCCGATGCGGAGCGTCGCGCCCGGCGTCTCCATCGTGTCGAACACGGCGGTCGGGTCGTCCAGATTATGCCGGTGCGTCAACGGGGCCGGAAGGAGCCAGTGGCCGGGTTCGAGCTCGCACGGCACGGCTTCGGTAACGACGCGGATGTTCGCCGCCCCCTTGGCGCGGACGCGGTCCCACAGGCCGCTGTTGCGCGCGAAGTCGTGATTGCCGGGGAGCAGCCACCAGGTGCACGCATAGCGCTGCATCCGCGATACCGCCTGCACGATGACGCGATCCTCCGGTCCCTCGGTATCGAACACGTCGCCTGCGACCAGGACGTGCGCGGCACCATGCTCGGCCGCGGCCTTGCCGATCGCGTCGATCGCGTCGAACCGCGCCTCGCCGAGCGCCGCACGGACATCGCTGGCGAAGCGGCCATAGGGTTTGCCGAGTTGCCAGTCGGCGGTGTGAATCAGGCGGAGCATGCAGGCTTTCTAGTCATGGAGGGGCGCGGTGGGACGCATCCCCCTGCCCTACTCTGTACTGGTCCGCCAAGTTAACCCACGATGTGGCTGTCCGGCTGTAGTCAGTAGTCCGGGGCGACCGCGGGCCTAAGACCGCCGCGGTTGCCCCGGACACCGACATCAGAACCGCAGGCGCAACCCCGCGGTCAGGCTCTCCTGGTGATCGTCACGGCCGGTCTGCGAACCGACCGAGCTGAACAGGTCGAGTCCGCTCGGCAGGCGATAGGCGATGCCCGCCGCCGCCGTGCCGACCAGCCGGGCCCGCTGCGCACCGAGCGCCTCGAGGCCCAGGCCGCCGCCAGCATAGCCGGCGACCGCATCGGTCCGAGTCCCCTCGATCTGGTACCGCGCGCCGAGCGACACGAACGGCCGGAAGGGGTTCGTCGACACTTCGGGCCGTGCAAACGACAGGCCGGCATCGGCGAAGCCCGCGACATGCCGGTCGCGCGCGACGGTCAGTGCGAACGGACTGCCGCCCGTTTCCGCCACGCCGTCGCGCGTGGTGCGGACATAGGTGACACCCGCGCGAGGGCGAAGCGTCCAGTCCGACGCCATGTCGAGTTCGTAGCTGACCGAGACGTCGCTGACCCAGCTGTGGAGGTCATAGCGCCCGTTGGCGGACGCCGCCCCCGGCAAGGCGCGGTCGGTCCGGGCCTTGCCACCATCGTAGAGGACCGATGCGGTCACGCCGAACCCACCCGGGGTGAGATAGCGGCCATGGACGCCCGCGACGACACCGTCGAGCTTGGTCCGCGCGCCAAGTGCGTCGATCTGCTGGCGATCGTTGAGATAGCCTGCAAACCCGCCGACGCTCCAGCGTGCGTTGCCGACACCGATGCCGCCCAGGAAGCCGTAGCTACGGCTCTGCGCCATCGCGGTGCCCGTGGCGGGGTCTCCGCCCAGCCGGTGCCAACCGCCCAGCGTCTGCGCGAAGGTGTAGGCGTGCGTATCGTCTCCCGCGGTACCGAATGCCGCACCCCGCGCGACACCCGACAGGGCAAGCGCGTTGTCGACGCCGATCTGCGTTGCCGAGGCATAGGCCTCGGGCGTGATCTGCGCGAAGGCCACCGGATTCGATGCGCCATTGGCCGTTAGCAACGACGGCAGCGCGTTGAACAGCGTGCTCGTCGCCGGCACCGCTGCGAGCGTCGCATTGGCATAGGCGATGCTGCGCGAGACCTGCGGCGAGAAGGCCGGATCGCCGAGGAACTGGCCGAGCAGCTGGATCCGATCGGCGCGCTGGACGACGAACCCGAACAGCGTGTCCGGCTTGACGATCGTCGAATAGCTGCCGGTGATCCCGCCGCTCGCGATGATCAGGTCGTAGGATGTACCGGGGCGCAGCGTGCCGCTCGGCGCAAGCTGCAGCGTCGCACCCGATGCGATCGTCAGCGTACCGTTGACGAGCAGCTTGTCCGACACCGTCGGGGTGATCTCGAACAGCGAGACCGACCCCGACTGGAGCGCGACATTGCCGTTCACCGTCATCGTGCCGGGCGACGCGCCGGGGCTGAGCGTGCCCGCGACCGTCAGGTTGGCGTTGACCGTGCCGGCCGACCCGAAGGTCGCGCCTTGGCGGACGAAGATCTGCGACGCGCCGATCGTCGAACCCGCAAGACCGACCAGACGCCCTCCGGTCAGATCGACGGCGCCGAACGCCGCCGTGCCCGACACCGTCGCAAAGCCGCCCGACATCGCGAAGGATTCGACATTGGCGACCGAGCCGAACGCGACCGGCGTGGTCTGGCTGCCCCCCGACACGGCGATCGTGTCGCTGCCTGCACCGCCATCCACCGACCCTGCGAAGATGCCGGCGATCGTGAAGCGGTTGTTACCCTCGGCGAACACGACCTGCGGTGCGACCAGCGATGCGCCTGCCGCAATCGTCAGGTCGCCGCTTGCGAGTACGCGGTCATAGGCCTGTGTGCCGGTCAGCGACAACGTGCCGGCGCCTTCGGTGGCGAGCGTCTCGAACCCGGTCAGCACCGCGCCGATCGTGCGATTGCCCGCCAGCTCGATCGTCGCGGTGTCGGTTCCGGCTCCGCCGGCAACGGTCCCGTTGAGAGTCCCGGCCGCGGCGAGGCGGAAACCGTCATTGCCCGCGCCGAGATCGATCGTGCCGGCAAGCGTGCCACCGTTGGCGACGGTGATCCGCTGGTCGCCGGCGCCGAACGCCAGCGCTGCCCCGGCAGTGCCGAGCGTGCCCGTCACGGTCAGCGCACCGCCTCCGAGCACGACCTGTTCGAAGCCCGTCGCGGTACCCGCGAGCGTGACCGGCGCCAGCGCGCCGAAGCGCAGCGTATCGGTACCCGCGCCGCCATCGTAGCGGCCCGTGGCGCGCGTCGTGCCCAGCGTAAGGCTATCGTCGCCGGCATCGAGCGAGACGCTGGCGAAATCGCCGTCGACGCTCAGCGTTTCAGTCGCCGCCGATCCGGTCACGGCGCCGACAGTGTAGCCGGCGAGGGCAAGGTTCAGCCCAGTACCGGCCAGCGCGATCTGATCGAAGTCCTGGTCGAGCGTCAGCGACAGCGTGCCCGAGCCAGTGACGCCAAGCCGCTCGAACCCGGTCCGCGCGCCAAGGCCCGCATGATCGCCGGCAAGGACGATCGTGTAGAGATCATTGCCCGCGCCACCATCGACGCCGCCGACGACACGGCTGCCGGCCTGTTCGACGAATGCATCATCGCCATCGCCGAGCGACACGGCACCGCCGACCTGCCCTGCGTTGACGAAGCGGTCATTGCCGCCGAGCAGCAGGACCGACCCCGCGATGGTGCCGTTGTTGATCACGGTCTCGGCCGAGTCCGACCCCGTCAGCGTGACAGGTCCGTTGCTGGCGAGCGTCTCGCCCGCGGCGACCGTGACAGTCCCCAGCGATACGCCGATCGTATCGAAGCGGAAATTGCCCGAATAGGCGACGCTGCCCTGGCCGATCTGGCTGAAGCGTTCGAAGTTGATGAACTGGTCGCCATTGACCGCACCGCCGCCGGTCGCGTCGACGATCAGGTCGTCGGTCCCGGTGCCGCCGTCGACGGTGCCGATCAGCGTCGCGCTCGCCAGTTGCAGGAAGCTGTCGTCGCCGGACCCGAGGAAAACGTCGCCCTCGATCCGGCCGCGATTCTCGATGGCGTCGTTGCCGGCGCCCAGCGCGACCGATCCGATGATCGAGCCGGTATTGACGATCCGGTCGTCGGCGCTGCCGCCGGTCTGGATCGCGCCGGCGACATAGGTCGTGCCGAGATAGTCCGCGAAGGGATCGTCGGCCTCGATCGTGCGGCCGGCGTTGCCGCGGATGACGCCCGCGTTCGTGAGATCGACGCCCGCATCATAGGATAGCAGGGCTGTGGCGTTCGCTCCCATGGCTTCGATCAGCCCGGCGCTGGCGTTGACCACCGTCGCCGTGACTGAAGCATCGCCGTTGAGAAGCAGCGCGACGCCGCCGCTGCCGGTTGCACGGATGGTTCCCGAATTGACCACGTTGATGGTCTGTGCGGCATCGTTTGCATAGCCGGCGACGGTAGCAATTGCGCCGACGCCATCGGCGCCGGTCGCTTCGATCATGCCCGAATTGTTCAACGAGACACTGGCGGCCGCCGCGCCAGGATAGACATAGAGTTCGACGGCGGTACCGTCGGCCCGCGTGATCGTGCCACTGTTGGCGAGCGATACCGATGCGGTTGCCGGTGTCTCGGTATCTGGGCCATAATAGCTGTACGACGACGCGTCGAAGCCACCCGAGAGGTTGCCGCTGTTCGTCGCAGCGATCGTCCCGCCATAATAGCTGAACAGCGATGCGGCGAGGCCAGTCCCACTATTGGTGATCGTGCCGCTATTGGCGAAGCTGATGCCCGGGCCGCCCAGATACATCGTGTTCGCACTGCCGTTGCTGGCGATGGTTCCGCTGTTGGCGAACGTTAGCGGGCTGTCCTGATACATGGCCACGGCCGTGCCCCCAAGGGCATCCGTGCCTATCGCGCCGGCATTGACGAAGCTGTCCGCCGCGCCGGTGAATCCCAGCGCGATGCTGCCGCTGTTCGTAAACGATGCAAGGCGTCCCGAGCCGCTGGTCTGGCCGAAGCTCGGTGACTCGGTCGAAACCTGGCCCAGAAGCACCGCGGTGTTAACGATCGCGCCATCGCCCGAAACGATGACATCGGCCGCGAACGGCGTCGCCGCGGCGATCGTCGCGACGGTTGCGGTGCCGAGCGCACGCACGCCTTCCCGCTCGAAGCTGATTGGCAGGAGGGCGCCGAGCGTGACCGTGCCGCTGGTCGTGCGGGCATGGGTGTAGGTGTCCGTCCCTTCCCCGCCGTCGATCGTTCCGCTGACCCCGTTCACATCGTCGACCGCGACGAACACGTCATCGCCCGCACCGAAGCGCAGATCCCCCGCGAGCGTGCCGCCGTTGGCGATGTAGGTGGCCGGCAGGTACGTTTGACCATAGGTCGAATAGCCCAGATCGACCGACCCGGTGATCGTCCCGGCATTGGATAGCGTGCCGCCGGAAATCCGGATCGCTGCCTGGCCGTTCGCCCCCGCAATCGTGCCACCAGCCTGATTGGTGATCGTCGCGCCGTACGCGGTGTAGTAATCCGACGTCGCGATCGCTGCGGCGCCAGAGCTTGCGATCCGTCCCGAATTCACGATCGAATTACCATAGCTCAGCAGGATGGCAGTACCCGCCGCGTCGATCGTTCCCGTGTTCGTTACTGCGGCAACCCCGCTGATCACGGCTGTGGACGCCGCCGCACCGGTCTGGACGATCGCGCCGGAGTTCGTGAAACTCCGTGCACCGCTCACGCCGCCGGCGGCGGCGAGCGTGATCGTACCGGTGTTGACGACATCCTTGCCGCCGCCGATCGCGTAGATCGGGCTGTAGATCGTCGTTGCGCGATCGCGTACGGTGATCGTGCCGGCGTTGGTGAAGCTGTCGCTACCGCCGAGCGTGACCGCCGCATAGGCATAGGTCGCATCGTTCGGATGATCGAGGGTCAGCGATCCCCGGCTGGTGATGGCCAGACCGCTCATGGTCGGTACGGTCTCGCCCGGTGCAATTGCGAGCGAGGTGACCTGGATCGCAGGCTGGCTTGTCGCGGTGATCGTGCCGTCGACGTCGACGATACCATTGCCGGCCAGCGACAGCGGCGCCGCGTAGAAGGTCGGCGCCGACTGCGTCGCGGTACCCGTGAGCGTGAGCGTCGCACCGTCGTACAGGTCATAGCCCACGCCGGCAAACCCCGCGGGCCGGTCGAGCATCGCCGCCGCGTCGGCGCGCACGCGGTAGCGCAGCAGCGTTCCCGACGCCGTCACCGTGCCCGTGATACCCGCGAACGCGCCGGCGTCGTCATTGGCGAATTCGGAGATCAGCGTATCGCCATTGCCGAGCGTCAGGCTGCCGTTCAGCACGCCGCCTGCCAACGCGAAATAGCGGTTGCCGCTATAGCTGCTGCCCGAGTTTCCGATCAGGCGCACATTGCCATTGATCGTGCCGGCATTGGCAATCGTGGCGTTGAAAAGCGAATCGGACGTGCCGGCGATCCCCGCAAGGCCGCCGGTCACGACGCCGCCCGCGCGGTTGTCGAGCACACCGTAATAACTGATCTGCACGCCGGTTTCTGCCGATGTGATCGTTCCCGTGTTCACCAGCGTGCTGCTGACGCGCGCACCCGCCGTCGCCCCCTCGATCAGCCCGCTGTTCGTCCAGTTCGAGCCGTACGACCCCGACAGGATGACGCCGATACCGCCGGTCGAGCGGATCGTGCCGCTATTGGCGAAGCTCGGCCCGAACAGCGATACGCCCGTGCCTGCGGCGGTGATGGTACCGCTGTTGACGAATTCGCCCTGAGAACTGAACGACACGCCGTCGCCGGTCGCGGCGATCGTCCCGCTATTCTCAAACCGGTTGACGTTGAACCCCAGCGCCGCGGCGAACACGCCGCCGGTGCCCGCGGTCGTCCGGATCGTCCCCGCATTGATGAACGTCGGATAGCCGGACGAGAAAAAGTCGTTCGCGACCACCGCCTGCGTGGCGCCGGTCAGGGTCGTGCGGTTGACGATGGTGCCGCTGCCGGCGATCCCCAGCGGTCCGGGCGCGGCAAACCCGTCGACGAGCGTCACCGTGACGTTTGCGTCCGGCGCGATCGAGAGTTGCTCAAAGGCGGTGGGAAGCGCTGCGGCGTTGGCGAGCGTCGTATCGGCCGCGATGCGCACGCGCACGGTATCTGTGCCCGAACCACCGTTGATCGCGCCGGTAATGCCGGTAACCAGCCCGTTGCCGTTCCAGCCGGCGACGAGCGTATCGTTACCCGCCCCGAACGTGACCGACCCCGTGATCGTCCCCGCAGTGGAATCAATGGTGCTGTTGGTGGTGTAGGCAGGCTGCGCGGCGGTGACGACATTGCCGGTGATGGTGCCGGCATTGGTCAGCGACAGCGATGTATTGGCCTGGATCGCGGTCGCGCCGCCGCTCGTGATCCGCCCGCCGATCGCGTTCGTCACCATCATGAAGTCGCCCGCCAGCGCGGTGCCCGTGCCAGTGTTGGCGATGAGGCCGGTGTTGGCGACGGCGCGCGACGAACCAAGATTGGCCAGCGTAGCGGTCGTGCTCGCCGACGTGATGGTGCCCGAATTGGTGACGTTGCCGAACAGCAGATAGCCCACGCCCCAGTCGACCGCGCTCCGCGAGCCGCCGTCGATCATCCCTGCGTTGCTGAGCGTTCCGACCGGTCCGCTGATCGCGCCGATCGTGCCGGTCGCGCGGTTGGTGATCGACGAAAAGCCGGCATAATTGGGCGTCGTCGACAGCAGCGCGATGCCGCCGGTGCCGGTCAGCGTGCCCGCATTGTCGATCGTCGCATAGGCATTGCCGTAGCCGGTGCCGGCCTGGCCGACCACGACCGCATTGGCGCCCGTTGCCGTGCCGCCCTGCGCGACCGTCAGGAGAAGGTTGGCGGTCGCATAGCCCTGGTTGTTCGCCGCGGGCTGCCACAACACGCTCACGCCCGACTGCGCCACGCCGTCGACACGCCCGGCGACCGAGACGTTCACCGCGGATCCGCCCGAAGTGGATGGCAACTGCACGGCAATCCCGGCTTGGCCACCGCCCAGCACGGTGGCTCCGGTCGGGACGCTGACGCTGGTTCCGTACGTCGTCACCACCAAGCCGTTGACGTCGGTACCCGAGCAGATCGTCGTACCGTTCGTCTGGGTAGGGTCGGGCGCGCATTGAGCAACAGCGGGTGCCGCCAGCGTCAGCGTCATTACCAGAGCGCTCGTCTGCAACGCACGCGCGCGCACACGCCGCGCCGACGACATACTTCCAACCATGTAGCATCCCCCAATTTCAGTCAGCGGCCTAACGGAACAAGAGGGACGTTGTCCAGCAAGGTTCGCAATAAAAACACGCACCTATAGTGGCGCGCCTAGATCCGAAGATGGTTTCTACTGGCATCCACCAAGTCGACGCGCGCCGTTTCGCGCTCGAAACAAGTCGAACGGACGTTCGGCAAGCGCTCGGAGACGTCAAGCGAAATTGCCGTTATCGTTCGCAGGGTGGAAGAATTGGCCTGTTCAAGGGCCACCACGCAACTGATTATGATCAACGCGACGTACGTTCACCGCGTCGACGCAACGGCCGACTGGCGGCGAAGGCGGCCGGGCAGCAGCCCGGCCGGCCGGTTTACATCGGTGGTGTCAGGCCGTCCTTGCCGATCGCGACCGACTTTGCCGCGCTAGCGCCCGGCGGGGTGACCGCGAACACCTTCTGGCCCTTTGCCAGGACCGTTTTCTGCGTCGGGTCGAACCGGACGATCGGCACCCCGGCGGGTACCGCGACCTTCACGTTGCCGCCCTTGTACGACACCGAGAGCACCCGATCGGTCGACGACGCCCCGCCGCCGGGCGTGGCACCACCGGTCACCGTACCGTTGGTCATCGCGCTCTGCGGCTCGACCGTGCCATTGGTCATCGCACTCTGCGCATCGACGGTGCCGTTGGTCATCGCGCTCGATCCCGCCGAATCGCCACCATTGGCCGCCACGACACCGGGGACGTCCCACGCATAATGCCCCTCACCCGTGCCGCGCATCGATTCCGGGAAGATCACCACTTCGACGGCGCGGAGCGCGGTCTTGGGGCCGGTGGTCGCGGTGCCGATGAAGTCGCCATCCTTCAGCGACGAGAGGCTCGATGGCACCACCCAGGCATAGCCGGTCTTGGCGTCGATCGGCACCGTGACGGTCTTGCCGTCATAGGTCTGCACCGTCAGCGCATTGGCGGTCACCGCCTGCACGGTGCCGCGCACGCGGCCAGTCGAGGCGGCGGCGGTCGCAGCGGTGTCGTTGGCGGTCGCGTCGCTGCCGGTCCCGGTGCCGGAGCATCCGGCGACCAGCGTCAGTGCGGCGCCCATCAGGGCCAGGCTTTTGATCCGGTGCATGCAATATCCTCGCAATAAGCGTTGCCGACAATTCGGCGCCGTCGGTGACGAGGTCATGTTTGCCGCTTTACAGCAACTTACGCGATCCAATCATCGGCAGCCGGGAAACGCTCCACGGGCGAATATGGGCGCAGGAGCTCGGACGACGCGGCCAGTCACCGACGGCCGCGGCGATTTCGCCGCATATCCGCGCGATCAACCCGTCAATTGTGCAGATCGTAACGCATATCGACCCGGCAGAGTCCGATTCGGTGGCGGCGCTCGAACCGCATGAGCGCCGTGTCCAAGTCATCCATGTCGAGGGACCTGCGGCGATCGCGCTGATCCCGGCCTATGCCCCTGATGTCCACGCCTTCCTGCTGGATTCCGCGAGACCAAATGCCCGGTGGCAGCACGTCCAAGCCCAATTCTCGGGCAATGTGAGCCATACTGTTCCCCGCTATCTGGGTCATATAGGCCAACAGTAGCTCGTGCCCGCTCAGCACGATGCAGGCTAGGTATACGCCGCTTAACGTCGGTAAAATGAAAAATTAAGCGCGGCGTCGCGTTCTAAAAACATGATCGGTTCATGCCGCATTGCACCCGGTGATTATCGGTGCGCGCGCCGCTTCGGCCACCATGCTCGTCGGCAGATCCTGTCCGCTTTTGAGTTTGTCGGACCGCGCCTCTCCGTCGCGATACGGGGAATTCAGACACCTAGCTGGCCCATCCCGCGGTGTTACTGTCCGATATCAGCATCGTCGTGCGCC
>Ga0308164_10005495_pt1 | contig 10181 bp, 10 predicted proteins | sample PhyTR2_FD_201031 | JGI IMG/M metagenome (GOLD analysis project Ga0308164, IMG submission 201031) | Phyllosphere microbial communities from UC Gill Tract Community Farm, Albany, California, United States - DLSLT.R2 | ecosystem: Host-associated > Plants > Phyllosphere > Unclassified | place: USA... | reverse complement strand
CGCAACGTGCGGGCACATGCCAATAGCATCTTCGCGCTGGCAATCCATACGCCGGCTGGGACCGCCAGCTCCCACCAGTGGATGGGATGGCGGATGAACGGAGGCGAGTATTTCATTGTCAAATTAGGCAGTTCGCTGATCGTCACAACATAGCCTCATTCCATGGCAGTTATCAAGGACTAATAATCTTATTTCAGTGGGTATGGCCATCGAGCTTGCGTAGGTCGTTATGTAAAGCGGTTGCGGCGATAGCTGCATGACCCATGGCGACGCTTATCTGATCTAGCGCCATAACGATGTCACCAGCAGCGTAAACACCCGAGATGCTAGTGCGCTGTTTGGTATCAACTACAATACAGCGATCATCGCTAAGCTCGACCCCGAGCTGCTTCGCAAGAGCATTATTGCTGTCCGAACCCAACGCCGGGTAGATCGTATCGAACTGCATTTCGGTCGCATCGGCTAGACGCAGCGTTACGTGTTCTCCAGAAAAGTCGATTTGTTCGAGTGCACTTGGCGCGAAAGCGATGCCTGCCCCCTCCAGCGCGCCGCGGTCGGAAGCGTCGAGTTCGAAATCCTCGTTCGCCACCAGTGTTATTCGGTCGGAGAACGTGCGAAGGAACAGCGCCTCAGCGACGCCATGCGTGTCCGCACCGATGACACCGATAGCCTGGCCAGTCGCTTCATAACCGTCGCAGATCGGGCAGTAGCGCAGCAGGCCGCGATCCAGTGCGTCGCGATGGGCCGCGGCGTCGATCGAGGGGCGACGGTTCTCGACACCCGTTGCGATCAGGATCGATCGCGTGGACAGGGTTATTCCCACCCCGCGAGCGTCGAAGTCATTGGCGTTTTGCGCTACTGCATCAATGCGGGCAGTCACAATCGTAGCACCGTAGCGCTCGGCCTGTTCGCGCATCCGTTGTAGAAGATCATCACCAGCGATCCCGTCCGGAAAACCGGCGTGATTGTGCGAACGCGGTATCCATTTTGCCCGGCTATTTCCCTCATCGACCACGATGACGCGCCGATGACAGCGTGCAAGGTAGATTGCGGCAGTCAATCCCGCTGGTCCGCCGCCGATGATGAGCGCATCGCATCGAGCTTCTGTCACGCCATCCGTCCCATCGGAGCCCGAGGGGCAGAGGGCGCGAGGGGTAGCGAAGCGTTGTCGAAATGACTGCGAGCCGTCATCGAGAGCCCTTTTCAGAAGCTTGCCGTTCGGCAAGCCAAGTCTGCATCGTCTTGATCTCTGCCTGTTGGGTTCGGATTACTTCCTCCGCCATCGCACGAATTTTTGGATCTGTTCCATTAGCGATTACGGCACGCGCCATCTCCACTGCACCTTCGTGATGGGGAATCATGCCTCGCAGGAAGTCGGTGTCCGGATCGCCCGTGGATGGCACGACCATGCTTGTCTTATCGTGCGGAGGGTTCGCCCCGTGCATCGCATCGGTCAAACCCAACTCTTTTGACGCGAACTGGTAGGGAGGCTTTTCTGCGGAACAGGCGGACAGAGCCATAGCAACACTGAGAATGAGCCAGCGCGCCTTGATGAGCGACATTCTTTTTTCCTTATTAAAATAGTCGGTTCCTGGATCGAACCCGCGTGAACGATGCCTACTCAAAGTGCGATTTCCTCGATGAGAAGAAGCGTCAGGAAGCCGACGAAGAACATCGCACTGATCAGCGGCGTGTCCGGCTTCTCGTGTGCTTCGGCTAGCAACTCTTCGGTGACGAGGAACAGAAGCGCCATCAGGCCGAAGCACAGGAAGCCGGCGACCACCGGGGGTGACAAGCCAGCGACCGGGATCGCCAGCAGCGCGCCGATCGGCAGCAGCAGCGCGAGTCCCACCACGGTAAGGATGATCCTGAGTTTAGAGGTGATGGATTCAGCGAGTTCCGTCGTCAGCGTCACGCCGAGGAACAGCACCTCCAGCGTGAGCGCGACGGTGAGCAGAACGCCCGCCTTGGCGCCGGCGACGAACGCAAGGCCCAGCACCAATCCGTCGACGACGATGTCGATCCCGACCGCGGATATCAATGTGACCGGTCCGGCCGCGCGGGCCTCGTATGCTTTCAGTCCCAGCATGACCGCGACCCCGGCCGATCCGCCGATGAACGTCGCCAGCGGCGACCCGGCGTGCAGGACCTGAGGCAGGATTTCGGTCGCCGCAGCGGCGAACACGACACCTGCCGCGAGGTGCTGCATGGCAGATATGAACGCGTCGCCCGGCCTGCGCCAAGTCGCGAACGCACCGCCGAGGATAACCGCGAGGACCGGAATGATGGTATAGCTCAGCGCCAGCATGATTTTCCCCTGAACGACAGATGTTCGTTGCCACCCTTTTGCCCGATCCGCTCGAGGTGGAGCAGATCCTTGCCGATCGCGACCGTCAATCTTCCATCGACTGCGCGCGCACGTCCGCGTGGCACGGTCAGCGTTTCACGGTCCTCTGGCGCTGAACCGACCAGATCGACAACGAAGCTGTCGGCACTCAAGCCAGTTAGGATCGATGATCCATCCTCACAGGTGAAGACATGCATCTGCATCTTGGAACCGGGCGCCGAGGTGTTGTGCGCCTCGCCATCGGCATCCGCATCTGGGGACGAGCACGCCGCGGCGAGCAAAGCGATTAGCACCACGCCCGCACGCCTGACGAACACGCTTCCAGACAGGATTCCACGGCTGATCTGTGTCATCCGAGTGGAATGCTCATGATGTCCCTGTAGGCCGACAGGAGCTTGTTCCTGACCTGAAGCGTCGCCTCGAATGACACAGAAGCGCGGTTCTGCATCAACGCTACAGTGACGATGTCAGTGGTCTCGCCCCGATCGTAGCGCTCGGTGGCCACATCCTCCGCTTCCTGCGCTTCGTTCACCTTGCCGACGATGTTCTTGAGGGTGTCCCCGAATGTCGCGGGCGCTTCGGTCCGCGGCACGGCCGTAGCTGCACCCGGCGCCGCAGCAGGCGACGCCAGGCGGTTGAGCGTCTGACTGCGTGCGAGGATCTGCGCACGAACGGCTAGGACGCCGGAGACGGTGGTATCGGACATCTCAAACGGTCCTTCCTAACCTGCGGAGACCGCATCGGATGGACGCGGTCTCCAGGACATCAGGCGGTCCGCGACGCGGCGAACCGATCGCGATAGGCGAGCAGCCGCAACGCGTTCACGACGACAAGCAACGTCGACCCTTCGTGCATGGCGACGGCTGCCCCGATCCCGAGACCGAAGATCGTCGCGGGCACCAGGATCGCCACCACGCCCAGACTGACGAAGACGTTCTGCCGGATGATCGACCGGGTCTGCCGCGACAGGCCGACCGCAAACGGGAGATGGGCGAGGTCGTCCGCCATCAGCGCCACGTCGGCAGTCTCCAACGCGACGTCGGAGCCCGCCGCGCCCATCGCGATCCCGACGGTCGCATTCGCCATCGCGGGCGCGTCGTTCACGCCGTCGCCGACCATCGCCACCTTGCCGTCGCTGCGCAGCTTCTTGATCGCCTCGACCTTGTCTTCCGGCATCAGGTCGCCCCATGCCTCGTCGATACCAACCTCGCGGGCGATTGCCTCAGCGACCGTCTGGTTGTCGCCCGAGATCATGATCATGCGCTTGATGCCGAGCGTGCGCAGCATCGCGAGCGTCGCCTTGGCTGCCGCACGGGGCGTATCCATCAGCCCGATCACGCCCAGATCGACGTCACCGCGTCGCACGACCATTGTCGTCCGCCCGCCCGCGCGGAGCCGTTCGACCGCGGCCATCGTTTCTTCGGCCAATGCAGCGAGACCGTCCTTGCCGAACATCTCGGCCTTGCCGATCGTGACAGGATCGCCCTCCAGCGTCGCGCGGACGCCACGGCCGGTCAGGCTTTCCAGATCGCTAGCCTGTGGCAACGCGGCGTCGTTTAGGCGTGTCTTGCCGTCCTTGACGATCGCCGCAGCAAGAGGGTGATCGCTCAGGGCTTCCACGGCGACGGCCGTGATAAGAAGCCGGTCATCGGCTACCCCCGCCATAGCGACAACATCGGTGATCCGAGGCTGGCCTTCCGTGAGCGTGCCGGTCTTGTCGAAAGCGATGGCGGTCAGCGAACCGAGGTTCTCCAGCGGCCCGCCGCCCTTCACCAGCACACCGCCGCGCGCGGCGCGAGCGACACCCGACAACACGGCGCTCGGCGTTGCGATCGCCAGCGCGCAGGGGCTGGCGGCGACGAGGACTGCCATCGAGCGGTAGAAGCTGTCGCGGAAGGGTTCATCGATGACGACCCACGCGAACAGCAGCAGGACGGCCAGACCCAACACCACCGGCACGAACACGCGCTCGAACCGGTCGGTCATGCGTTGCGTCGGTGACTTCTGCGTCTCAGCCTCGCTGACCATCTTCACGACTTTGGCGAGCGCGCTTTCGGTCGACAAGCGCGTGACCTCTATCTCGATCGCCCCGCTACCGTTGATCGTGCCGGCGAACACACGGCTGGCGGCATCGACGCGGTCGGGATCGGCCCGGGCCTGATCCGCATCGTCGACGGCGGTCTTGTCGACCGGGATACTCTCGCCCGTCACAGGCGCCTGGTTGATACTGCTTGAGCCCAGTGTCAGGAAGCCGTCGGCGGGCAGCCGCGCATTGGGTTTGACAACGACGATGTCGCCCATCACCAGCGTATCGACTGAGACCTCGCTGATCCGGCCTTCCCGGCGAACCAGGGCTGTTTTCGGCGCCAGCTCGGCCAGTGCCTCGATCGCTCGCTTGGCGCGGCCCATCGCATAATGTTCGAGGGCATGGCCAAAGCTGAACAGGAACAGGAGCAGCGCGCCTTCCGCCCAGGCGCCGAGCGCGGCCGCCCCCGCCGCGGCGACCAGCATCAGCGTGTCGATCTCAAACCGGCGCATTCGCAGATTATCGATCGCCTCGCGAACGGTGAAGAAGCCGCCCAGAACATAGGCGATCAGGTAGCAGGCGAGCGGCAGCCAGGACGGTGCCCCGACAACCAGTTTCTCGATCGCGAAGCCGACGCCGAGGACGGCACCGCAGCCGAGCGCGAAGAACAGCTCGGTGTTCGGTCCGAGGATACCGCCATGACTGTGGTTGTGTCCCTCCTTGCCGTGATCGTGTTCGCCCGGACCATGATCGTGACCCGCGTGATCGTCGTTCGAGGTTTGGGAAGCGGGCGCGTCACGATCGGCAACGGCGCTGCGGATGGTGGCTTCGTCGGTGCGTTCCCGGTCGAACTCGACCTGCACACGACCACCAGCAGCGACATCGGCTTCCAGTACTCCAGGCATGGCCTTTAATCGATCGGCGAGGGTACGCGCGCGCCGTTGATGCATGGCCGCGATGTCGAACATCGCGTGACCATAGCGCGCACCGATTTGCGCGCCTGCGCCAGACGCTACCTTGCGAATGCGAAAGAGTGAAAGCCGGTCTGGATCGTAATGAATGCACAATTGCGCCGGCGTCTCGCCGCTGGCGGGGACGACATGGGCTTCGCTGACGCCTTCGCGGTCTACCAACCTCTGTACAAGCCGCGTGACGCAGGCGTCCGCGGCATCCGGCACGTCGGGCAGGATGACGGCAAGGTCGAGCCTGGTTTTCTCAGCCATTCTGATTGTCCTTGGTTAGGCGCGCATCCTGTTTCGCGTCGCGCAGGATCTTGATGCCGCCCCACAATTGGATGGCGGCCGTCGCCAGCCCGACCACGAGGTCCGGCCAGTTCACGCCCAGCCACATGACCAAAGCGCCGGCGATGACAATGCCGCCGTTCGAGATGAAGTCGTTAAGGCTGAAGGTCGTCGCCGCGCGCAGGTTGACGTCCTTGTTCTCCAGCTTCTGCAGGAGGCGCAGGCAAAGATAATTGATTATACCCGCGACGATCGACATGCCGATCATGGTCGGACCGATCGGATCGCTGCCCTGCGCGAAACGGCGCGCGACATCGATGAGGACCGCGACCGCGAACAGGAGCAGCATGATGCCGGACACCCCGGCCGCGAGTTGCTTCCAGCGTGCGCTGCGCGTCAACGCGACGATGCTGAGCCCATAGACCGCGGCATCGGAACCGTTGTCGAGACCATTGGCGATCAGCGCACTGGAATCGCCGATCAGTCCCGTAGCGACGAATGCTACAGCAAGCGCCGCGTTGAGGATCAGGACGATCCAGAGCGTACGTCGCTGACGATCTGTCGCGCCGGCATCTAGAGTGGGATCAGTCATAACTGGGTCGCTTTCTGGCAAAGCATCGGACGTTTGCCGGGTGCCTCGACTTTGATTTGGTTGCCCGAAAACGTCGCAGTCTCCGCATCTCCGACGTATTGGAGGCCCTGCAACGGTGCCGTCAGAACGGCCGCGGGCGCACTCGCATCGCGCCGTAACTCGATGGTGAGCCCCTGATCCTTGAAGTCGACCAAGAGCGTCTGATCATCGTCGCATCGATAAAGGTGGCGACCTGGCGTACCGCTTGTCACGGCACTGTCGCGGGCGTGGGTCTCCTGCTCGGTTGGTGGCATCTTCGGGGATTGTTCAGAGCAGGCAGACAGCGCCATCATCGAAGCCAAGCTCAGGGTTGCAACCTTGCTGCAAAGTGGCATCAATTATGCCTCCTGGTTTTCTTGCCACCATGCCGGACAGGTAAGAGCCGTGGTTTCGGATTTGGCCGCACTGCTAGCGACCGAAGCCGCCGGTCCAGGCATCGATCCGACTGGACAAGCCCTGCCTGCAGCTTCTTACGCAGGAGCGCCGTCCATATGCCATTGAGTAAACCGTGAAAACGCAAGCTATGTCGCAGGCGAGTGCCAGCCGGATCGCTTTCTAGTTCGTACAGTTCTTCGAATAACAGCACTTTTGCTACACCCGCAGTCCACGCAAAGACGACGGGCTTTTCGACACGGGTGATGTCAGCCGTCGTCGTGACAGGCTTCCCAAGCCCCCCGATGCGGAAGCTGTACGTTGCCTCGCCGCCCTCGACCGCTTCACCCGCGAGTTGAACAAACGGCTTCCATTGCGAATGCGCGGCGAAGTCCGTGAGGACCGACCAGACGCGCAGCGGCGATGCCGTCAGGATCACGACATTCTCGATCGCGGCGCGCGCGGCATTCGCCGGGCGCGCACCATCAGGCGAAGCGCCAACTGGACCGATCGCGCCGCCATGCTCAACGTCCGTCATCGTCCGCGTCCGCGTCGGCATGGAGGTCGATGATTTCCACCGCCTCCAGCGTTATCAGGCCGATGCCCTTCAGGTCGCGCAAGCCCGTCATGAAGGTCCGAAGTTTCGCGTCGTCGTCGACGATCTCGATCACCACCGACCGGTCGTTCTCGAGGATATGACGACGGTGTGTGTGCGCCGATCGCCCGATCCCGATCATCGCCTCGATCACCGTCGCACCGCCGAGACGGGCGTCGCGCGCCCGCTCGGCAATGAGTTCGAAGACCTTGCGGTCCCCAAAATACGCATTCTCGTCGGTATATACCCGCAGCAGCTTCATCATGGTCATGCCGTGGCCTCCTCGTGTGCGTCGGTCGGTCGGTCGTCATCCTTTGTTCGTTTGCCGGACGTCGCCCCCAGGACGACCTTGGCGATGGCTGGAAGCACCAGCAGGGTCAGGATGGTCGCGGCAACGAGGCCACCGATTACGGTCACGGCGAGCGGCTTCTGCACTTCCGCGCCGGTGCCGTGAGCGAGTGCCATCGGCACGAAGCCGATGGCGGGCACGAACCCGGTCATGATCACCGCCCGCATCTTCTCGGCCATGCCGTGTCGGATAGCCTCCGCGACGGGTAGTCCGGCTTCGCTGCTTTCCCGGATCGCGGTCATCACCACGAGGCCGTTCAGGACCGCCACGCCGGCGAGACAGATGAACCCGACGGCCGCGGACACCGAGAAGTTGATCCCGGTTAAGGCGAGCGTGAACACGCCGCCGGCGAGCCCCAGCGGCACCGCCAGGAACACAGATGCCGCCCGCCCGAACCCGCCGAGCGCCATGTAGAGCAGCCCGAAGATTGCGAGGAAGCAGAGTGGTACGACGATCGACAGCCGAGCCGAGGCCGCCTGCAGGTTCTCGAACTGCCCCCCCCATTCGAGGTAGTAGCCGGCCGGCAGCTTCACTTTCGCGATCTTTGCCTGCGCTTCTGCCACGAACGAGCCGGCATCGCGTCCGCCAAGGTTTACCTGGACGACAACACGACGCTTTCCGTTCTCCCGGCTGATCTGGTTCAGCCCCTCGGTCAGCCGGATTTGTGCTACCTGCGCAAGCGGCACCTGTGCCCGGGGACGTCCTTCGACTTCCGGCAGCAGCACTGGCAGCGACCGAATGTCGTCGAGGTTGGCACGCGTCGCCTCGGGCACGCGCACGGTGACGTCAAACCGACGATCGCCCTCGTATACCAATCCCGATTCACGTCCGCCCAGGCCCGCCGCGATCGTATCGGATACATCGCGCACCGTGAGGCCGAGCCGCGCGATGGCCGCACGGTCGAGCTTCACGTCGAGCGCCGGCGCGCCACCGACCTGTTCGGCCTTGACGCTTGTGGCACCAGGGATGGTCTGCAGGACACGCACCATCTCATTCGCAGTCTGCGACATCTTGTCGAGATCGTCACCGTAGAGCTTGATCGCGACGTCGCCGCGGACGCCGGCAATCAGCTCGTTGAAGCGAAGCTGGATCGGCTGGCTGACCTCGTAAAGGTTACCGAGCAGTCCGCCCGTCGCTTTTTCAATCTTGGCGACGACATCGGCTTTGGTTGTGCCCTTTGCCCATTCCTCTGATGGTTTCAGAATGACGAAGCCGTCCGAAACGTTCGGCGGCATCGGGTCGGTCGCGACTTCCGCAGTGCCTGTCTTGGAGAACATCAAGGCGACCTCGGGGATTTTCGTTACCGCCGCCTCAACCTTGCGCTCCATCAAGAGCGATTGTTCGAGACTGACCGAGGGCACGCGCGTGGACGCGAATGCCAGGTTTTTCTCATCAAGCTGAGGGATAAATTCCGATCCCAGCAACCCGAACGCAGGGATTGCCGCCAGGAAGAAGGCCAGTCCGCCGATAATAAACGGCCACGGCCGCGCAATCGCCTGATCCAGCAGTGGAAGATAGCCCGCCTTGGATTTGCGGATCAGCCACACGTCCTTTTCCGCGACCTTGCCGCTGATCAGGATAGCGACCAGTGCGGGAACAAGCGTGATCGCCAGCAAGAATGCCGCCACCAGCGCGAGCATGATCGTGATCGCCATCGGCGAGAACGTCTTGCCTTCGGTGCCGGTGAAGGTCAGCAGCGGGGCAAACGCGAGCAGGATGATCGCTTGCCCGAAGACGGTCGGCTTGATCATCTCCTGCGCCGCCCGCATCGTCTCTTCCAGCCGTTCCCGAAGCGCGAGCAGCCGGCCTTCATGTTCCTGTCGATGCGCCAATCTGGCGAGACAGTTTTCGATGATGATGACTGCGCCATCCACGATCAGACCGAAGTCGAGCGCTCCCAGGCTCATCAAATTGCCGGGGACGTTGAACGCGTTCATTCCCATGGCCATCATCAGGAACGAAAAGGGGATCACCAGCACCGCGATCACCGCGGCACGCCAGTTGCCCAGCAGCAGGAACAGCGCAACCGCAACAAGGATCGCGCCCTCGGTCAGGTTGCGCTGCACCGTAGCCACCGTAGCGCCGACCAGCTCGGCGCGGTTCAGCACTACCTTTACCTGTATCCCGTTTGGCAGGGTCTTGGTTATCTGATCGAGCTTGGTCGACGCCTGCTCGGCAACGACGCGGCTGTTCTGTCCGATCAGCATCAGCACCGTGCCGATCACCGCTTCCCGCCCGTTCATGCTACCCGCACCCGTGCGCAGATCGCCGCCGATGCGGACGTTGGCGATCTGGCCGATCGTAATCGGCGTTCCGCCCCGCGTTGCCGCGACGGCATTTTGGATTTCATCGACGGTTCGCACGCGGGAGTCGACGCGGACAAGATAGGCTTCGCCGCCCTTGTTATAATAGTTGGCGCCGACCGCGAGATTGGCGTTTTCGAGCGCCTGCCCCAGCTCGCTGTACGAGATGCCGAAGCTGGCGAGCTTTGTCGGATCGGGCTCGACCACGAACGTCTTGGCAAAGCCGCCGATGGAATCGACGCCTGCCACGCCTTTCACCGAGCGAAGCTGCGGACCGATGATCCAATCCTGCACGGTGCGCAGATAACCGGCTTTCT
>Ga0308164_10005492_pt1 | contig 10184 bp, 7 predicted proteins | sample PhyTR2_FD_201031 | JGI IMG/M metagenome (GOLD analysis project Ga0308164, IMG submission 201031) | Phyllosphere microbial communities from UC Gill Tract Community Farm, Albany, California, United States - DLSLT.R2 | ecosystem: Host-associated > Plants > Phyllosphere > Unclassified | place: USA... | reverse complement strand
CATTATTTTCAAAGATCAAAGCGAAAGACGGCAAATTGGCCGTTTTAGGAAACCACGATTATGGTGATTACGTAACCTGGGCTTCTCTTGATGCTAAAAAGAAGAATCTTGACACCCTTATCGACTATGAAAAACAGGCAGGCTTTGATATGTTGAGAAACGAAAACAGGGTAATAGAAAGAGAGGGTGAAAAGCTATACATCCTTGGTGTCGAAAACTGGGGACTGAAGCCTTTCCCTCAGTTCGGAAGAATCGATGATGCTTTAAAAGGTGTACCGGAATCTGCTCCAAAAATTCTAATGAGCCATGACCCTACCCATTTTGATTATGTCGTTAAAAAGCACCCCGGAAACATCCATCTGACCCTTTCAGGGCATACGCATGGGATGCAGTTTGGTTTAGATCTGAAAAACGTAAAATGGTCTCCTGTACAATACCGTTACCCAAAATGGGCTGATTTGTATGAAAGTGAAGGAAAAATGCTGTATGTTAACAGAGGCTTTGGAGTATTAGGCTACCCTGGAAGAGTTGGAGTTTTACCGGAAATTACGTTATTTGAGCTGAGTTAGTTGCGTTGTGAGGGCATTTGAGAGTCTGAGAGGTTTAGAGTAAATGAAATGAGAAGGGTTGTTAGCTGCTGGTTGCTAGTTCGTAGTAGTTAAGTTAACGAGTATCGCCTAATATATCTGAAGTCTTGATTCTTGATTCTTGATTCTTGGCTCTTGGCTCTTTTCTACTATTCACTATTCACTATTCACTTGCAAAGCAAAATTCACCATTGACCTAAATAATCTGTCTAAACTTAATCAAAGACCGGAATTCAAAACTGCAACGCAACACCTAACCCCTACAATCTTCTCCCTAAAAAATATAATCTTTCATACGGGAAGTAGCCATATCATTTTCGTTGATAAAGGTAAGGAGGGCATCCAGTTTGTCCTCCATTTTTTTGCCTGAAAATAGGCTCCTGTAATAAGGGATATCAAACTTATACTTTTTAAAATCTGTGAATTGCCAGGAATTGAGATAGATCAGTACAAAATCATCATTCTTTAGCGTTTCGAAAACCATGTTTTTGTAATACTTCATCGGCAGGATCTGAAAGACAAAATCATTATACGGCAGCTGACTGTATGGTGAAATACTTTCCGGCACAATACTCAATCCGTCTTCTTCATTGATCTCCGTATCTCTTTTTAATCTTTTGAATGGAAAAAGGATGTCTGCATTATCGATATTAGAAACATAATTAAACTCCAGCGATTTCAGATTTTCCTGAGCGAGTTTAAAATCTTTCTGCCTGATTCCCCTGATCTGTTTTTCCAAAAGATCCTGAATATTTTTCTTAACCTCTTCAATTTCCTCAAGATTGGAAGTCTTATTATAAAAAGCAATTTCATGCCCTTGGGATGAAATTGCTTTTATTAAATGATGCAGTTTTTGAGCGATAGAAATCTCAATAAAAAAACTTGCTTTTATATCATGAATATCTAAAATCCGAAGAACAGCTTTTGTATTGTCTTCTGTGATCTTCAACCTTTCTCCATCAGAAATCTGAAAGCCGTTTTTGGTTTCAGATTCAATGTTTAAGATGTTAAAAGTTAGTAAGATCATTTTAAATTAAATTTTAGATAGATTTTGTAATTAACTATAAATCAAATGTTAAAGTAACATTAATTTAAACTTTAACTTTAGGTAATTAATTTTTATTTAATTTCACCTTAAGGTTCTTGATCATGTCCTTAGTCATTTCTGAAATCCCAAAATCGTAGGTCAGTCCCCAGTCTTTTTTAGCTACAGAATCATCAATCGAAGCCGGCCATGAATCTGCAATTGCCTGTCTGAAATCCGGTTTATAATCAATTGAAAAATCTGGAATTTCTTTCTTGATTTCTTCAGCAAGTTCTTTAGGAGTAAATGACATTCCTCCTAAATTATAAGACGAACGAACGGTCAAACTTTCTTTTGGAGCTTGCATTAATTTTAACGTTGCATTGATTGCATCGTCCATGTAAAGCATCGGCATTCCTGTATCTTCAGAAATGAAACTTGTATATTTTCCCTCCTCTATTGCTTCATAAAAAATCTCTACGGCATAATCTGTTGTACCACCACCTGCCGGAGTCTTCCATGAAATAAGTCCTGGATATCTGATGCTTCTTACATCTACTCCGTATTTATCAAAATAATACTCACACCATTTCTCTCCAGCCATCTTAGAGATTCCATACACTGTGGTAGGATTTAAAACTACATCCTGCGCTACATCCTGTTTCGGAATTCCTTTCCCGAATACTGCAATTGAGCTTGGCCAGAAGATCTTTTTAAGAAGCCCTTCCTTTGCCAGTTCACAAAAATGAAGAAGAGGTTCAAGATTCAGCTTCCAGGCGAAAATAGGCTGCTTTTCTGAAGTTCCTGACAAAAGGGAAGCCAGATGGTACACTGTTGTGATCTCATAATCTTTGATCACCTGTCTTACCAACTGCGTATTGGTCACATCCATTCTTTCATAATGTCCTGCAGCGGTAATTCCCTTCTGCCATCTGTCTAATCCAGATGCTACTACATTGTCAGCTCCGTGGATTTCAACAAGTCTGTTTGTCAGTTCGGTGCCGATCTGTCCCAAAGCACCTGTAATCAATATTCTTTCCGTATAGGATTCCATTTTAGATATTTTTTTAGAGTTGTACAAAAGTAAAAAAATCAAATCAACCAAAATAAAAAAGGTATGCAAAAACATACCTTTTTCATAATATCTAAAGAGAAGCCGCTAAAAGCTCAAATTAACTCTCGCAAAAAGAAATCTTCCGTTCATTCCGAACTGGGATGTGTTTCTGGAATAAACGAACTGGTTTTGATTAGTAAGGTCTATAGGAGCAGCATTAACGTAAGTCAAATTACCGGAAGCATCCAGGGCAGGCACTTTTACCGCAGTTGGTCCATAATTTTTATCCGGATAAATATCAAATAAGTTATTAGCTCCGATAGTCAATCTAAAACTACTGCTGAACTTGTAGCCTACTGATAAATCCGTAATTACTTTTCCACCCCATACAGGATGCTCTGTGGCAACAGCCTGCCCGTTAATAATCTCACCACTTACAATACCGTCCCCGTTGGCATCCATTACATTAGGATCTGTAACCTTTCCAAAATACACGTTTCTCAAAAGCACATTAAATTTACTGATTTCCAAAGCGTTATTAAGGGAAGCTTTAAATCTCGGAATAGCTTCTTCAAGATAAATTCTACTCGATTCTGAGTAATAGCGGTTGATCTGCCCTGCTTTAATCAAGGCGTCAGAACCGTGGATCTCTCCTACTCTGTTGGTTTTGGACACCGTCACTGCCAAATCAGAATTTAACGAAACTTTCTCAGAAAACTTTCCTCTGTGAGAAACCACCCCTTCTACTCCTTTAGTCTGGGTATCAATAGCATTAGCGAAAAATGTAGCTGCATTGGCATTGGCCTTATCAAAAAGATTCTGCAGATTTTTTTCAGGACTTCCATCAGCATAAGTCCCGGCTGGTCTTGAGAACTGATCGGTAAGAACCACTCTGTTCTTAATCTTAATATAATAACCATCTACAGTAAAAGTAAGGTTAGCCTGTGGAATTTTTGCCGTAAAACCTGCAGAATAACTCGCTGACTCTTCCTGTTTCAACTGTGGGATACCCAGGAGTCTGGCAGCTTCTGAATCATTTGAAAATGCACCTACCTCAAACGCTGTACCGCCTACAAACTGAGTTGCTGTGGCATTAAAATAAATCTGCTGCAAGGAAGGAGCTCTAAATCCGGTTGAATGAGCTGCTCTTATATTAATCTGATCAGTTAACTTATACCGTGTTGCTATTTTGTAATTGAACGTGGATCCAAAATCTGAATAATGTTCATAACGTAAAGCAGCACTTACAAGCCATTTATCTGTGACATCTAATTCTGTATCTACATAAGCCGCCACAGACTGCCTTCCTTTATTTAAAGCATTTTCAGGCCTGAAACCAGGAAATACCTGCGAACCACCTGGTCTGGTAGCTCCTAAAAAGTCAGTTGGTTTCAAAGAAGCATCAGTTGATAGCGTCTGGATCTTTCCATTGATATCATACAATGCCCATGATGCCTCTTCCCCATTTTTTATTTTATACCGTTCAAATCTGGCTTCCCCTCCAAAGGCTACATTAAAACCTTTCAGCCAGTCAAATTTTGTATCAAAATCTGCATTAACCGTATTCTGCATAAAACTCAGTCCACCTGCATCAAATTCCATTTTGCCAGGATAAGACATGGATGCATTGGCTGTATTTTTTATGGTATAATCAAAAGTATTCTGTCCAAAGGTATTGCTGATGTCATAGTTGACATTTCCCAATTTTCCTTTAACCCCGCCTGCAAAAGAAAGATCAATAACATCAGAAGCTATTTCCGGCAAAAAACCGTTCGGGTATAAAGCCGTAGATGTTCTGTTTTGATAGGGTCTTCTGAAAAAACCTGCTGCATTACCATCTCTGTAAGAAATTCCTCCAAAAGCATATCCCTTCACAGATGATGAAAGATCAAATTCAGAATTCATAAAAAACTGCCCGGACGTTAATTTAGACTGTCCAACCCGCATATTAAAATCGTCTCTGGTTAATTTTCTATAAGCCAGTTCATTTTCAGTAGCATCAACTTTCAGTAAATTCTGCAACTGCGAAATAGTGCTGGCAGACTGAATAGCTGCTTGCTGCTGTGCTGTAAAATATCCAACTGATGGAGCATATTGATGAATGTAACCTATAATCTGCTGTGTATTCGGAGTATTGCTAATGTTTCCAAAAAGTGAAGAAATATTCACCCCTTGTTCCAGAGCTCTTTGTTCAATCGCATTATATGCATTGAAAATATCTCCGGTGGCCGCTTGTGCTCTTCTCGTATCATCCCTACTTAATAAACTTGCGGTGAAATTGACAAATCCATTTGTTCCGATTTTAGTGCCATAATTAAGATCTACCTGATATTTTCCACCATCCCATCCTCCATGATGATCATTCGCTCCTTTTGAATTAAAAGCTCCTGCCGTAATAGCGGCTGTAAAAGAATTGGTATTTTTTTTCATGATGACATTGATAACTCCTGCAATAGCATCAGAGCCATATTGTGCAGAAGCACCGTCTCTCAGCACTTCCAACCTCTCAATCGCAAATGCAGGAATGGCATTCAGATCAGTCCCTACCGAACCTCTGCCCGGCGAACCATTGATATTAACCAAAGCAGAGTTATGTCTTCTTTTTCCATTGAGAAGAACCAATACCTGATCAGGCCCAAGTCCTCTTAGCTGAGCCGGATCCACATGATCTGTTCCGTCTGCCACAGTTGTTGAATTAGATGTAAATGAGGGTGCTGCATAATTCAAAATCTGATTAAGATCCATCTGAGGACTTAAAACGGCCTGAGAACCAATGTTAATAACATCTACCGGCACCGGAGTATCGGTAGCTACTCTGGCTTTGTTTCTTGAACCAATAGTAATCTTTACTTCATCCACCTGGTTGGTCTTTATCGAATCTTTAGTTTGGGCATTGGCATTTGCAGAAATAAAAAACAATACTCCAAGCAAAGCAATTTTCTGGTAATTTTTATTCATAAGCGTTTTTTTAATGTCAGCTCAATTTACAAAAAAAAATAAATTAAAATCAATAAAATAGAATTTTTAATGAAAATAAACAAACAAATGACAACATTTACTGATTATTTATTATTTTAACTTATTTTTTACACGCGAATAGGTAATTTAACGAATGGTTTTATTTTTAATGACTATTATAGATACAAACCGCTATTGAAGATGTTTAGTTTGCTTAAAAATTATCTACTTTTGCCTTAAACATAATCTTATGAAAAGAGTATTTCTGGCTGCCGTACTTGTGGCATTTAATTTTTCACCTGCACAGTTTACAGGCTTCAACATTATCAAAGAAGTAAAGGTTAAAAATAAAGGGGTCGTAGTTTCTGCCCACCCTCTGGCAAGTGAGGCAGGGTCAAAAATCATGAAGATGGGTGGAAATGCCTACGATGCTGTTGTAGCAACACAATATGCACTGGCTGTTGTATATCCTCAAGCCGGAAACATCGGAGGAGGAGGATTTCTGGTTGGTGTTAAAAATAATGGCGAAAAATTCACCCTCGATTACAGAGAAACTGCCCCGAGGAAAGCATCCAAGGATATGTATGTGGACAAAAACGGAAAAGCTAACACGGACCTGTCCCAATATGGAAGATTGGCTGTAGGTATACCGGGAAGTATTTCCGGATTTTTTGCAACTTTAAAATACTGCAAGCTTCCAATGGATAAAATTATCCAACCAGCGATTGATCTGGCCGAAAAAGGTTTTGCCATTACAGAAATGGAAGCTGAGATGCTAAATACACACAGAGAAAAATTCCTTGCCCATAATCAGTCTTCCATTGCCTTTGTGAAGGAAACTCCGTGGAAAGCCGGCGATATTTTAGTTCAGAAAGAACTGGCTGAGACCCTGAAATTAATTCAAAAGCTGGGCGCCAAAGGATTCTATGAAGGAAAAACTGCAGCAATGATCGTGTCTGAAATGAAAAAAGGCAATGGAATCATTACTTTGGAAGATCTAAAGAACTATAAAACGGCAGAAAGAAAACCGTTGGAGTTTGATTATAAAGGAAGCCGTGTCGTAACCATGCCACTTCCCTCAAGTGGTGGTGTACTGCTAGCTCAAATGCTAACGATGGCAGGATATGAAAATCTTGAAAAATACCAGCAGAACTCTACGGAAGCCGTGCAGATCATGACGGAAGCAGAAAGACGAGCTTTTGCTGATAGAGCAGAATATATGGGCGATCCGGATTTTATTGAGGACAAAACCGCTTATCTGACCTCTGACGCCTATCTGAAGAACAGATGGAAAAGTTTTAGCTTTACAAAAGCCACTCCGAGTTCAGAAGTCGGAAAAATCATCAGCCAGCCTAATGAATCTACACAGACTACTCATATTTCTGTTATAGATAAGGATGGAAATACAGCATCTGTAACCACTACCCTCAACGGATATTACGGAAGCAAAGTGGTAGTTTCAGGAGCGGGATTCTTTTTAAACAATGAAATGGATGATTTCTCTATTAAGCCCGGCGTCCCGAATATGTTTGGAGCTGTGGGTGGAGAAGCCAACGCCATACAGCCTAATAAAAGAATGCTTTCTTCGATGACGCCAACGATCCTGCTTAAAAATGGGAAACCTTATATGGTGGTGGGAACGCCGGGTGGAACCACGATCCCTACTTCTGTTTACCAGTCTATTGTAAATGTTGTAGATTTTAAGCAGAATGCCAATATCTCAGTAAATGCACCGAAATTCCACCATCAGTGGCTTCCGGAAAAGATCACAGTGGAAAATAATTTCCCCGAGAGCACAATCACTGCACTGAAAAACAAAAATTATGTGATTGAAAAAATAAAATACATCGGAAAAACAGAACTGATCCTGATGGATGACAATGGAACCATTCACGCTGTGGCAGACGGCCGTGGAGATGATTCGGTTGCTGTAGAATAATCCAGATACAATTATATAATTCTTCGACTTCGATCAGCATGACAACTTTAATTTAGGTGTGTCATGCTAATCGAAGTCGAAGAATATGAAGGCTGAATCAACTTTAGCAGTATTGAAAAACTTCAGAACTTCTCTTTCTTTCCTATCTTCTTCAAAAATCATTATTTAACTGACGTTTGTCATGTTTTAAGATAAAAATTCTTAATTTTCCGCCTTCAAATCTAAAAAAAGAATCTCTTGAAAGCGAAACAAATCCATCATCAGCTTTATTTCCAGGTTATTGTTGCCATAGCAGTAGGTATACTGTTAGGACGTTTTTTCCCGGAGCTGGGTGAAAAAATGAAACCTTTGGGTGACGGATTCATCAAACTGGTAAAAATGATCATCGCTCCTGTGATCTTCATTACCCTGACATTAGGAATTGCCCATATGACAGACCTGAAGAAAGTGGGACGTATTGCTGTAAAAGCTATGATTTATTTCTTTACGTTTTCTACACTGGCACTGATCATCGGTTTGATCGTGGGAAACATTTTACAGCCTGGACACGGCCTAAATATTGACCCTGCTACCCTATCCGGTGATGTTGCACAATACCAGCAAAAGGCACACGAATCTACCCTGACAGGTTTTATCATGAATATTATTCCTGAAACACTTTTCAGTCCGTTAGTAGGTGAAAATATACTGCAGGTGCTTCTTGTAGCCGTATTAATGGGTGTAGCACTGGTTTTAACCAAAGAAAAAAGCCAGAAAGTAACTGATTTCCTCCAGGATCTTTCAACTCCAATTTTCAAAATTGTTCATATGCTGATGAAACTGGCACCAATCGGGGCTTTTGGAGCAATGGCATTTACGATTGGAAAATATGGTCTGCATTCCGTATTGAATCTTATATTTTTAGTAGGAACATTCTATATCACCTCTATTCTGTTTGTCGTCTTGGTTTTGGGAGCGGTAGCCTGGTACAACGGATTTAATATTTTCAAGCTGATGTTTTACCTGAAAGAGGAGCTTCTATTAGTTTTAGGAACCAGTTCTTCAGAATCTGCACTTCCGGGGATTATGGAAAAACTGGAAAAAGCCGGATGCTCAAAGGCAATTGTAGGACTTGTAGTTCCCACAGGTTATTCTTTCAATCTGGATGGAACCAATATTTATATGACGCTGGCTTCCCTGTTTATAGCCCAGGCTCTTAATATTGATCTGTCACTGGAAAAACAGCTGATGCTTCTTTTAGTTGCCATGTTAAGCTCAAAAGGGGCAGCAGGCGTTACGGGAGCAGGTTTTGTGACGTTAGCGGCAACATTAGCTGTAGTGCCGGAGATCCCAGTCGCAGGATTAACTTTGATCCTAGGTATCGACAAATTCATGAGTGAATGCAGGGCATTGACCAACGTAATCGGAAATTCTGTGGCTACGGTGGTTGTAGCAAATTGGGAAAAGCAATTAGATAAAAAGCAGTTACAATATTCTTTGGACAATCCAACTGAGATTGAGAAGAAGCTGGAGATGTAATTTAAGATTTTATCACTTCCCTATTTAATGAGGGAGTTTAAACGAGAATATTCAGACTCGCAGGTAAAACCTTAATATGGATTGGTGATTTTATCTTATTAAATTCACCGTCAAGATGCCAGTTTTTGGTATTTACTTTAAAAGAGATCTCTGAAACAGGAAGATAGGTAACATATTCGTCATCTTTGAGTCTTTTGGTAAACATTCGGAATGCAAAAAGAGCGGAATACGTCAGTGGAAACTTCTTCACAAGAACCATATCTACCAATCCGTCACTTTTGCTTGCATTCGGAGCAATGTAGGCATTATTTCCAAACTGTCGGGTGTTGGCAATATTCAGCATCAGGTATCTTCCATTATACTGCTGGTAAGCTTCGTCTGTAAATTTGACTTTAATGGGTTTATAATTGAAGAATGTTTTCAGGGAAACTTTAATGTAGTTTTTGAATCCACGGCTTGTTTTTTCAAATTCCTTCACCACTTTTCCGTCAAATCCTGTTCCTGAAACATTGATGGATAGTCTATCGTTTACCAAAAACGTATCGATCTTTCTGGATTTTTCGGCCTTGATTTTATCTATAAGTTCATCCAGGTTTTTACTGAATTTAGTTTCATTGGAGAAACCGTTTCCTGATCCTGCAGGGAAAATAGCTAAGATTTTATCTGTATTGATGAGGTTTCTTGCCACCGTAGAAATAGTTCCGTCCCCTCCGATAGCCACAAAAATATCAACGTTATCAAAATTTTCCCGGATAAAATCATCCGTTCCCGAAATAGATTCCGAGACATAATATAGCGGACTATCCACCTTTTTTTTGAGTTCGTCAAGAAATGGCTGATAATTTTTTTTGGCCGAAAAGGGATTAATGATAAAAGCTACTTTTTCCATTACCGCAAAAATAGAAAATGCTTCCTGATGTGGAAGCATTAATTTAGTTTATTTTCATTCTTTCTTTAAATTTTGGATTCAATGTTCCCTTCAGCTCTGCCCAGGAAACAGGAATTACAATGTCTCCGGCTGCAAACGCTGTAATTTCATACGGACTGTAGTGAAAGTACAGGTTCTTTTGGTCGAAGTAGAAATTATTGGTAGCAGGAATGGTC
>Ga0308164_10005491_pt1 | contig 10186 bp, 12 predicted proteins | sample PhyTR2_FD_201031 | JGI IMG/M metagenome (GOLD analysis project Ga0308164, IMG submission 201031) | Phyllosphere microbial communities from UC Gill Tract Community Farm, Albany, California, United States - DLSLT.R2 | ecosystem: Host-associated > Plants > Phyllosphere > Unclassified | place: USA... | reverse complement strand
GTTCAAGTCTCTCTCTGCCGTCCTTCGAGGACCCTGCTGACGCTCGTCTCCCTCGCCGCAGGATGGTGCGTTTCGAGCCCTTTCCCGCCGGCCTCGCTCTTTCCCCTCGGCCACGATGACGGGCATGCGCCGGCACAAAACGCTCAGCTCGGTTCGAGCTAGCGAGTGAGCGGGCGAGCGCAACTGTGCGAGTGCGCGGGGCGAGGCACTCACCTCGAGCAGCACGACCACCGGCTTGAGAAGGCGAGCTGACCTCCTTCCACCGCTCCTCCTCCTGCAGGCCAAGACGCAGAAGAACAAGGCGACCTCGTACCATGTACGTCCCGCTTTCTCGTGCCTGAGTCGCCCACTCGTCGCTGACCTCGCCCCCTGCGCATCTTCCCTCGCAGTGTGAGCTCCTGCTTCCTCTCCTCACCGCCTATCTATCTCCTCGACAAGCTCCACATCCTCCTCGAGCGCTGCATGTGCACACCCGCGCCGGGAGACAAGGCGGCGAGGATGGAAGCGAGCAGCGTTGCTGACTCCTCCCCTCGCAACAGTGGGACAGCTCAAGGCCAAGCTCGCCAAGCTCAAGCGCGAGCTCCTCACGCCGTCTTCCGGCGGTGGTGGAGGCGCAGGTGTCGGCTTCGACGTCGCGAGGACGGGCATCGCGTCGATCGGGTTCATGTGCGTCCCCCGAGCCTCTTCTCCTCCAGCCTCTCTGCGCCGAGCTCACGCGCCGCTCCTTCCTGCAGCGGCTTCCCTTCCGTCGGCAAATCGAGTTTGATGAGCGGCTTGACCGGCACCGAGTCGATCGCGGCGGCGTACGAGTTCAGTGCGTCCTCCCTCTCCCTCCTCCCCCTCCCCCTCTCGAGCCAGCGCAGGACTCGAAGCTGACGCTCTACACCTGCAGCGACCCTCACCACCGTTCCTGGAACGCTCCAGATCCACGGCGCGCCGATCCAGATCCTCGACCTGCCCGGAATTATCGAGGGCGCCAAGGACGGCAAGGGACGTGGTCGGCAAGTCATTGCTGGTGCGTCCTGCTTCTCTCTCCTCTCCCCTAACCGCTCGTACAGCTCGACTGATGAAACTCCTGCAGTGGCACGAACGTGCAACCTCATCTGCATCGTCCTCGACGTCCTCAAGCCGCTCGCCGACAAGGCCGTCATCGAGAACGAGCTCGAGGGCTTCGGCATCCGCCTCAACAAGCAGCCGCCCAACATCACGTACAAGAAGAAGGAGAAGGGCGGCATCGCCATCACCAACACGCAGCCGTTGACCAAGCTCACCCACGACGAGATCAAGGCCGTCATGGGCGAGTACCGCATGGCCAACGCCGACATCCACATCCGCTGCGACCCGACGCTCGACGAGTTCATCGACGTCATCGAGGGCGGCCGCTGCTACATCCGTGCGTCCTCTTGCTCACTCGTCCTGCATTTCGAGGGACGAGGCTGAGCTTCTCAACCTTCCCCTCCTCCTCCCTCCCCACCTCGCCGCGCCCTCCCCTCACCTCATCCTCTCACGACCTCAGCGTGCCTGTACGTCCTCAACAAGATCGACGCCATCAGTATCGAAGAGCTCGACCTGCTCTACCGCATCCCCGACTCGGTTCCCATCTCGGCCAAGGACTGGCTCAACATCGACGAGTGCGTCCTCTCATGCCTCTCTCTACTACTCGACACTACAGCACGCAACTGACTCGTCGTCGCGCCTCGCCTCCCCTCACCCCTACCGTCCCTCATCACCTCGTCGACCTGTCCCTCCTCCTCCGTGTCCTTCTCGCTCGACCACCTCTTCCTGCAGGCTGATCGAGACGATGTGGGACAAGCTTGCACTCAACCGCATCTACACGATGCCGCGCGGCGTCAAGGCGCCCGACTACACGTCGCCCGTTGTCCTCCGCCGGTCCCAGTCGACGGTCGAAGGGTGCGTCCTCCTCCTCCCTTCTTCTCCTGACAGATATTGATACTTCTGGAGGGCAGGTTCTGCCAGTCTTTACATAAGGAGATCGCCAAGAACCTCAAGTACGCCATCGTGAGTCGTCGCGCCGTTCCCCCGACTCTTCCCCGTCGTCGCCACCTCGGAGGCTCGGTCCGCCCTCCTTCGTCGCTCTGGGCGTCCCGAGGTGCCCTCCTTCATCGTGCTTGACGCTGACTCCCTCGTCCACCGTGTCTCGCAGGTCTGGGGCACGTCCGTCAAGCACTCGCGCGGCCAGAAGGTCGGCCTCGACCACGTGCTCAACGACGAGGACGTCGTGCGCCTGGTCAAGAAGATCTGATCCCTCTGCGACGATCGACGGTGTGCGTGCGAGGAGCAGGCGGGAGAATGCAGGCGCGAGGGAGGAGGGCAGTCGAGGTCCAGCGAGGAGGAGGAGGTCGGTGCGGCGAGGCGACCTTGTACAGCGTTCTGTAGCGACCCGAAGTGCAGTTCTCAGCTCGAGCGCTTCTCTCCCTCTCGTACGAGGCGCTTCTGTCCTGCCGAAGCGGCTTTGTCGTCGTCGAACGCAGTCAAAAACGTGAGACACTTCCGCCCCGCACTCCGTCTCGCCCGCTCCGAGCCGATAGCGCTCCTCTCTCGCTCCCTCACCACTCGCTCTCTCGCACAGCTGCGCAGCATGGCCACCAGCCAGCCCGAGCCCGCCGTCCTCCTGCGCGCCTTCCTGCGCGTCATGCTCGACGAGATTGTGCCCAAGACGCGGGCCAACGTCGCGAGCGGGTCCAAGGTGTTTGGCGCCTCGGTCCACCGCAAGGCCGACCTGAGCGTCGTCACGGTCGGTACCAACACCGAGACGGAAAGCCCCCTACTGGTGCGTCCCGCTCAATGTCGTCTCTTGAGGGGAAAAGGGCGGGCGAGGCGGGCGGGCGAGAGCTCGCGTCGAGCTCGGCGGCGGCGGCGCGTGCGTATAGCGCGAGAGAACCAAGCCGTGATCTGTGCGGGTATTGCAGCAGCGAGCCAGAAGCAGAAAGCTCGAGCTGACCGCCCTCGCCTTCCTCCTCCTCGTCCTCCTCTCGTCCGACCTCGGCTACTTCCCCCGCACACCCGCGTCCTCGCTCGTCGCTCTTGCCCTCCCTCCGCTCTGTGACGTCGTCGCATGCAGCACGGCGAGATCCAGACGATCCAGCAGTTCTACAAGCTCCCTCGAGACGAGCGGCCCGACGCCAAGGACACGGTCTTCTTCTGCACGCACGAGCCTTGTTCTCTTTGTGCGTCACGTCCTACTCTCTACGCATCGTCTCGTCCTCGTCGAGACCTTTCGCTGACGGTCGAAGGGGATCTGCGCACGCAGGCCTGTCCGGCATCACCTGGGGCGGCTGGAACACCTTCTTCTACCTGTTCACCTACGCCGATACCCGAGACGCGTTCGACATTCCGCACGACATCAAGATCCTCGAGGAAGTGTGCGTCTTCGTCTCCCTCCTCCCGCCGGCCCGCCAAAGCCCTCGTCGCTGACGCTCGAACCCCTCGCTCGCAGGTTCCGCGTCCCCTCGGCCTGCACGCACGAGTCGCCCGCCGACCTCTCCTCGCGCCCGCTGTACAACCGCACGAACGCCTTCTTCACGTCGGCGTCGTGCGCCGAGCTGCTCGCCCAGGTCCCGGACGACTCGCCCGACAAGCGCGAGCTCGAGGCGCTGTGGAGCGAGGTGCGGACCGTTTACGGCGAGCTGAGCGGGACGTACCAAAGCAAGAAGGGCGACAAGGGAATCCCGATGGCATAGATACGGGCCGGCGAGGGAGCGTGCAACGCAGAGCGTCGTGTCGAGCTCGGGGTCCGAGCGCGCGTTCGAGAGCAAGCTTTCCTCGCCGTCGACCTCTCGCAGAGGCTCTCTTTCTCGCTTTAGGGCACTGCACAGCGAGCATCAATAGATCTATGTTGCAGCGCGAGCGAGCGAAGCGCTACCGCCGCCGAGCCGGCGCAGTCGGAGCCCACCCCTGCGGCTCGCGCGAGTCGCCCGGGTTGCCCTTGAGCGGCGTCGGGTTCTGCTTGGCTGCGAGCGAGAGAGATGCGTCAGTCTTGAGACTGCGCGAGAGAGCAAGAGAAGAAGGGCGTGAGAGAGGAACGCACCAAACTCCTCGCGCCGACGCAGCGCAGCTGCATGGTCCTCGTCCCTCCTCCGCTTGGCCAACGCCTCGGCGCTCAGCTCTCCCTCCTGCGCCGCCGCACCCACACTCGGCTCGACCCGCTCGGCGCCCTCGCGCAGCTCCCTCGCGACGACGGGCGCGCGCTTGCCCGCCTCCGTCCCTGAGCGGGAGGCCCTTCGCGCGCGCCGCTGCTCCGGCCGGTGCCGGCGCAGCGTGCTGCACGCCGTCGAGCCCGCGCGCGATCTGCGCCGTGCGCTGCCCGGCCGGCGCATCGACGCCGCCGTCCTCGAGCGGGAGGCCGTCGACCTCGTGCCCTGCGACGGTCGCCGTGCCGCGCGCCGCCGCTCCCTCAGCGCCGCCCCGAGTCGCTCCCTGCGGCGCAGCGAGCCGCGCGCCCTCCTGCGCCGCGCCGAGCCGCAGCTTCTCGTCGGCGTAGGCGGCCTCGAGGCGTGCGACGTTGTCGCGCAGGCGCAGCTGGCGGCGCAGGTCCGTCTCGAGCTCTTCGAGGCTCGGGGGCTCACGACGCGTGCGGCGGAGCCAGGAGGACCATTGGACTGCGAGCGGGCACGAGCGGGAGCGGGTCAGCTCGTGCGGGGAGGGAGGAGCTGGTGGAGGACGAGAGGGAGAGCGAGACGGACCGGGGATGGTCTGGTAGTTGTAGTCGCTGAGGGGCTTGACCTGGGCGTACTCGATGTAGCGCTTGTTCTTGCGCCACTCGTCTGCGGGCGGGCGAGACGAGGTCGGGATCGAGATGAGGGGGAGATGAGGAGGACGAGGGGCGGGCACAGCGTCAGCGCTCGCTCGTTGGACAGGCTGTGGGCAGTAAGGACGCACCAGGATACTCGGGATGCGGCCGCTCGAAGAACTGGTTGCCTGCGCGCAGTGCTCGAAGCCGAGTGAGCGACATCATCGACGAGGAGCTCTCGAGGCAGACCGCGAGTCGACGAGGCAGCGCGCGCACCTTCGAGGTCGGCACCCTTCCAGTAGCGGTACTTGCCAAAGCCGAGGCGGCGCGCAGCAGAGCGCAGGAGCGACATGGTCGACGTTGAGCGGGGAGAGCTCGTCGTCGACGACGATCGAGAGGTCAACCGCGCGTTCCTCGCCTGAGCCAGGCTCGCACACGTGCAGTAGCTGCTCGTACAACATGCCCGCACTTGCACGGAAGAGCGCGCCACGAGAGGCTCTCGCTCGCCCGCTCTCGGACCCGCTCGACTCGCCCGCCCGCCTTTCCTCCTCAGAGCTCGCTCAGCCGCGGTATACACAGGCGTGGCATGACACCTGCTCATCGAGCAGGACAAGGTGGAGAAGAATGTGACAAGACAAAGAGCGGCGAGGTGGAGAGGAAGGGGAGGGAGCGCTCGAGGCGGATCGTGGAGGTCGACGACGAGGGGGAGGGCGAGGGAGAGGGAGGGGATGAGGAAAGACGAAGAGTAGGACGATAGGAGAACGATGCGAGTGCGATAGACGAGGGCGAGGGCGAGACGAAGACGGGGCTGGAGCTAGAGAGCGAAGGGGAGGGCGAGGAAGGAGGGATAGGAACAGGCGCCGGTCGAGGTCGAGGGCGGGCGAGGAGGTCGACGAGTGCGAGTGCGAGGACGTCTTCTAGGACATCTCGGCGGCGCCGAGGAAGTAGTCGCTCTGGAGCGCCGCCTTGGCGCTCGTGCGCTTGGCCGGGTCGTAGGCGAGCATGCCCTGCGCGCGCAGCGGGCGAGTCAGCTCGAGTCGCTCTCGCTCGTCCTCGTCGTCGTCGTCGGAAAGGAAGGAGGAAGAGGGGACGCACCGCGAGGAGCTCGGCGCTCTCGTCGGTGCTGCCCGTGATGTGGTCCTGCAGGTCCTTGGCGTGCCAGTTGGGGAACGTCGTCTTGTAGTCGGGCAGGCCCGTGACGCCGGGCCAGATGTCCTCGTCCGGCGTGCCGAGAAGGCTGCGTGCGGCACAGGAGATCGATCAACCCATCAGCTCCCTTACTGCGCAGGAGGAAGAGCGAGAGGAAGACGCTCGAGCGCACGGACGCACCGGAAGATGCGGAAGATCTCGTCAATCTCCGAGTCGCCGGGGAACAGAGGCTGGCGCATGATCATCTCGGCAAAGATGCAGCCGACCGACCACATGTCGACGCCGGTCGAGTAGTGCCGGCTGCCGAGGAGGACCTCGGGCGCGCGGTACCACAGCGTGACGATCTGTGGGCGCAGCGACGGTTCGACGAGTCAGTCTCGATGCCCAAGAGCGGCGGGAGAGAGACGAGGACGCACCTCGTGCGTGTAGGTGCGCAAGGGGATGCCGAACGCGCGCGCGAGGCCAAAGTCGGCGAGCTTGAGGTTGCCCTCCTTGTTGATGAGGAGGTTCTGCGGCTTGAGGTCGCGGTGGAGGATGCGGTGCGAGTGGAGGTAGTAGACGCCCTTGATGAGCTGGTACGTCTGCGGGCGGTGGAGAGGCGTGCGGAGAAGAGGGGTGCGAGGGAGGGTCAGCGAGGAGGTCCAGCTCTGCCGAGGAGCGCATGCTGCGGAGCGTGACGAGCTGAAGGACGCACAAATTTCTGCAAGCACGAGAGGGGAGGGGTCAGGGCGAGAGCAGGCAGGGAAGGAGAAGCGCCGAGGAGAGGAAGAGAGGGTAAGAGAGGCGGTGCGCACCTTGACGATGTCGGGGCCCATGCCGTCGCCGTCGCCGACCTTGTCCATGTAGCGCTTGAGGTCCATGTCGAGGAACTCGAAGACGAGGTAGAGCTTTGTGTCCGAGTGGCAGATGTCGAACAGGCGCACGACGTTGTCGTCCTTCATCTCCTTGAGGAGCGAGATCTCGCGGATGGCGGTTGAGGGGACGCCCTCGTCCTCGGCCTCGAGGCGGATCTTCTTGAGCGCGACAATCTCGCCCGTCTCCTTATTGCGCGAGCGGTACTGTGTGGGAGGAGAGGGAGGAGGCGAGGGAGAGTCAGCTTGGCGACACGGCATGGGCCGAGGACAAGGGGAGCGGGGACGCACGACGACGCCATAGGTACCTGTAGGGAGCGAGTCGACGAAGGACCAGGGCGGGTTGTGGACGAAGAGGAGAGGGAGCGAGACGGGGTCAGCCAACTCGAGGCGAGGGCAGGCTGGAGCGAGGCGGGACGAAGCGAGGGAGAGGGGCGGACCTTCTCCAACCTTCTCGAGGCGCTCGTACTTGTCGAGGGACATGGTGTTGGCTGCTGGAAGCGGTTGTCGAGAGAGAGGAGGGGAGGAGGACCACCGACGACGACGACCACCACCAACGCGACGCGCTCTCGGGCTCGCAGGGTGTGCCTTGGATTGGAGCAGCCAGTGTACTACCACTTCAGACACGTCTAGTCACCCTGACTCGCTCGCCAGAGAGAGCTGCCGTGTAGCCTCGCCGCCCGGTCGAGCTTCATCGCCTCGCTCGCCTCGACTCGCTCTTGCTCGACCCCGCCAGCGTCGAGCATGGTCACCGTCAGGACAGTCGTCCCCCTGCTCCGCCTTGCAGTAACGGCAGCACCGCCGCGCCGCTCGCCGTGCCCGTGCGCACTCGCCCGCGCCCTCGCCTCGTCCCCCCGCCTCCTGTCGTCCACCTCGACTCGGCGGCAGCAGGCCTCGTGGGACTCGCTCGACACCGACGACTCGTTCAAGCCCGCCACCACCCTCGAGGCCACCCGCGACCGCGACCGCGAGTCGAGCCGCCCCTCGTCCACCTCGCCCCGCCGCCGCGACAGCCCCCCACCTCGCGCCGCCCGCCCCTGGGACAAGAAGGGCAAGGCCAAGGCCCGCCCCGAGCCACCACAAGAGCCCCCACTCCCTCCCCTCTCGCCCTCGACCCCGCTCTCGGCCCTCGACCCGGTCCACCTGCACCGGTTCCGCCTCTCGCTCCTCCAGAAGCTCGGCCGCCCGCCCTCGCCCGCCGACCTCGCGCGCGACCTGTACCCGTGGCTCCGCCGCGAGTACGTCCAGCGCGAGCAGGCCGTCGCCGCCGAGCTCGACGCCGTGCGCCGCCGCGACGAGCAGCGCGCCCAGCTCGACCTCGCGTGGGAGTGGCAGCGCCAGGCGGCGCGCAACGCGGGCCTGCCGCGCTCGGACGCCGAGCGCCGCAAGGACGACGCCGTCCTCGACCGCATCGCGCGCCGCAAGCGCCACGAGCGCGACCAGCGCGAGCTCGAGCGCGACCTGCGCGCCGCCGACGCCCTCCTCCCGCCCGTGCGCTCGGCCTCGTCGTCGTCGCACGACCAGGACCAGGACCCCGACCGCCACGTCCCCGCATGGCGCAAGCACCAGACGGCGATGCGCACCAAGTTCCCCGCCGGGTGGTCCCCGCCCAAGCGCCTCTCGCGCGAGGCCATGGACCTCGTGCGCACGCTCGCGCGCTCGGACCCGCACCAGTACTCGGTCGCGCGCCTCGCCGAACGGTTCAAGGTCTCGCCCGAGGGCATCCGCCGCATCCTCAAGAGCAACTTTGAGCTGCCCGCCGACGAGCGCGTCAAGCGCGAGCAGCGGCGCAAGGAGGCGCGCGCGAGGATGAGCGCCGGCGGCGGCGAGACGAGCGAGCAGGGAGGCGCGGCGCAGGAGCAGGCGCAGGGTGCGGCACCGGCATGGGGAGGAGACGTCGCAGCCGAGCGGCGCGAGCTGCGGCAGCTCAGGGCCGGGCAGCAGCAACAGCGGGAGCAGCGGCGGGGCGAGCAGCGCGAGTGGGGCGCAGACGACGTGCGGTGGACCCAGTAGAGCGACGGAGAGTACTGCACGATCACATTTCACCCCTCCTCGCTCGTGTCGCACTACTCGAGGAAAGAAAAAGAGCCCGAGGACGCCGCCCCAGCTCTGCGCACGCTCGACGTTCCTCCTCACGCCGACAGAGGCACGTACCCGCACTGCGAGAGGAGAGCGTCGACGTCGTCAGGCTCGCGCTCATCGAGAGACAGCTGACGAGGAAGAAGAGGTGCGAGCGCACCTTGAGGTAGTCGCCGTTGCCGCTCGCGCGAGCGTAGCTCTGCGATTCGACGAACGCCTCGAGCGCGCACAGGCCCGTCTGCGAGTCGGCGCCGGCGCAGAAGCTCGGGATCTGCAGCTGGTCGTTCTGCGAGCGGCGGGAAGAAGAAGGAGGAGGAGGAGGACGAGGGGAGGAGGTCAGCGACGTCGAGGAGCGGCTGCAGCAAACAAGGAGGACGCTGCGACGCACGATGAAGAACCGCACAAAGTCGTCGCCGCCGCACGAGAGGCGCTCGGTGACGAGCCTGCCGCTGAACGAGACGATCTCGCTCGTGACCCAGACCTGGTCGGCCGACGGCCCGCTCGCTGCGAGCGGCGCCGCAGGCTTCTTGAGCCCGATCGCAGCGAGGATGCTCGTGATCTCGTTGTCGTGCGAGAAGTCGGCAAAGATGGCCGGCGCGTTGGCGCCGATGGGGAAGGTCCATTGCGAGCGGGCGAGCGTCTGGTTGACCTGCGTCTGGTCGGCGAGGACGTAGCTGCGGTCGCCCGTGAGGCGAGAGAGGAGCTCGTTGACGTAGCCGACACTGTAGGAGAGGACATCAGGACCGTACGTCGAAAGCTCGGCCGACGAGGAGGAGAGAGTGCGGCGCACCCTTGAACGGGTCCGAGCGCGTTGCCGGCGCCGTTACCGTAGTACTTGTCGAGGTCGTAGTAGTACTGCACGGCACGATGATTCAGCTTACAGCCCGAGCGCGCTGATGCGTGAGGAAGAGAGAGAGCAGACGCACCTCGCCTGCGATAAACTCCTGCCGGGAGAACAGCCGGCACCAAGGGCTCAGCTTCTGCGTGTACTGGCTCTCCATGCCGCAGATCTGCATGAAGTTGAGCACGTCGGTCGTAGTGAGGCCTGCGCCTGGGGCATTGGTGTTGAAGCGAGCGGTCGCAGTCGCGAGGAAGGTCGAGAGGTAGCTCTTCTCGAAGCTGCTCATGTCGGGCGCCGACGGGCAGTTGTTGTTGTCGAGCGCTGCAGGGAGAACGCAGAGTGAGTAAAGCTCGACGCAGAAGCAGCAGCGAGGGACGCACTGTCGTTGCTCTGCAGCGAGAGGGCGAGGAAGTCAGCGTCAGGAAGAGAAGGTCCGAGCGGCACTGTGCGAGAGAGCGACGCACCCCAAACGCATTGTTGATGACGTAGATCGCTGGCAGGTGAGTGGTGCCCGAC
>Ga0308164_10005489_pt1 | contig 10191 bp, 11 predicted proteins | sample PhyTR2_FD_201031 | JGI IMG/M metagenome (GOLD analysis project Ga0308164, IMG submission 201031) | Phyllosphere microbial communities from UC Gill Tract Community Farm, Albany, California, United States - DLSLT.R2 | ecosystem: Host-associated > Plants > Phyllosphere > Unclassified | place: USA... | reverse complement strand
CAGCCTGGCCGACCTGGTCGAACTGGTGACCGCGCAGCGGGTCCACGAAAGCCGCGGCCTGCTGGGGCGCCTGTTCGGGCGCCAGGATCACGTCGACTGACCCGCTCCCCACGTTTGAACCACGCACTGGAGACATCGATGTCCCTTCGCGAACGCCTTGCGCTGCCCGACCCCGAACGCCCGACCGGCGCCGAATCGCACGACGCCCCCAACCAGGCCTACCAGGAGCTCAAATTCTATGTCTTAATACACCAAGGCGTTTAGTTGATCTTACGCAATGTCCAAGCATGAAAGGAGTGAGACACTTAACTTATGCCTACTCATCAATATCCTCCAGTGATTCGGTCCGACATGCTTCTGGCAGCAGCCATAGCCTTATGCAAGGTTCATGGCGTGTACTACGTGAAATGCTTCCTGGAAGAGTGGGGAGCAGACGACGAGTTGATTGCAGAATTCCTCGATATTGTTGACCCAACTAGATACACGCGTCGCTAGCAGACTGCACTGATCCTCTTCCTGCCTCCTGGTCTCAACAGCGATCCCCAACAGCACAGCCTTCAGTAGCACTATCCGGTTCTATTGATAATGTCCTCCTGATTGAGCAATTCGCCTTGTTCCCTTCTTCTTTTCTCGCACGAATTTCACGAAAACTTGAGAGTCTCGCACTATGAAATGCCCCCCGTTTCATCGGTAACGGCGACTGAAATTAATTTGTAACAGATATTGACAAGTTGATATCAATATAGTGTCGCAATGAGCCGCCCAAAGCATCGCCAGAGAGCCGCAGGCCGAAGCAACTTGGTCTGAGAAGCGAGTCATCGAGGAAGCAAAGCGAATCGCAGCTGAGAACGCCAAGGCCGACTTCGACGCCCGGATCGCAGCAGCCGAAGCAGTCGCCAATGCTGCCGTTGAAAAGATTCGTGCTGACGCAGTCCCCGAACGAGCACGCATCGAAGCGACTATGTAATTTCCTTAGCCGCCTGAGTAGGGGACGCATCTAGTCTAACCGCACCGCTGGCAGCATTTCACAACTCGCCGTGTACGTTAGTCGCTAAACCCGACAGGCCCTCCGTTTGCCCTGGTCCGTTCGTGACTGATGATAGGAGCTACGGTGAAACGTAGGTATGTGCCATAACCTTTGCAGCGATACGGAAGTGATGCAGACTCGCCCTCTCAGCGTCGAGACAACCAAAAACGATAAATAACATGAACAGACCACAAACAATTCCGCACTCTCGTCGCCAGCGAGTTGCTACCACAACCGGCGTGCAGCTTGAGCGCTCCTATGTCTTCTTACCTGCGAAAACATGGGACGCCCTTGAGCGCCTTGCCAATGTTCAGCATAGAAGCGGAAGCCAGATTATCGAAACCCTAATTTCAACCGCCAATAGTGGCAGCCAACCAATGGAGAACACGAATGACCGTAGTCCAACTGCCGTTGAGGCAGGAATCCGAACCGATCCCCTCAAGTCCTGAGCATAAGTACACTCAAGATCAGCGAGAACTGGTTAAACAGTATCAAGCCTACCTTGCAGGCGCGTGCTATGCGAAACTTTTTAACGCAGCCAGTCCATATCCTCGGGTGATCTCAGGAGCAGCCCCACATGAACCGTTGCCGATGGCGTGGCTCAGCGGAGACTTCACTGATTTCTGCCGCGAGTGGGGCAGGCAGCCTGTAAGACCAGCACCAAGTCCTGACTACTTGGCGGATGGGCTTCAAACCGTAACTGGAACGATCTTCATGCCGAAGGGGCCTGCCATCGTACGCGCCAGAGGATCACGCCATCGGTACGTGAACACCTACCAAGCCTTTGAGCGAGAGCATGTTCCCTCCGAGTTGTCCCCGCATTTCTTGGCTTTGCTGGAATGTATGTTCCCTGATGCCGATGAGCGACATACATTTGTTCAGTATGTTGCCCATATGTTTCAGCAGCCGGAGGTGCGGCCTAGCTGGCATCCAATGTTGTTGAGTGAAACCGGAACCGGGAAAGGCTTCATTTTCAACTCAGTTCTAACGCCGCTGCTATGCAAGCAGACTATGTTGGTCAAGAAGTATTCGGAGTTGCTGGGAAGGTTCGCTAATGCCATGGAGGGCACGATCCTCGTTCAGTTGGATGACTGTAAATCTAACCGCGCGGACGTGCAAATTCAGTTGAAGTCGCTCATGACTGAAGAGCGCGTCCTGCGTGAGCAGAAAGGCTTGGCGGCGGGAATGGTTAGCACATATACCCGATTCATCCTCGCTAGCAATGAGGAGGTTCCGTTGAACATTGACGACACAGATCGCCGCTGGTGGATACCGAAGCGACTAGGCTACTCCCATGGACTGAGCGGTGACGATGGCCGTAAAGAGCGAATTGCGAACGTGATCCAACCGCTCGCGGATGAATTGAAGCAGGACGGTGCACTTGAGGCCATCCATGACTACTTCATAAACTACCCGCTGGATGGCTTCAATCCTAAGTCCGCTCCGATGACAGAGACTCTACGCCAGCAGATTGAAAAGTCGGTCACACCTGAGCAGATTTTCGCTACCGATTTTCTCGACACTCACGCAACGAAGGTCTTGAAGCTGGGTGATCTTGGCGGCGCGTTCGTTAAGGGCGGACTCAGTAAGCCAGGAAACGGCCCATTGTCCGAACTTCTTACCACTTCCGGATATCGGCAAGACTTCCTCACTGTTGATGGACACAAGACCCGTTGGTGGTTTCCTGTGACTATGCAGCGAGGTGAGGCCGAAGCGATCCTAGCCGTGCAGGAGCCGTTTTAGAACGGACTCGGAACGGACGAAACACGGACCTAGAACAGACGCTCTCATAGGGAGCACAGACAATACGGACTAACTGCAAATTATTACCTTCAATGTGTAGTTCAGTCCTCCTGAAAGGAGATTTAGCACATGAGTACAGCTACACCAATGTCCGCATCCGAACGCGAAGCTCTGGCGTTTTATGCGACCTTGCCAGTTCCAGTAATCGCAACCCAATCATTTTCGCCCCTACTTCCGAGCTTGTATCGGGACGGAGCCGGTGTTGAGCTGGAAGGCAGGCCCGACGCACTTGCCACGCAAGGCCGGAGCTACACCTTCATCGAGTCGAAGAATGGAACTCTGAACTTTCACCCTGACAAAGCCAGCTCCCATCGGGCGCTGCAAGACTCGTACACCCTAATGATGCACGATGGTCGGGAGAAGCCATACAACTTCTTGACAGATCACTTCTACCGCACTAATCCAGGGCTCCTGCTCGACCACGCATGGAACCATAGCCTCTTTAAAGTGCTCGCGCTTCAGGCCGAACTTGGGTGGCAGCGTTATGTGGTGTGCTTTAAGCAGAATCCCGCTTGGAAAGATGCCAAACGCTACATTGAAGCTGGATTGGTCTTCTGCACGGAGAAGACGTTGATGGACATGCTGCGCACTATCGAGCTAGCTCAACATGGTTTCTTCGTTCCGTTTGTTCTCAAGACACGTATGTATGGCTTCACGGTTACCGCGAATCTTGATGACAGGAGCCGATCCACTGTCAAAGTCGCTACGTCTGACCGCATTAAATTCGAAGCGGCGGTCGATGCACTCCGAGCGATGGACAGATGTTCCGACCCGTTCTGACGGTGTAGCACTGACTGACTAAGTTAGCAATTTGGTACTGAGGGCAAGGCAGTCAGGTACACTTGGTAGGAATCAATTTTCAAGAGACCGTTGCTCATGAGTGAATCCGTGCCACCCAAAGTTACAGTGTCCCCAGCGCTTCCTGTGATTGCCACCACCCAGGGTGCTGCTGTTATGACGCCGACTGGGACACTAAACATTACACTCGCTCCCACGCCGACTCCGACGATTCCCATCTACGAAAATCCGACTACACTAGTTGCCCTAGCGACGCTAATTGGTGTCAGTCTCACCATTTATTTTGGTTGGCGAAAAACGAAGATGGAGCTGGCGGCTGCGTCCGAACAAGCAACGCTTGAACGTAACCAATCCCGCGAACAAGCTAACCTAGACCGTCAACATGCTGCTGAGCAAGCGCAGCTAGAGCGGATCAGTCAAGCACGACGAGAAGTGTACCTAGAAGTGCTTCAAGAGATGGTAGCAGCACAGTCTGCAATTGCTCTATTGACAACTCAGGACATACAGCACCTTGATGTCGAAAGTAAGACGCGAGGCTTGATAGCTGCCGTTTCAAAGGTCAGCCTGTTTGGGGAGATCAAGACCGTGGAGAAGAGTTGGGAGCTTCTCAATGCTCTCCATGAGGGATTATTCAGGCTGATGGCCCATCTTGTTCCATACAACACGCAGAAATGGGTAGCAGAAAGTCTTGACCAGAAAGCGAAGTCTGATATTGCTGCGATAAATAAGTTGACCGCGGATATACAGGTAGTCCTGGCGACTTCAAAGAACCTAGCGGAGCGAGACAGGGTGAGCAAACTTCAAGAGTTTTCCCTTGCAGATATGGAGACCCATGAAGCCGAGGCGGTCGCAGCCAAAATAGCGCTTTTAAGGCTTCAGGAAGCCTATAGTGATGCTGTTACTCAAGAAGCGTTCAAAATTGGTAAGAAAATTGATGAGCTAGTCATGTGTATTCGCGCTGAACTAGCGCTTGAAACGTCGCTAGATATCTTCCATGCCATGAGAGAAAAAGCACACGAGGCCGTATTAGCTGCGACGAGCGAGCTGCGATCCAAGCTAAATGAGCACTTTGATGGGGGAACCTGAATTGATGTCGGACAAACATTAACTTTGTTTTATACAGCAGGTAGCAACCCGACTATACAAATCTGTCCGGACAATCGCATGGTGGCGCTACTGCCCACAGCACGACACGCGATCACAGATAACTTATAGCCTAAGAAAAGCCATGACACCAGCCGCTCGATACATTGCCAGCTATCTAGCTCTTCTTGTGGACGTTGAAGCGTACGATCGAACAGCATGGCGCAACGGTGTGATTGCGACTAGCCCCCATTCTTGTCCTGCCAGAAGTTCATCGCTGCCCTGATATATCGCTGTTCGTTATGCTGCCACGCGAAATCTTGAGCACGTACAACGCCACTTATGCGACTCACAAGACCTTGCATAGCGCTGATAGTTGGCTTGAGGTCGTAAAGGTCAATGTCGAGCTTCGTAATATCTATCGGGTCAAGCGTTGGGCTAATGAGCTGGAGTCTAGTGTGAGCGGTCATCTCATTGCGAATCGTATTGCAGGCTTCCAAGGTAGGCCGGGCAAGGAATTCCTTCCACGAAGCTGTAGCCTCACCGCATTTGCGGTCAAAGGCATCGCTGTAGCTCGCTGTACGTTCTGGAACCCGTGCCACGTCTAGTGCAGCTACCAAAGGATCAGGATGCCCCTCGTCAATCGCTAGCTCAGCAGCAATGTAACGTGATTTGAGCTGTTGATACACTGTATGGTCGTTTAGGTCGTCCATACACTTGTCGATTGAGACACAGTGATGTCTTGCCCGGTCACACGACAATTTGTAGATGTCTTGGCAGCAGGAGAAGAACAGTGATCGTCGCATTGCATCAAATCCGTGCCACTGATGCCGATGCCCGTACTGCCACTGGACAGACTCATCAAAGAGCATCGGGTGCAACAAGGCGTACCGCTCCTGTAGCTGCAAGAAGTCAATGAAAAGACGCAATGAGCGCTCAGTCGCGTTGTGCAGCTTCTCTTCTGGAGTTTTGCTTGCCACGTTATCTCCTTAGTCAGCTTGTAAGCGTACCAGTCTCATCAGACTAAGCCAACCAAAGATCGGTGTTAGAAATCGACAGGATCATTGACAGGATGAGAGACAACGATGTGAAGCTACTCCATATACCGACATTATCAGCTACGGGCCTGGTAATAAGCTGGGTACGTGGATTTTTCGATATCCGCTCCTTCGATCTTTGTCCAGAAGCCAGATTTAAGCGGCTTCGCGACGGTAAATAAGCAGACAAGCGTCTCCTGATCTAAATCATAGATGACCGCCTCGATTTTTGGCATCAGCTCACCACCATCTATCTCCCAAAGCCATGTGCTAGTGCCCTGCTTAAACTGCATCCCGACCACCGGGACAAATGGGAGCTCCAAATCGCTCCTAACATAAAGTGCTACAACCTTCTCATTTAACATTTCCCGCACTAGTAGGTCAATTTTATGATTTTTCATATTTGGACTATCATCAAATTATTGTCAGTTTATCCAAATGGACAGCGGACCGAAATGCGGGACTGCTCGGGTTATATTAGCGTGAGCAATAGCGATTCCTATGCTAGATGGAGAAAAGTTTTTCATGGACGTGTTATCCCATAAGTCGAACAAGTCCGCGAACTGCGGCAATGCTGCAATACAACGCGACTTTATTTCCTCATGACTAATCTTCCCTCGACTCAGCAATTCATTTACTAGAACTAGGTCAGCCTCAGATGTTATATAATGGCTGCGTATTTCTTTTGAAGATTCAACGGCACCACCAATAACTTCGTATTTCCCCGGATTGTTTTGACTTGGTCGAATTATACTGCGCGCCTCTTCGGATAACGCCTGAACAGTTGGGTCGTCTAGTGAAAACCCGCGCTGCCAAAGCTCAGGGTATGACTCAGTAAGACAATGCGCTAGCTTAGCCTCCCCCATCTCCACCACACCGCACCCCGTAAAAGCGAGATGACTGAATGATGCAACAGACAATTTGGCGTTTGAAAAAAATGGCATTGCGTTCTCAATAATCACCCGTAGAAAGCCCGCCATATCTAGGACGCCAGTACTTTTTGTGCGCCGCATGACAAATGAAAGGGTTAGAGCTGAAACTTGCTCTGTTGTCAAACGAGCCGCTACATCTAGAGCTTCATTCAGTACAATTTGTTGCAGGCTCCGTTCTTGCTCACGGCTACGCTCGATAAGAAGCTCAACGAGAAGTTTTTCAAGGTTTTCATCCCCCGAACGGGCTTGAGCCTTTTGCGCTGACAAAAGGGCGTAACGAAAATCCGGTGTGTTAGTTTGATTTATGCCAGCAGGATTTTCGGCTTGCAGCCGCTCCAAGAAACTTTCGGTCACGCGATTAGCTCTGGCTTCCGCAATATCCCCAGCCTGTCCTAGTAGTTGCATAAAATCAGCCCGGAACGAATCCCTTGCGAGCGCACGGATATCGTCAACCGTAACCGTTAAACCATAATTATTAGTCTGATTAATCGTTGCATTATCAGCTGAGCCTCCCGCTTGAATTGCCGCAGCACCTTCACCAGCTTTTTGATCCGCTTGCTTTCCAAACATAATTATTCCTACTTTTTATTAACCCGAGCGCCGTTTGCATCACGGCCCGCTTGAATCCCAGTTCCGCCCGCCTCGATAGTCTGCGATGGAGTGCTGGAAGAATTTCTCTTCCGGTCGATATAGAAAACGACAATGACCGCAGCAAGTGCCCCAAGACCAGCTGCGATACTTTCATATTCCGGCTGGTTGATAGCCCAAGCACTCGTAATAACCAGGATTAAAATTGTAATACTTTTATAAAGGAACATATGGAACTTTCATTGGCGTGGTGACAACATAACCGTATCATTGTTCGGTGGCAATAGCAAGGAGCTAGGCACGCGAATGATGAGTAAAAGTAGACTATGGTTATGCCTGTTCCTAACACACTAATGGGGCGCAGAGAACACCATACACCGCGCCACGCAACAAGTAATCAACAACCTAAGTTATAGCCGTTGTCTTTGAACAAGCTGATTTAGTGTTGAAAGCTAGAAGTATGTTAGGAAACGACCGGTTTCCAACACCCCGCCAACATCACCACTTCGACTGTTGGAAAATTAGGGGTTGATGTTTCTAACAGAACAGTATATTCTAACACCCATTACCAACAGGGGTACAAACATCATGGCAACATTCGCATACGCTCGCTGCTCTAAGGACACCCAGACCACAGAGAACCAACGTCTTGAGATTGAGGCAGCAGGACACAAGATTGACTACTTTTTCAGCGACACCATCAGCGGGAAGACCAGCGCCAGCCAACGTCCTCAGTTCATGGCTATGCTGAAACAGATTCGTCAAGGCGAAACGCTTGTGGTGTCTAAGCTGGATCGTATCGGGCGTGATGCCCAGGACGTAGGCGCTACGATCAAAGACCTAGCAAGGTTCGGGATCAAGGTTGTAGTCCTTCAGCTTGGCAACCTCGACCTGACCAGTACAGCCGGTAAGATGATGTTGACAATGCTGTCAGCGGTGGCAGAAATGGAAAGGGACTTGCTGGTCGAGCGTACCCATGCTGGACTGGCACGGGCCAAAGCCGAAGGCAAGACCCTCGGACGCATTCCGAAGACGACGCCAGAGCAGCAGAAAGCGATGAAGGCAGAGTACGCGAACGGTACGGGCGAGACAGTCAGTGCTTTGGCACGGAACTACGGCGTGAGTCGTGCTACGGTGCTTTCGATTGTTAAGGCAGCATAGCCTAACGGTACTCCCTGTATAGGCCGCTATCCCCTTCAACAGTCGGTATCTTGAACCCGATGTATGCAATCTTGTCAGAAGGCGTTTGCTTAATAAATTCTAGCAACCCAGAGTTGTGAGTGGCGAATTCGCCTCTGCTGATTTTCCTATAGGCCGCGTCGTAGATGAGGAACCTGCCACATTGGGAGCAATCGAACAGAAAGTAGTTCCCTCCATTCTTCAGGCTAGGTTCGGTCGGCACAGAACAGAACGGACAATTTAGCGTATCGTTCACTTAAAACTCCATCAAGGTTAGGATTGCCTTACTAGTGTGAGGGCGAACGACTATCGCTGTCTATATCTTACGGCTGGACACCGTTCTTGACGCGAGTAGAAGCCCTAAGAGACGTTTGCAGCGTACAACCCTCTCTTACTACCTTTGATCTTCTCAGGACTCCTCTCGATACTTTAAAATCGGTAGAGCGGGATTCCTGAGCAACCAGATACCTGTTAAGTGACGGTGGACATACCCGCTCATAAATTCTTGATGTGACGACAGGCCCAGACCGGCAGGCCCACTTCCAGAAAATTATTTTGGAAAATTCAGTCTGGGGAATCGTTTCTGGTATATCCGTACGGCTCTGGCGTGATGTCTGACCAGTCCCAAGGTTCTTGCGTGCTGGGTGTTTCCTCGGCATCAGAACCGCTGCTCACCTCGTGCTGAGTCTCAGGAATACCTTGCTCCTTCCGTCGCCTCTTGTGATAGCCTAGAACCTGATCCAACGATGGGCTGTCTTGAATTTGCATCTTGACGAACTGGTCCTTCGTATAAGGCGTCGAGACAATCCTGTCTTTACGGTCTTTCGATAGCGTGAACAGCAAGCTACCATCCTGTTTGATGCGGAATATAGTTCCTTCGACGCTTGCCTCTACGCGAACCTGTTTCACCAGCATGTTAGCGTTACGGCGACCTTCGGGAGTAATCAAGTCCAAACGCTTGAAGAATTCCTCCTTATCGATGATGGTTTCCTTCGCAAACAGGGATTCCACGTCCTTGACCTTTAACTCCGCTAACCTTACTGCCTGTTCGGCCTCGGACATCAGAACCGCCATGCTGGTAGAGCGAGTCTCTGGTGAACGCATCTGCTGCATGAAGTAATCAACATCCGCCTGACTGTTCGACAGCTTGACCTTGGCATCCAGCAGCGCACGTTCCAGCTCGTTGTTTGACGACTGAATCAACGCCATGCTGTCAATCTTTGCAAGCATCTCCTTGAAGTACTGCTCTGCAAGATCAAGCCGGATGTACCGAGCTTTTGTACACATGCCCAACCGAGCCTTGTAGCAAATCAGGTACTTGTGCTCTCGCGTGGTCAGGTGGAGCGCGCTCCCGCAGTGATAGCACTTAATCACACCGTGCCACACGTTCGGATTCTTCGCTGAGCGCGTTACCTTGTGAATTCTTCGAGAAGCTAAAGCTTCCTCAGCCTTGAGGAACAACCCTTCCTCGATGACCTTCGGATAGAAGTTAGGAATGGCTCGACCAACGAGCTTTTGTTTCCTCTTACGTACGCCATCTTCAACGTACGGGATGTACTCGCTCGGCTGATACTCCCCCAGGAGTGCACGGTTCTTCAACAGCCGTTGGAGACTGCTGGTAAGCGTCGTCCCACCACCGTCTTGAGCCGCGTGTCGATTTAGTCGAAGATGGCATCACACCGCTGGGAAGCGGCGTGTTGTTCAAGCAGGCTTGATCTGCTGGGGGCAATTCCAGGGCAGTAGC
>Ga0308164_10005485_pt1 | contig 10194 bp, 8 predicted proteins | sample PhyTR2_FD_201031 | JGI IMG/M metagenome (GOLD analysis project Ga0308164, IMG submission 201031) | Phyllosphere microbial communities from UC Gill Tract Community Farm, Albany, California, United States - DLSLT.R2 | ecosystem: Host-associated > Plants > Phyllosphere > Unclassified | place: USA... | reverse complement strand
CGCGGCCGTCAGGGCGTGGCGGTATCGCCCAGCACGATGCCTTCGCGGCGTGGATCGGCGCCACCGGTCAGCACCGTGGTGCCTGCGGACTGCCGGCGGATGATCGTGCTGATGCCGCTGGACTGGGCCGAGGTCGACACCGTGTGGCCGAGCGCGCGCAGGCCGGCGATCAGCGGATCGTTGTTGCCGTTGTTGCGGGTGTCGATGTTCGGGTGCTCGCCGCCGACCGAGGTCGTGAGGCTGTTGCTGGCGCCGAAGTCGACCAGCGAGGTCGCCTGCTGCGCGTCCAGGCCCCAGTCGAGCGCGCCGACCACCGTCTTCACGACGTACTGGATGATCGTGCCGCCGCCGGGCGAGCCGGTGGCCATGAAGAAGTCGCCCGGCGCGCTGCCGTTGAACACCATCGTCGGCGCCATCGTGCTGCGCGGGCGCTTGCCCGGCGCGACGCGGTTGGCCACCGGCAGGCCGGCGGTGTCGACCGGGGAGGCGCTGAAGTCGGTGAGCTGGTTGTTGAGCATGATGCCGCGGCTCATGTGGTAGGAGCCCAGCGTCGACTCGACCGTCGTCGTCATGGTGACGACGTCGCCTTGGCGGTCGACGATGGTCAGGTGCGTCGTGCCGCGCTCGACCGTGGTGTCGATGCCCTGCGGCACCGCGCCCAGGTCGCCGGCCTGCGCCACGCCCATGCTGCGCGTCGTGCTGATGAGACCGGCGCGCGCGCGCATGTAGGTCTTGTTGAGCAGCGTGTCGGCGCTGCCGCCAGGCAGCGGCACGAAGTCGGTGTCGGCCACGTACTTGTCGCGGTCGGCATAGGCCAGCCGCTCGGCCTCGGCGACCAGGTGCACGCCGGCCACGGTCGGCTTGCCGCCCTCGAGGTCGATGGCCGTGGGCGCGTTGCGCGCCATGTCGAAATTCTCCAGGATGCCCAGCGACGACAGCACGCCGATGCCGCCGGACGAGGGCGGCGACATGCTGCACACGTAATAGGCGCGGTAGGTGGTGCAGACCGGCTCGCGGCGCACCGCCTTGTAGGAGCGCAGGTCGGCCAGCGTGGTCTTGCCGGGCGTGATGGTCGAGCCGTCGGCGCCGGCCGTGATCTGGATCTTGGCGACGATGTCGGCGGCGATCGGACCGGTGTAGAGCGCATCGGCGCCCTGGCTCGCCAGCGCGCGCAGCACCTCGGCATAGGCCGGGTTGGTCAGCGTCGTGCCCAGGGGCTTGGGATTGCCGGCGGCATCGAGGAAGTAGGCGGCGGCCTCGGCGTCGCGCTTGAGGTTGGAGGCCGAGGAGGCGATGGCCGCGGCCAGGCGGCCGCCGACCTTGAAGCCATTGGCGGCCAGGTCGGTGCCCTGGCCGAACAGGGCGTTCCAGGGCAGCGTGCCATGGTCGCCGTGGGCCAGTTCGAGCATCCGCATCACGCCGGGCGTGCCGATGGAGCGGCCACTGGCGCGGGCGCTGGGCACCGGCGGGTTCAGGTTGCCGGCATCGTCGATGTAGCGCAGGTAGTTGGCGGTGGCGGCGGCCGGGGCGGTCTCGCGGCCGTCGTAGGCCTGCACCTTCTTGGTCCTGGCGTCGTAGTGCAGCATGAAGGCGCCGCCGGCCAGGCTGCTCGATTGCGGCTCGACCAGGCCCAGCACCGCCTGCACGGCGACGGCCGCGTCGACCGCGCTGCCGCCGGCCTTTAGGATGTCGCAGCCGGCCTTGGTGGCCAGCGGGTGGTTGGCGACCACCATGTAGGTCTTGGCGGTCACGAGCTTGTGGCCGACCACGTAGCCCGAGGCCGGTTCCGGCGCGGCCGGATCGCCGGCGAGTCCGGAGCCGACCACCACGGGGGCGCCGCCGGCGCTGGTCAGGCAGCTGTTGTCGGCCACCGGCGTGGTCGGGGTCGTGGGGGTCTGCGTGACCGGGGGAGTGGCGGCGGGGGTGTCGTCGGAGCTGCCGCCGCAGCCCGCGAGGACCAGCGACAGCGATACGGACAGGGCGAGTGCAGCGGGCTCACGCCAGGTTGTCGAATTGTTTTTCATGGGCGGGCGTCCAGGACATCGGAAACGATGCGAAGGTGGAAACGATTGGAAAGGCCGGGCATGCGAATGCCCGGTGCGGCACGTGCAGGAACCGCGCCAGCCGCCGGCGGCGGCGCGCCCCGGACGCCACAATACGCCCATGTCCGACGTGCACTCCGATCAATTGCTCAGCGAAGTCGCGGCCCTGCCGCAGCTCCCGGGCGTCTACCGCTATTTCGACGCCGCCGGCGCCGTGCTCTACGTGGGCAAGGCGCGCAACCTCAAGCGCCGCGTCGCCAACTATTTCCAGAAGAACCACGCCGGCACGCGCATCGGCCACATGATCAGCAAGATCGCGCGCATGGAGACCACCGTGGTGCGCTCCGAGGCCGAGGCGCTGCTGCTGGAGAACAACCTCATCAAGAGCCTGAAGCCGCGCTACAACATCCTGTTTCGCGACGACAAGAGCTATCCCTACCTGAAGATCGCCTCGCACGCCTTCCCGCGCCTGGCCTACTACCGCGGCGCCACCGACCGCCGCCATCGCTACTTCGGTCCCTATCCGAGCGCCTGGGCGGTCAAGGAGTCGATCCAGCTGCTGCAGAAGGTCTTCAAGCTGCGCACCTGCGAGGACACCGTCTACGCCAACCGCACGCGACCCTGCCTGCTCTACCAGATCAAGCGCTGCACCGGACCATGCGTCGGCTATGTCACTCCCGAGGCCTATGCCCAGGACGTCGCCAACGCCGAGGCCTTCCTCCTGGGCGACACGCAGGCCGTGCTGGGCCAGCTCGAATCACGCATGACGACGCATGCCGAGCGGCTGGAGTTCGAGCAGGCGGCCGAACTGCGCAACCAGATGACGGCGCTGTCGCGCGTGCTGCACCAGCAGTCCATCGAGATCGCCTCCGACAAGGACGTCGATGTGCTGGCCGTGCGGGTGCAGGGCGGTCGCGCCTGCGTGAACCTGGCGATGGTGCGCGGCGGTCGGCACCTGGGCGACCGGGCGTACTTCCCGGTGCACGTCGAGGACGCGGCCCAGATGGACCACGACGAGCTCGACGTCGAGGGCGCGGCACCGCCGGCATCGGCCACGGTCGAGACGCGGGTCCTCGAGGCCTTCATCGCGCAGCACTACATCGACGTGCCGGTGCCCGGCATCCTGGTGCTGAGCGAACTGGTCGGCCGCGAGCTGATCGAGGCGGTGGCGCAGCAGTCCGGCACCCGCATCACGGCCGTCTTCCAGCCGCGAGAGCAGCGCCGCCTGTGGCTGGAGATGGCGCAGAAGAACGCCGGCCTGCAGCTGGCCCGGCTGCTGGCCGAGGAGGGCTCGCAGCAATCGCGCACGCGCTCGCTGGTCGACGCGCTCGAACTCGCGCCCGACGACCTCGACGACTTCCGCGTCGAGTGCTTCGACATCTCGCACACCGCCGGCGAGGCGACCCAGGCCTCGTGCGTGGTGTTCGAGCATCACGCGATGCAGAACCGGGAATACCGCCGCTACAACATCGAGGGCATCACGCCGGGCGACGACTACGCCGCCATGCGCCAGGTGCTGCGCCGGCGCTACGGCAAGCTGGCCGAGGCCATGGCCGCCGAGAGCGACGCCCCGCCGGCGGGCGATGCCGCCGGCGTCGGCAGCGACGCGCCACCGGCCACCCGGGCCGCGCGCATGCCCGACCTGGTGCTGGTCGATGGCGGCAAGGGCCAGGTGTCGATGGCGCGCGAGGTGTTCGCCGAGCTCGGCCTGCCGCTGTCGCTCATCGTCGGCGTCGAGAAGGGCGAGGGCCGCAAGGTCGGCCTCGAGGAACTCGTCTTCGCCGACGGGCGCGAGAAGGTCTACCTGGGTCGCGATTCGGCGGCCCTGATGCTGGTGGCCCAGATCCGCGACGAAGCGCACCGCTTCGCCATCACCGGCATGCGCGCCAAGCGCGCCAAGGTGCGCGTGGGCGGCAGCCAGCTCGAGGACATCCCCGGCATCGGCCCGAAGCGCCGGGCCCGGCTGCTGCAGCGCTTCGGCGGCATCCGCGGGGTGGCGGCGGCCAGCGTGGAGGACATCGCGTCGGTCGAGGGCATCGCCTCGGAACTGGCCGAGGAGATCTACCGCGCACTGCATTGAGGCATGACGGCGGAAGCGGTCATGGGCTCATGCACAATCGAGCGCATGTTCTGGACCCTTCCGACCATCATGACCTGGACGCGCATCGTCGCGATCCCTTTGATCGTCGGCGTCTTCTACCTGCCCATGCCCGAGCCGATGCGCAACCTGATCGCGACGGTCATGTTCATCGTCTTCGCCGCCACCGACTGGCTCGACGGCTTCCTCGCCCGCAAGCTCAACCAGACCTCGGCCTTCGGCGCGTTCCTCGATCCGGTGGCCGACAAGTTCCTGGTCTGCGCCTCGCTCCTGGTGCTGGTGCACCTGCAGCGCACCGACGTCTTCGTCGCCCTGATCATCATCGGCCGCGAGATCGCCATCTCCGCCCTGCGCGAATGGATGGCCCAGATCGGTGCGGGCAAGAGCGTGGCGGTGCACATGCTCGGGAAGGTCAAGACCGTGGTGCAGATGGTGGCCATACCGTTCCTCCTCTACGCGGGCACGCTGTTCGGTGCGATCGACACCGGCCTCTGGGGTCGATGGCTGATCTGGGTCTCGGCCGTGCTCACGGTCTGGTCGATGATCTACTACCTGCAGAAGGCCATCCCGGAGATCCGGGCGCGCACCCGCTGAGGCCCGCGCGAGCGGCGCGGCATCGGGGTCCGCGCCTGGCCGCGGCCGCCACCCGGCACTGGAGATCAGGCAGGTGAAAACCCCTAGAATCGCCCCCTTCGTCGCGGGGCGGACCCAGGGAAGTCGTGTTGACACCCCGCAGCCCCGTGGTTGTAATCGTCGGCGGCGGCGTGTCGCCTGCGCATCGACTCCACCTTCCCCGGCCGGATCGCCTGTCCCTCCAGAACCGCGACCCCGTACCCGACGACCATCCGTCCACCTTTTCCTACGAGGCCCTCGTGAACAAGACCGAATTGATTGAGCACATCGCTAAGAACGCCGACATCTCGAAAGCCGCCGCCACCCGCGCACTGGAATCCACCATCGGCGCCGTTCGCACCACGCTCAAGAAAGGCGGCTCGGTATCGCTGGTGGGCTTCGGGACGTTCGCGGTCGGAAAACGCGCCGCTCGTACGGGTCGCAATCCGCGTACCGGCGAGGCGATTAAGATCAAGGCTGCCAAGATCCCGAAGTTCCGTCCCGGCAAGGCCTTGAAGGACGCATTGAACTGAGGCGAAGTTGCTCGGGGGTGCTTAGCTCAGTTGGTAGAGCGGCGCCTTTACACGGCGTAGGTCGGGGGTTCGAGCCCCTCAGCACCCACCACCCCGGCCAAGAAGGCGAACGTGACGTTCGCCTTTTTTGTTGGCTCCCGGTACCGTCACAGAGAGTGTTCAAGCATGTTTGAGTTTTTCCGCAAGTACAACAAGATCGTCATGGGGTTCTTGTTCTTGTTGATCATCCCGTCGTTCGTGCTGTTCGGCGTCGATCGCTACGACGGCGGGCAGCAGGGCGAGAAGGTGGCACGCGTCGATGGCCAGGACATCACGCGGCCCCAGTGGGACGCCCAGCATCGCAACGAGGTCGATCGCATCCGTCAGCAGATGGCCAATGTCGATCCCGCGCTGCTCGACTCCGACGCGGCGCGCTATGCGACCCTCGAACGCATGGTGCGCGACCGCGTGCTGGCCGCCGCCGCCGAGAAGGCGCACATGGCGGTCTCGGAGGAGCGGCTGGCGCGGCTGTTCGCCGAGGACACCGGGCTGGCGTCGTTCCGCACGGCCGACGGCAAGTTCGATCGCCAGCGCTTCATGCTGGCCACCGGCAGCACGCCGGAGCAGTACGAGGCTTCCGTCCGAGCCCAGCTGGCGACGCAGCAGGTCATGCTGGGTGTCTCGGGCACGACGTTCGCGACGCCGGCCCAGGCGAAGCTGGCGCTCGACGCGTTCCACGATCGTCGCGAGATCCAGACCGTGCGCTTCGATCCGGCCGACTTCCGCGCTAAGGTCACCATCGAGGACGCCGACCTCGAGACCTACTACAAGACGCATGCCGCGCAGTTCCAGGCGCCCGAGCAGGCCAGCATCGAGTACGTCGTGCTCGACATGGACGCCGTCAAGAAGAACATCGCCGTCGGCGATGCCGATCTGCGCAGCTACTACGAGCAGAACAAGGCCCGCTTCGGAACGCCCGAGGAACGCCGCGCGAGCCACATCCTGATCACCGCCCCGGCCAGCGCGCCGGCCGCCGAGCGCGACAAGGCGCGCGCACGTGCGACCGAGCTCCTGGCCGAGGTTCGCAAGGCGCCCGGCACCTTCGCCGCCGTGGCGCGCAAGAACTCGCAGGACCCGGGGTCGGCGGAGAAGGGCGGCGATCTCGGCTTCGTGGCGCGTGGCGCGATGGTCAAGCCCTTCGAGGACGCCATGTTCGCCCTGAAGAAGGGCGACATCAGCGATGTCGTCGAGAGCGAGTTCGGCTTCCACGTCATCCATCTGGACGACATCAAGCCCAGCGTGGTGCAGCCCTTCGAACAGGTGCGCGCCACCATCGAGAGCGACATCCGCGGACAGCAGGCGACGCAGGAGTTCGCCAAGGCGGCCGAAGCCCTGTCGGATGCGGTCTACCAGCAGCCCGACAGCCTGCAGCCGGCGGCGGACCGCCTGAAGCTCACCGTGCAGAAGGCATCGAACGTGGCGCGCGTGCCCGCGACCGGAGCCAATGGCGCGCTCGCCAACCGCAACTTCCTGACGGCGCTCTTCGCCCCCGAGTCGCTCGAGCGCAAGCACAACACCGAGGCCGTCGAGATCGGATCCAACCAGCTCGCGGTGGGGCGCGTCGTGCAGTACTCGCCGGCGCGCGTCGTGCCCTTGGCCGAAGTCAAGGAGCAGGTCCGCGGCCAGCTGGTCGCCGAACGCGCCGCCGCCCTGGCCAAGGCCGAGGGCGAAGCCAAGCTCGCGGCCTGGAAGACCAACGCGGCGGGCGCCCCCTTCGGTGCTCCCGTCACGGTGTCGCGGCTCGAGACGCAATCGCAGTCCCAGGCGGTGATCGACAGCGCCTTGCGCCTCGATGCATCCAAGCTGCCGACGCTCACCGGCGTCGATCTGGGCAAGGAGGGCTATGTCGTCGTGCGGACCGTGAAGTCGGTGCCGCGCACCGCGCCCAGCGCCGAGGTGGCCAAGCAGGAAGCCGAGCAGGTCACGCAGGCCATCTCGACGGCGGAGAATGCCGCCTACTACGAACTGCTCAAGCAGCGCTTCAAGGCCGAAATCCTGGTCCCGACACCCGCGGATGCCATGTAGGCCATTCGACCCCCGATTTTCACGCTACAATCGTGGACTCCAAATGGTGGCTGTAGCTCAGCTGGTAGAGTCCCAGATTGTGATTCTGGTCGTCGTGGGTTCGAGTCCCATCAGCCACCCCAGACTCGATAAGAAAAGCCCCGCATGAAATCATGCGGGGCTTTTTTCTTGGGTGTCGTCCGGGGTCTCGTGCACGGCCTCACCCGATTTAACCAATTAAGCCTCAGGGACATGTGGTCTTGTCCTATAGCCCGTGGCCGTGTCGCGCTGCACTGTGAAGACCTTATTAATCTTCGAGGAAATCAGCATGAACTTCATCATTTGGCTTGTGGTCGGTGGCCTGATCGGTTGGGTGGCGAGCAAGATCATGAATACGGACGCGCAACAGGGCATCTTCCTGAACATCGTGGTCGGTATCGTGGGTTCCATGCTGGGTGGTTGGCTGGTCGCGCCGCTGCTCGGGTCGGGCACCGTGAACCAGAACGACTTCAGCATCATGGGCCTGCTGTCCTCGCTGATCGGTGCGGTCATCCTGCTGGCGATCGTCAACTTCTTCCGTCGCGGCAAGGTGCGCTGAGCATCGTCCGACCGACACGATCCGCATCCGGCATGCGGATCGTGCGGACGGCAAAAAGCCCCCAGGATCCGTTGCCATGGCAACGTCTCCTGGGGGCTTTTCTCGTCTTGGTGCCCGAGGCCGGAATCGAACCGGCACGCCTTGCGGCGGGGGATTTTCTTACCACTTCGACTTTCGCCGCCCCTGTGACGGGTTCGTGGTCTGGAGCACGCCTTCACCTTAGTCTTTCGACCTTAGGTGCCCGCCGTCTGCTCTCTACACCTTCCCCGGGTCTTTCGATCCGGGGCTTGGCTCGGTATTAGCTCGGACTCGCGTCCAGGGCCTTCGCCGAGTTTGACGGGCTTCACCTCAAGAATTTCTTCAAGAGGGCTCAAATTTGGTCTGAGTCCCCTGCGTCTACCAATTTCACCACTCGGGCTGGAACGCAATCTTCCTGTTTCGCCGCGCCCGGCTCCGATGGATACGGATATCCAGCAAATCCGGCGCAGCCGAAAATTATGGCACAGTGCTCCGACACAAAGTTGACTTTCCATACGGATGCGTCCCGCATGCAACGCGCGACCACCCTCCCGCTTTTTCGAACGGACGACGAGATGAGCTATCCCACGATCGAAGATGCCATCGGCAAGACGCCGCTGGCGGCACTGCAACGCATCGATGCCGCCGACAACGCGCGGCGCGGCAACGTGATCCTCGGCAAGCTCGAGGGCAACAACCCGGCGGGTTCGGTCAAGGACCGGCCCGCGCTGTCGATGATCCGGCGGGCCGAGGAGCGCGGCGAGATCAAGCCGGGCGACACGCTGATCGAGGCGACGTCCGGCAATACCGGCATCGCGCTGGCGATGGCCGCGGCGATCAAGGGCTACCGCATGGTGCTGGTGATGCCCGAAGATCTGTCGATCGAGCGCGCGCAGACGATGAAGGCCTTCGGCGCCGAACTGATGCTCACGCCCAAGAGCGGCGGCATGGAATACGCTCGCGACCTGGCCGACCAGATGGTGCGCCAGGGCAAGGGCCGGGTGCTCGACCAGTTCTCCAATCCGGACAACCCGCGCATCCACTACGAGACCACCGGTCCCGAGATCTGGCAGGACACACAGGGCCGCGTGACGCATTTCGTGAGCGCGATGGGCACGACCGGCACCATCACCGGCGTGTCGCGCTACCTGAAGGAGAAGAATCCGGAAGTGCGGATCATCGGCGCGCAGCCGGAGGAGGGCTCGCGCATCCCGGGCATCCGCAAGTGGCCGCAGGAATACATGCCGCGCATCTACGATCCGAGCCACGTCGACCAGCTGGTCAACGTGAGCCAGGACAACGCCGAGGAGATCTGCCGCCGCATGGCGCGCGAGGAGGGCATCTTCGGTGGCATCTCGGCGGCCGGGGCCCTGTGGGCGGCGCTCGAGATCGCGCGCACGGTGGAGAACGCGACCATCGTCTTCATCGTCTGCGATCGCGGCGACCGCTATCTCTCGACCGGCGTGTTTCCCGCCTGAGCCGCGCCATGCAAGACCCCAAGTTCTGCCCGGCGTGCGCCACGCCGCTCGAATCGATCGAGCTGATGGAGGATGGCGGCCCCAAGGTCCGCCTGCGTTGCCCGGCCTGCGACTACACGCACTGGAACAACCCGACGCCGGTGCTGGCCGCCATCGTCGAATACCACGGCCAGGTGCTGCTGGCGCGCAACGCGGCCTGGCCGCCGAAGATGTTCGCGCTGATCACCGGCTTCATGGAAGCCGGCGAGACGCCCCAGGAAGGCATCGCGCGCGAGGTCAAGGAGGAGACCAACCTCGACGTGAGCGAGGTCCACCTGGTGGGCGTCTACGATTTCCAGCGCATGAATCAGGTCATCATCGCCTACCACGTGGTGGCCGATGGCGTCGTCCGGCTGTCGCCCGAGCTGCTGGACTGGCGGCTCCATGATCTGCCCGATCTGAAGTGCTGGCCGGCCGGCACCGGCCACGCGCTGGCCGACTGGCTGCGTTCGCGGGGCCACCAGCCGGTCTACTTCACGGCCGAGGAGAACGAGGAGCGCCGGCGCGGCCTGGATGCGCCGCCGCCGGCCGATGGAGCGACATCGAAATGAGCGCCCCCCCCATCGACGTCGATCGCGAGATCGACACGCGCGGCCTGCGCTGCCCCTTGCCCATCCTCAAGGCCAAGCGCTCGCTCAACGACATGGCCAGTGGCCAGCTGCTGCGGGTGATCTCGACCGATCCCGGCTCGCTGCGCGACTTCGAGGCCTTCGCGCGCCAGACCGGCAACGAC
>Ga0308164_10005482_pt1 | contig 10199 bp, 7 predicted proteins | sample PhyTR2_FD_201031 | JGI IMG/M metagenome (GOLD analysis project Ga0308164, IMG submission 201031) | Phyllosphere microbial communities from UC Gill Tract Community Farm, Albany, California, United States - DLSLT.R2 | ecosystem: Host-associated > Plants > Phyllosphere > Unclassified | place: USA... | reverse complement strand
CATCCCTATGCGCGAATCAGCCAGCTCCACACGAGAGGCAGGGTCGACTTTGCCCTGCTTGATCAGCTCATCCAGCGCATAGCCCACCATGATGACCACGTCGGCGTGCTCGCCACGCGCCAGTCGGTTGGGAATGGCTTCGGGTGCCTTGCCCATCGAAGGGCCGAGGATCGTTGTCAGCGTGTCGCCGCTTGAGGCCGTGTATTGAGGACTCAGTAACGTGTATGCGGCGGTAAAGCCGCCAGAGGTCATCACGTTGAGTGCTTCGGCTTGAGCGGTTGCACTGAAAGCAGCACATGCTGCGAAAAGCATCGTGAGGTGACGTGTAGGGAGCAATTTCATCTCTTATTCGTCTCGATAACAAAGAGGAAGGTTATTCTGGACAGGCAGTGAATCGCCAGTCAGAGCGTTTGAGTAGTCAGGATCAGAGCATGGCCAATGCCCCCGCCAACCCTGGCAGCAGCTCGAGCTCAACCAGAGATCCCTCTGACCTGGAGTGCTCGGTCCATTCGATGAGGTGTCTGCCGTGCAGCTTTAAGAGTGCTTCGTGCTGGCACCAGGCGTTGGCGAACGCGAGGTTGCGTGCCCCTTCAGGCGTTTCCTGCAATCGGTGCGTGACCGTCGGGCCGAGGTAATCCCTTGCTACGGTCTGCCAGTCCGGCACGTTCTGTACAGTCATCACATCGACCCCCACCAGACCACTCAGGTTCACTGCGGCGACTGAAAGCCCGGTCTCATGGCTGAACGACAGGCCCGGCTCCTTCAGGCCTTCGATCCATAATCGAGGAGGGTGGCCGGGAGTGCTGGCCAACGTAATTGCATCGTGCGGCAATCCCAGCCACTGGGCGAGGCATTGACGCAAGTGGCCGCGAATACGGGCTCTTGCGTCTGCTCTTGAAGCGCTGGGCTCGACCAGAGTGCTGACCAACAGCACCTGTTCGCAGTGTCTTCGACGGGGCAGATGGTCGGGCTGCGGGTGAGCGAACCAGCCTTTGCTCTTGAAAGCGCCGGCCGGCAAGTGACTCATGCCTTGGCAGGCGCCGCCGGACACCCGGCCCAACGGCTGAGCGCGGGGATGTTTTCGCCTTTCATGACCAGCGTCAGCGAGCCCAGGTGGGCGTCGTTGCCTACGTCTGCGCTGTAAAGCACGGCGCTGCGTGGTCCCATGTACACCCGCTCGCCGATGTTCACCTGGTCGATTTTCATCACCCGGTCTTCGAACAGGTGGGTCTGCGGGCAGGCACCGGCATTCAGTTCACTGTCCGCGCCAATGTTCACGCAGTCGAATTCAGTAATGTCGGTCGTGTCCATGTAAACGCCTCGGCCAATCCTGCAGCCGAGCAGGTTAAAGGCCAGCGGCAGCCACGGCGTGCCTCGCAGGTACCGCATGAAGTGCGGCGCTGCCATGCACTCGTAGAGGCTGGTGATCCCTTCGGACAGCCAGACAAACGGAGTCCACATGGGCGTAGCGCGCTTGCGATATCTGCCGATGAGCAGCCACTTCAAGCCAGCTACCAGTAAGAAGTTGCCCACGCTGTAAGCCAGACCGACCAGCGCCAGATAGACCATAACGGCGCCCCATCGGCCTTGTTCGGTGAGGGGCATCAGGTCCAGCATGACGGTGTAGCCGACGGCAATCATCACGGCATTTGGCGTAACGATACGAATACCCTCGATCAAGCCTCGCGCCAGACGTCGAAGTACCGAGGGCTTGAACGTCAGCGACTCGGGATAACCACTGGCCTGCTCGCGCGCGGGCAGGTTGATCGGCGGCGAGCCGAGCCAGGTGTCGCCATCTGCCAGTTCATTGTTGGGCGGCGTGCTTGAGTGAACGCCGATCAGCACGTTCTCGGGCAGCACGGTGCCGTCCGCGATGTAACTGCCATTGCCGACAAAACTGCGGTTGGAGATCACGGTCGGCTGCAGGGTCATCCAGCCGCCGTCGATGCGTTCGTCACCCAGCATCACAGCATCGGCGATGAAGGTTTCATCACCCAGGGTCAGCATGTCCGGAATCACGCCCTGAGCGCTGGAGATTTCAGCGTTACGCCCGACCTTTGCGCCCAACAGCCTGTACCAGAAAGGCGCGTACACCGTTGCGTAGATGCCGGAAAGCACGTTAAGGCTCGCCTCCTGAATGTGGCTGATCAGCCATTTGGCGCAATAGGTGTTGCTGTGTACGGCGTAGCGCCCCGGCTTGAGTCGGGGCAGGGCAATCCAGCGCAAGGCAGCCGATGCGAGTGCCGTCGCGACAATCAGCACTGCGCTCGCCGGAAAGGCCAGCAAGAAATACCGGGCGAGCTGGCTGCCTACGCTGGTGCCTGCCAGCCAAGGCAATACGTGCTGTGCGTCAAACCAGTCCATCAGGAAAAAGGTGGGGAAAACCGGAATGAAAAACAGCGTAGCGATCAACAGAATGCCTGCTGTAAAAAACAGCGTTTCTGCGCGCAGACGGTTTTTACTCACGGCAGGCCGCTGAGGTTGGTGCCGGGTGTCGAACGAGCCGACATCGCGCGCCGGTGAGCCCTGCCAAATACGACCTGCGGGCATTTCGCGGCCTTCTGCCAGTGCAGACTGTGACTCCAGATGACCCAGTGGGCCCACGCCGGTATTGCCTTCCATGATCACGTAGGACCCGACGCAGGCGTTGGCCTGCAACGTGATCTGGCCCAGGTGCAACTGGCCGCGTTCGACGCGTGCATTTTCAAAGCTGACGCCGTTGCCGACGCTGACACCGTCATCGAGCTGCAGCAGGTCGGGGCTGCGTACTACCGCGCCGCCAATGATCACGTCACGCCCGATCCTTGCACCCAGCGCACGCAACCAGGCCGGATAAAGCGACGACCCGCTCAACAGGTAGGTCGGTGCCGACTCGACCATGCGATCGGCGGCCCACCAGCGGAAATAGGTCATGCCCCACAGCGGGTAGACGCCGGGTTTGAGGCGGCCGGCGATCAGCCATTTGCCCGACAGCGCGATCATGAACTGCAGAGCGGTGGCGATCAGGAACACTACGACCGACGCGAGCGTGGCCAAGGCGACGGAGTCGTCCGGTGAACCGGTCAGGTAGTGATACGTGAAGAACGGCGCGAGCCACTGTGACATGCGCAGGCTGACCATCACCGGTAGAGCCAATGCCTGCGCCACGCCGCAGCGCCAGCGTCGCCAGGCTGAAGGCGGCGTCCATGGCGCGGATTCAACGCTGGCTTGCGGCGTCTGTTCGAGAACCGCAGCAATGGCGTCGACCCGCCGCTGTTGATAGATGTCGCGCACGGTAATGTGAGCGAAGCGCGGGTCGGCGCGCAGTGCGGAGGCCAGTCGGGCAGCAAAAAAGGAATGCCCGCCAAGATCAGTAAAAAAGTCGGCATGCCGACGGATCGGCACCCCCGGAAATAACGTGGTCAACGCTGCGAACAGCACAACTTCGCCGGGCGTTTCGGCGACATCGGACTCAGCCCCGGCATCATCGATTTTCAAGGGACGCGCCTTGAGCGCCTTACGGTCGATCTTGCCAGACATCAGGCGCGGCATGGACTCGAGCAGCTCGAACTGATTCGGCACCATGTAGGGCGGAAGCTGTGCCTGCAGCGCCTTGCGCAGACGGCTCGTGAATGCGGCTGGCGGCGCATCGTCACACACCACATAGGCGACCAGTTGATCGAGCCCGTTATCGTTGCGCAACAGCACGGCTATAGTGCCAACGCCCGGTTCCTGCGCCATCAAGGCTTCTATCTCACCGAGCTCGACACGAAAACCGCGAATCTTGACCTGATCATCCGCACGACCCAGGCAATGCACCTGCCCTTCATGGTCAATACGCGCCAGGTCGCCGGTGCGATACAGGCGGGCATCATGATGACCCATGGACCACGGGTTGGGGAGGAACCTGTCCCGGGTCAGGTCCGGGCGCCCGAGATAACCTTCGGCAACACCGGGACCAATGATACACAGCTCGCCGGTCTGTCCGCGTGGCAACAGCGTGGGCGGGTGTTCGCTGCCAACCTGTGAATCATGGGCGATGACCAGCAGGCCGTAGTTGGGCAGCGGCTGGCCAATATTGACCGGGCGGCCGGGCGACAGTCGCGCCAGACTGGCGGACACCGTGGCTTCGGTGGGGCCATAGGTGTTGAACATCTGCCGGTTCGGCTTTGACCAGCGATCCACCAGCGACTCGGGGCACATTTCGCCGCCCAGATTGATCAGCCGCAGACTTGGCACGTCTTCGCTGAACAGGGCCAGTAACGTCGGCACCGCATGCAGAACGGTGATCTGCTGTTCATTCAGCAGGCGCGGCAAGGTCTCGGGATCGCCACTGGTTTCCTTGGGGCCGATCCACAGGGTTGCGCCTACCAGATAGCCAATCCAGATTTCCTCGAACGACATGTCGAACGCGACCGAGAAGCCTTGGTAGATGCGGTCGCTCGCACGAATGCCGAGTACCGCGTTTTCGCTGCGCAGGAAGTGGCAGATGCTGCGCTGGGAAATCACGATGCCCTTGGGCTTGCCTGTAGAGCCTGAGGTGTAGATGACGTAGGCCGGATGATCCGGCAAAGCGCCGCTGCGGCGCATTGGGGCTGAATCGGTTGGCATCAGCAACGCTTCTGCAGTCCATGCGGTCAGCCCGGTATCACGCAACATGATGCTCAGGGATTGATTGCAGACCACACCTGTCGCGCCAGCGTCCTCGATGCAGATTTGCAGGCGATCCACTGGGGTGTCCAGGTCGAGCGGCAGCCAGGCGGCACCGGTCTTGGCAATACCGGCCTGCATCACCAGCAGCTCAATGCCTCGCGGCAACCAGAGGCCGACGATATGGCCAGGCTTTACGCCTGCCCGGATCAGCGCCGACGCCACCTGATCGGCCTGCCGGTTCAGTTCACGGTAAGTGAGCCGACGCTCGCCAAAAATGAGCGCTACCTGCTCGGGGTATTGCTGCGCCGTGGCTTCGAGTAAATCGGCCAGCACTTCCTCGCGCAGTAATTCGGGTTGCATCGGGCCGTACATCACATCCAGCAAGGGCTCGTTCTGGAAGGTCTTCAACGGGTTCATGTTATTCATGGCAGCAGGTCGTTCGCTCTTCTGAAAAAGATGCCCATAAGGGGCTTGTCGTTATGAGCACAGAGGCGGATCAACCAGAATGTGAGGTGCGTTGTGTAGGGCCAAGCATCCGGGGTGTGTCAGGTTTGATACATTTTGGCCGGACTGCTTCGATGGCAACAGAACATGCTGGCCAGGCAAATATGGCAAGCAATGGCTGTACACAGCTTGAACGGTGTGGTGACGGTGAGGGGGAGAAGAAGAGGCGGGTAAGGTCAGCCTTGAATCGGTGATTCAGGCCAGGAAGTTCTGTTCAGGAGGCGCTGCTGGACACGGGGGACTTTCGGGAGGGCATGCCGATGCAGAACATCGGCATGCCCGATCACGACCTGTTAGTGCAGCTTCATCCGTGGCTCGGTGCCTTTGCCGATCCGGCTGCCCAGCATCAGCATCAGCGTGCGGAACATGCCGTAAAGCGCCATCTGGTGCATGCGGTACAGCGAGACGTAGAACATCCGGGCCAGCCAGCCTTCGAGCATGACGCTGCCGGTCAGGTTGCCCATCAGATTGCCGACCGCCGAGAACTTCGACAGCGAAATCAGCGAGCCGTAATCCTGGTAGCGATACTCCGGCAGCGTCCCGCCCTCGATGCGCAGCTTCAGTGATTTCACCAGTAACGACGCCTGTTGATGGGCCGCTTGCGCGCGGGGCGGGACATTACGGTCGGTGCCTTTTTGCGGGCAGGCCGCGCAGTCACCGAAGGCGAAGATATTGTCGTCGCGGGTGGTCTGCAGCGTCGGACGCACTTGCAGCTGATTGATGCGATTGGTCTCAAGACCGGCAATGCCCTCCAGAAATGCCGGCGCGCGGATGCCTGCCGCCCAGACTTTCAGCGTCGCAGGAATCACCTGACCGGTCGCCGTCACCAGGCTGTCAGCCGTCACTTCGCTGACCGCCGAATTGGTCAGCACCGTGACGCCCAGTTTCTCCAGCGTCTTGTGCACCGGGCCGCCGATACGCTCCGGCAGTGCCGGCAGCACGCGTGGCCCGGCCTCGATCACGGTGATGCGCAGGTTTTCCGGCTTGATCTGGCCGAGCCCGTAGGCCGCCAGTTCGTGCGCGGCGTTATGCAGCTCTGCGGCCAGTTCGACACCCGTGGCGCCGGCACCGACGATGGCGACGTTGATCTCTTCGGCCGCATCATCCTGGCTGGCGTGGGCGCGCAGGTAGCGATTGAGCAATTGCTGATGGAAGCGCTCGGCCTGCTTGCGCGTGTCGAGAAACAGGCAGTGCTCAGCCGCGCCTTTGGTGCCGAAATCATTGGTCGTGCTGCCCACGGAAATGACCAGCGAGTCGTAATCCAGGCTGCGCGCCGGGACCAACTCGTTGCCGTTTTCGTCGAGGGTCTCGGCCAGATGGATCTGCTTGTTCTCGCGGTCCAGCCCGGTCATGCGGCCCATCTGAAACTGAAAATGGTTCCACTTGGCTTGCGCGACGTAGTTCAGCTCATCCTCATAGGAGTTGAGCGAACCGGCGGCCACTTCGTGCAGCAGCGGTTTCCAGATGTGGGTCAGGTTGGCGTCGACCAGCGTGACGCTGGCCTTGCCTTTCTTGCCCAGGGTTTTACCCAGACGGGTAGCCAGTTCCAGACCGCCAGCGCCTCCGCCGACAATCACAATACGATGGGTCATGGGGATATCTCATAAGGCTTAAGGAATTCTGTGTCAGCGCAATCCGCGCGAGCGCAAGGCAGCTCATAGCGGCAGATCGCTTGGTAAACGGTTCAACGGGCCCGGTCCGAGCACCACCACAAGGAGCAGCCGAAGCCAAAAAGGCCGGCGCTCGACTTGGGCTGGGGGCTCGAAGGTACTCTTCGACACGCGCTGGGTCGGCAGGTTTCAGGCGGCTGATCATTTGAGGCTCTTAATCAATCTTGACCCGGATCAGGAAACGGCGCTGTTGGCTGCGTTAAAGTCCTGGACGCTCGGTTCGATCGGCTCGATACACAAAACGTCATCCAGACGCACGATGCCGCTTTGTATCACCCGCGCGGTGATTCCGCCATGGCCGCGAACGGCCTGAAAAATGCCGTGGCCCAGGCGTTGCTCAAGGCGTGCGCAGGGTTGGCACCACCCGGTGGTTTCGAAGATTGCCTGGCCGATGCGGAAGCGCCGGTTTTTCAGGCTGAACAGGTTGATGCCGCTGATCACTATGTTGCGTCGCAAATCCTGGGGCAACACCGGGTTGTCCTCGGCCCGGCCCATCAGCGAACTGACCACCGCAAAGTGCTCCCACTGGATCAGCGTCACCTGTCGAGCGTTGCGCGGGCCAGGGCGTGCATGATCGCCCGTCAGGCCAGCTTCGCGGCGGGCTTCCACGGCGTCAAGTTCAACCATCTCGCCACGGGATTCCGGGCGCACGCCGATCCAGCGCACACGCCCGCGCTGGGGTACATCGGCGATCAATTCCTGCAACGGACTCATAAACTGATTCCCACATCAAACACCACGCTACGGCCCAGATTGGTCCGCAGAAAATCCGGAGCGTCCGGATGGGCGAACAATACCCGGGCGAAGGTCGGTCCGACCAGCGAGAGTGATCGCCAGCCCTGACGTAAATACTCGGTGGGCGGAGGAAAGTGGCTGTTCAGGTCCAGCACCTCGCGTTTGAGGCTGGCGAAGGCAATGATGTCAAACTCGCCCAAATCCAGTCCACGCTCCTTGTAGTTGTGGGCCTTTTTGCGCAGGGTTGGCGCCAGGCGCCGCAGCAATTCGGCAGCGGGGATGCGTTTGGGTTTGGCTTCTCGTCTCACCAGTTGACTGAGTGAAAACGCGCTGCGTCGGCGTTGCAGTTCTTCACGCCACTCATCGTTGAGTCGACGACCTTCATCCAGAACGAAAAACACTTCAAAACACGCATCGCGAAACAGTACGTCCGGCGGCTCTTGCCCGGCAGGCAAGAAGTCGTCGGTGCGATGGGGAATGTTCAGGCCCTGCAGCAACCGTTCGCACACCCAACGTTCGCGCTCCCACTTGCGCGCATTGGACAGAAACGCATTGGCTTGCTCGGCCTGGCTCGTCAAGAGACGCAGATAATCGGAGTCATCCATGGCGCCAAGCTTAACGCTCCGGAGGGGAGAAGAAACACCGGGTTAGATTTAAAGTTGGCTGGTTTGCTCGTATTTACCCCGTAGGAGCCGGCTTGCTGGCGAATGCGGTGTGTCAGTCCCCTTTGATGTATCTGACAGATTGCCTTCGCCAGCAAGCCGGCTACTACGCATGGAAGTGAGCATTAATGCCATGGGATCCTCTTAAAACGCTCCGGACTCAACCGACAGCTCAGCCACCAGAAAATCAATAAACGCCCGCGTCTTCATCGGCACTCGCCGGGCCGAGGGATACACCGCGTTCACCGTAATTGCCGGCGCCTCCCAATCGCACAGCACCGGCACCAGCCGCCCGTCCGCCACTGCGCGCTCGACGATGAAATTGGGCAGCAATGCGATGCCCATTCCCGCCACCGCGGCCTGCGCCAGAATGTCCCCGTTATTGGCATGCAACGGTCCACTCACAGTCACCCGCTGGGTTTCCTTACCGTTGCATAACTGCAAACTCGCACCGCTCTGCAGATAGCCGTAGCTCAGGCACTTGTGGTGTGCCAGATCCTTGGGCGTTTGCGGCGTGCCTTCGCGGGCCAGGTAGCCAGGCGAGGCCACCATGATCCTCGGCGCCGGGGCCAGCGAGCGCGCGATCATCGACGAGTCCGGGAGACTGGCAATCCGAATCGTCACGTCGAAACCGCCCTTGACCGGATCCACCTGCTGATCGCTCAACACCACCTGCAGCTCGACATTCGGATGCAATTCGTTGAAGCGCGGAATCAGCGGCCCCAGACGACTCAGCCCAAACGACATCGGCGCGTTGACCCGCAATACGCCGCGTATCTCGCCCATGCCGGTCCGCGCCCGCTGTTCGGCCTCGTCCAGCGAGGCGATGACATCCCGACACGCGTCGTAGTACTCGGCGCCCGCTTCCGTCAGATGCAGGCTGCGCGTGGTGCGCTGCAACAACTGCACACCGATGGCTTCTTCCAGCGCCTGAATCTGTTTACTGATTTTCGAGCGCGGCACATCCAGCGCGCGGGCTGCTGCGGCAAAGCCATTGGCACCCACCGTGGCAACAAAAGCGCGCATGCATTCGATACGATCCATGACCGTCCCTGAATTGGAAACAATGAGTCCCAATTCTATGGGATTGTTCCTTAGGCAGCCAGTCCGTACATTCACTCCCAAGCCAGCCAACAAGCGCGACGAGCGCAGCGGCTAACCCATATCGAACTCACTGCTGACCATTAAGGAATCTACCCATGTCCATTCGCGAACTGCTGAACCCAACCAACGCTGCCTTGATCCTGATCGACCACCAGCCGCAAATGGCCTTCGGCGTTCAGTCGATCGACCGCCAGACGCTTAAGAACAACACCGTCGGCCTGGCCAAAGCTGCCAAGATCTTCAACGTGCCGACGATCTATACCTCGGTCGAATCCAAAAGCTTCAGCGGTTTCATCTGGCCTGAATTGCTGGCGGTGTTCCCGGATCAGCAGCCGATTGAGCGTACGTCGATGAACTCGTGGGAAGACAAGAAACTGGTGGAAGCGGTTAAGGCGACCGGTCGCAAGAAGCTGATCATCGCCGCGCTGTGGACCGAGGTCTGCCTGAACTTCCCGACGCTGGACGCACTGGCTGAAGGCTACGAGGTGTACATCGTCACAGACGCTTCCGGCGGCACGACCAAGGAAGCCCACGACATGTCTGTGCAGCGAATGATTCAGGCGGGCGCAGTGCCGGTGACCTGGCAGCAGGTGCTGCTCGAATTCCAGCGCGACTGGGCACACAAGGAAACCTACGAAGCAGTGATGGAGCTGGTCCTGGAACACAGCGGCGCATACGGCATGGGCGTCGACTACGCCTACACCATGGTTCACGGCGCGCCGCAGCGTAAATTGGGTTAAAACCCCCGGACAAAAAAAACTTCGCGATTTAGGTCGCGAAGCTTTTTGTTTTCTGCGGTTTATCGTCGAGCACGGTTCCGGTCATTCCGAGCGGAATATGTCCACAAACTCACCTGACACCGCAGTCCACTGTAGGAGCGCGCTTGCCCGCG
>Ga0308164_10005480_pt1 | contig 10201 bp, 12 predicted proteins | sample PhyTR2_FD_201031 | JGI IMG/M metagenome (GOLD analysis project Ga0308164, IMG submission 201031) | Phyllosphere microbial communities from UC Gill Tract Community Farm, Albany, California, United States - DLSLT.R2 | ecosystem: Host-associated > Plants > Phyllosphere > Unclassified | place: USA... | reverse complement strand
GCCCGCCGCGCTTGCGGTGGGAAGGGAGAGGGGAGTTGGGGAGAGCGTATCGATCCCCAACTCCCCCTCATCCGACGCTGGCGCGCCACCTTCTCCCCAAGGGGAGAAGGAAAATCACCGGATCGGAGAGTTCGGGTCCAACCGCATATCCAGATACTTGTCCACCGACCCCATCAACTCCGGCATCTCATGCTCGAAGAAGTGATTAGCCTTCGGGATCGTGTCATGATGGATCGTGATGTGCTTCTGCGTCCGCAGCTTGTCGACCAGCTTCTGCGTGGCGCCCGGCGTCGCGACCTCATCGGCCTCGCCCTGGATGATGATCCCGCTCGACGGGCACGGCGCGAGGAACGTGAAGTCGTACAGATTCGCCGGCGGTGCCACGGAAATGAACCCGCGGATCTCCGGCCGGCGCATCAACAGCTGCATGCCGATCCACGCGCCGAAGCTGACGCCCGCGATCCAGGTCGTCTGCGCCTCGGGGTGGAAGCTCTGCACCCAGTCGAGTGCACTCGCCGCATCGCTCAGCTCGCCGACGCCGTTGTCGAACACGCCCTGGCTCTTGCCAACGCCGCGGAAGTTGAACCGCAAAGTCGCGAAGCCACGCCGCTGGAAAGTCTTGTAGAGCTGCTGCACGATCGCGTTGTTCATAGTGCCGCCGGCCGACGGATGCGGGTGCAGGATCATCGCGACGGGTGCACGCGGACGTGGGCCCGGCGCAAAACGACCTTCGAGACGGCCTTCGGGACCGGGAAAAATGACTTCTGGCATAGGCACTCGCGAGCTGGGATACGCACTCGGGTGGAGTGCCGGATTATCGACGCTATATAAGGTCCGCGCCCCTTTTCGCAATTGGAACCGACCCTGGCCCGTACCGAAGCCCGCATCTACCTCGATCACGCCGCCACTACGCCCATGCGCCCCGAGGCTGTCGCGGCGGTGATGGAAGGCATGGCGCGCTGGGCGAACCCGTCCTCTCCGCATGCCGAGGGCCGCGCGGCACGGGCTGCGCTAGAGGATGCGCGGAAGCGGATCGCCAAGGCGCTGGACTGGCCGCATCACGTGATCCTGACGAGCGGCGCGAGCGAGTCCGCAGCGCTGGCGCTGCGTGGCCGCCCGGGTGTCGCGGTGGCGGCGGTCGAGCATGATGCGGTCCTCCGCGCGGCCGAACAGCCTGTAATGCTGGACGTCGACGCAGGCGGCATCGTCGCGAATGGCGAGGGCGCCCAAGCGATCGCGCTGCAATCCGCGAACAGCGAAACCGGCGTCCTCCAGGATCGCCCTACCGGCCTCTGGGTAGCCGATTGCTCCCAGACCGCCGGCAAGCTCCCGCTGCCCGAAGCGGACATGATCATCGTCTCCGCGCACAAGCTCGGCGGCCCTCCCGGCATCGGCGCGCTGCTGGTCCGCGATCTCGGCCTGCTCGAACCGACCGGCGGGCAGGAGCGTGGCTATCGCGGTGGCACGGAGAACCTCCCCGGCGCGCTAGGCTTCGCCGCCGCGCTCGAAGCCCCCCGCGACTGGTTCGCCAACATGCCCGCCCTCCGCGCCAAACTCGACGAAGCGATCCTCGCGGGCGGTGGAGAGATCGTTGCGCACCACGCCCCCCGCATCCCGACGATAGCCTCCTACCGCATGCCCGGCGTAAGCTCGGCGGCCCAGTTGATCCGCCTCGACATGGCCGGCTTCGCCGTTTCCGCAGGCAGCGCGTGCTCGTCGGGCAGCATGCGCCCAAGCCACGTCCTCGCCGCGATGGGCTATTCCGCCGAAGCCGCCGCCGAAGTCGTCCGCGTCAGCTTCGGCTGGACCACCACGCCCGACGACGTTGCGAAGTTCGCCGAAGCCTGGACGCGCATCGCCCAGGACATAAGGCGCGCCGCATGACCTATCTCGACTACCAGGCGACCACCCCGCTGGCGCCCGAAGCGCTCGCCGCGATGCTCCCCTGGCTGGAGTCACAACACGCCAACCCGCACTCCCCCCACCGCGAAGGCCGCCGCGCCAAAGCGGCGGTTGAAGTCGCGCGAGATCAGGTCGCCGCGTTGCTCCCCCCCGGCGGCCGCGTCGCGTTCAGTGGCGGCGCCACCGAAGCACTAAACTGGGCGATCAAGGGCACGACCGGCCCGATCGTCACGCTCGCCACCGAACACGCCGCCGTCCTCGACACGGTCGCAGCCGAAGCGGCGAGGGGGCGCCCCGTTACGGTTATCCCTGTCGGCCCCGATGGCGTGGTCGACTTCGACCAAGCCCGCGCCGTGATCCAACCCGGCATCGGGCTCGTCGCCGCGATGCTCGTCAACAATGAGATCGGCGCCATCCAGCCGATCGCTGCGCTCGCCGAGATCGTACACGCGGCCGGCGCGCTGATGCTCTGCGACGCAGTGCAAGGCTATGGCCGCGCTGCGATCCCCGCCACCGCAGACCTCGTCGCCATCTCCGCTCACAAAATTTACGGCCCCAAAGGCATCGGCGCACTCTGGATCCGCGACGGCGTCGACCTCGCCCCGCTGATGCACGGCGGCGGGCAGGAAGCCCCCGGCCGCTCGGGCACGCTGTCACCCGCACTCTGCGCGGGCTTCGGCGTCGCCGCACAACTCATGGCGGATCGCAAAGACCAGGACGCTGCACACATCGACCGCCTCTGGTCGCTCGCGCTCGACCGCCTAGGCCCCGGCTGGATTTTCAACGGCTCGACCGAACATCGCTACCACGGCAACCTCAACGTCCGCTGCGCAAACCTGGACGTGAACCGCCTGATGTCCGACCTGCGCGACATCGCCTTCTCCGCGGGGTCCGCCTGCGCGAGCGGATCTGGCCGCTCCAGCCATGTCCTCCGCGCGATCGGCCTCACCGAAGCGCAGGCGCGATCCAGCATCCGCCTCGGCTTCGGCCGCTACACCACCGAAACCGAACTCGGCGACGCGATCGATGCGATCACCGCCGCAGCCGAGGCGCAATGGCTATGATCGTCCGCTTCATCGCCCTCGACGGCACCGCAACGACGACCGCCGCAACCCCCGGCGACCGCCTGCTGGACGCCGCCCAGGCGCATAACCAGCCGCTCGAAGGCACCTGCGAAGGCCAGCTCGCCTGCGCGACCTGCCACGTCATCGTCGACCCCGCCGACTTCGCCCGCCTACCGCCGGCGAGCGAGGACGAGGAGGACATGCTCGATCTCGCGCACAATGCGACGCGCACCAGTCGTCTCGCCTGCCAGATCCGCCTGACCGAAGCGCTCGACGGCTTGACCGTCCGCATCCCGGAATAAACGACAGCAAAGCTTACAGGAAGACAACGGCCGGTTCAGGGAACGTGCACGGCCGGGAGCGGATTATCCCCTCATCGCCTCAATGTACGAGGTCTTGAGAGGAGTACCGGACATGAAGATCATCGCAATGTTCGCCGCCGGCGCGCTGGCCGCCGGAACGCTGTTCGCCTCGGCACCCGCCGATGCGCAACGCCACGGCTGGGATGGCCCCCGCCACGGTGGTGGCTGGCACGACGACCGCGGACGGCATGGCAATCGCGGCTGGCGCGGCGACCGTGGCTGGCGCGGTGGAGATCGTGGCTACCGTGGCTATGGCGCCGGGTATCGCGGCGATCACGGCTACCGAGGCGGCGGCTACGGCTATCGCGGACCCCGCGGATACGGCCGCTCGCGCGTCGTCTGCCGGATAGAGCGTGGCTATTACGGCCCGGTTCGTCGCTGCTTCCGCCGCTAGTACGGAACCGTAACGAACGCCTTTAGTTTGATAACATAGGTTGCCGGGGTCGGGAGGCCCCGCACCCAAAAGGAGAGTATCATGAAGTTGTTCACCATTGCCGCCGCCGGTCTCGTCGCACTGACCGGCCTTGCCCCCGTCGGGATCGCCGCCGAAGCCTCGGCACAGCGCACTGTCGTCCACGAGCGCACTGTCGTTCGCCACGACGATCGTCGTCCCGGCTACCGTCGCCACGCCGTGCGTACGCGCCAGGTTTGCCGTAACGTCTATCGCAATCATCACCGCCAGCGCGTCTGCCGCACGGTTCGCGTCAGCCGCTGATCGAATAGCCGCGATTACTAAAGCGGCTTGATCATCCCGCCCGACCCCGCCATATGCGCCGCGGGAGTCGGGCGGACGTGGTCGTCGCCAACTTGGTCAGATCCGGAAGGAAGCAGCCACAACGACTCAGCTACGGGTCGTCCCGGCTCCCACCGCGAACGTTTGCAAGCAAACGTGAGCGCGGCCAGCGGCGCAAAGCGCCGTCTGACGATGCGGCTAAGCCGCAGCGCACTTCTAAACTGCTCAGCTAAACAATTATCCAAGCGCAATCGGGTCGAAACCACGCGCGATGTTCCCGCAACGTTCCAAACCATTATCCTACGCCGCGGCGTTGTGGCATGAGCCGCGCATGACCCGCGCTGCCCACATCACAGGTTCCGACAAGCCACTCGCCAGGCTCCGGGCACGTCGAAGTGCAGACCCTTTCCAGCGTGTGAACTTTGTGAACTTCCGACCCCTTCGACAGCACGCGCAGCACCCGCTATGACGCCCACAATGTCAGATTCCTTCGACCTGGGCGAACCCCCGCAGCCGGCTAAAACACCGGATGCCCCCGCCTACCGCGTGCTCGCGCGCAAATACCGTCCCCAGACCTTTTCCGAGCTGATCGGGCAGGACGCGATGGTCCAGACGCTCGGCAACGCGATCAAGCGCGACCGGCTCGCACATGCCTTTCTGATGACCGGCGTCCGCGGCGTAGGGAAAACGTCGACCGCCCGTCTGATCGCCAAGGCCCTCAACTGCATCGGCCCCGACGGCGACGGTGGCCCAACGATTGATCCCTGTGGCGTTTGCGAACCCTGCCGCGCGATCGCCGAGGGCCGCCATATCGACGTGATCGAGATGGACGCGGCCAGCCATACCGGCGTCGACGACGTCCGCGAGATCATCGACGCGTCGCGCTATTCGGCGGTAACCGCGCGCTTCAAGATCTACATCATCGACGAAGTCCACATGCTGTCGAAGAACGCGTTCAACGCGCTGCTGAAGACGCTGGAGGAGCCACCTCCCCATGTGAAATTCCTGTTCGCGACGACCGAAGTGAACAAGGTGCCGGTGACGGTCCTCTCGCGCTGCCAGCGATTCGACCTGCGCCGGATTTCCGCCGAACAGCTGTCGAAGCATTTCGCCTGGGTCTCGGCCGAAGAAGGCGTCATGGCCGACCCCGAAGCACTGATGCTGATCGCGCGCGCGGCGGAAGGCTCCGCGCGCGATGGCCTGTCGATCCTCGACCAAGCGATCGCGCATGCCGGGCTCGAAGGCGGCGGCGTCACGGCGGATGCGGTCCGCCAGATGCTCGGCCTGTCCGATCGCGGTGCGGTGCGCGATCTGCTGACGCTGATCCTGGCCGGCGACGGGGCAGGGGCGCTCGCCTCGATGCGCCGCCAATATGATTATGGCGTCGACCCGCTGTCGGTTCTCCGCTCGCTGCTCGAAACCGTTCACGGCATCACGCTGACCAAGGTCGGCACGCCCGCCGATGCCGCGCAGCCGATGGAGGAACGTGCGGCGCGCGAGGAATGGGCGGTGTCGCTCGGCTATCCCGCGCTCCACCGGCTGTGGCAGCTGTTCCTCAAGGGTCATGACGAGGTCGCCAAGGCCGCGCTGCCGATCGAGGCGGCGGAGATGGCGCTGTTGCGCGCAATCTACGCCTCGACGTTGCCCGATCCGGGTGAGCTCGCGCGGCAGATCGCCAGCGGCTCGGTACCCGCGGCTGCACCATCGTCACCGCCGCTGCCGTCGCCTGCGCCCCCGTCCGGCGAAGCGCCGCCGTGGAAGACGGGATCCGCTGCGAAACCGCCCGAACCAGTGGCGACCGGACCGATCCTGCCGCCGACGTTCGAGGCGCTGGTCGATCTGCTCGACGACTCGGGTGGCCTAGCGATCGCCGCACGCCTTCGTCACGGTGCGCGCGTCGTAAGCTATACGCCGCCCGAATTCGCGATCAGCGGCAGTCGCCCGGTCTCGGCGGACACGCTCGCCGAACTCAACACCCTGTTGAAGACGGTGACGCGGACGGCGTGGAAAGTGTCGATAGTCGACGCCCCCGGCGCGCCGACGCTGCGCGAGGCGCAGGATGCCGCCGACGCCGCGGTGCGCCAGGCTATACTCGAATCCCCCATCATGAAGGCCGCGGTGGCAGCGTTTCCGGACGCTCAACTCGAATCGTGGCCTGGCCAAAGGAGCAACGCATGAAGAATATCGATGAAATCCTCGCCATGGCGCAGAACGTTCAGAGCGAGATGGAAAAGGCGCAGGCCAATCTCGACACGATCGAGGTCGAGGGCGCGTCCGGCGGTGGCCTAGTCAAGATCAAGGCCTCCGCCAAGGGCCGCATCATCAACATCACAATCGACGATTCGCTGATGCAGGTGAGCGAGAAGCAGATGCTCGAAGATCTGCTGACGGCGGCGTTCAACGACGCACGCGCCAAGGCGGATGCGGTCTCGGGTAGCGAGATGTCGAAGATGACGAGTGGTCTGCAGCTTCCGCCGGGCTTCAAGCTTCCGTTCTGAACCAAATCGGGTTCGTTTCGGCGCGGGAACAATCGTTCTTCGGCCGGCGTTGCGCTCTCCAGTAATCAGGGAGAGTCACAATGGCCGAAGAACGTATCGTCGAAACCCCGACCACCCACACCACCGTTATCGAGCGCCGCAGCGGCGGTGGCGGCACGCTGATCGCCGTCGTGCTGCTGATCGCGGTACTGATCGGTGGGTTCTACCTGTTCAGCCGCCAAGGCGCGCAGAACAGCAAGGATGCCGCGATCACGTCAGCGGCGAAGAGCGTCGGCAGTGCAGCCGACAAGGCCGGCGGCGCAGTCGAGAAGTCGACGCAGTAAACCGGAATGTTTCCCCGCGAAGGCGGGGACCGAGACTGGGCTTCCGCCTTCGCGGGAGAACAAGGGAGTGGGAAGGGCAGTTGCAACACCCGATCTGTCAGGCCGGAACAAGTCCGGGGTGACGGAATGGGTCAGGATCGCAGGCAACTGTCCAACCCATCGTTCCGAACTACAGAAACCCGCCGCGACAGCGTATTCCCATGCTTCCGCACGAAACCATGAGGATCGATCGCAGCCCGCTTCTTGGGCAACGGCAAGACGGCGGCAATCCGCCCCGCCTCGGTAGGCGACAGCCGCGACGCGTCATGGTTGAAATACCGGATCGCCCCGGCATTCGCGCCATACGTCCCGATCCCGGTCTCGGCGATGTTGAGATACACCTCCATGATCCGCCGCTTTCCCCACAGCGTCTCGATCAGCACGGTGAAATACGCCTCGAACGCTTTGCGCACATAGCCGCCCCCCTGAAACAGGAACGCGTTCTTGGCGGTCTGCTGACTGATCGTCGAACCGCCCCGGATCCGGCCGCCCTGCGCGTTGCGCGCTGCCGCCCCGGCCATCGCCTTGAAATCGAAGCCGTGATGCGAACAGAACCGCGAATCCTCGCCCGCGATCGCCGCGCGCGCCATGTCCGGATCCATCTCCGACAGCGGCATCCAGTCCTTTGTCACGCCGTGGCCGTTGATGACGTCGCCCATCATCGTCAACGTGAAGGGCACCGGCACGAAACGATAGATGCCGACCCACGCGACCGTGATCAGGACGAAGGCGAAGACGATCTTTGCAGCGATGCGGATAAGGCCCATCGCCGCTCCTTATGCGATCGTCGCGGCCTCGCCAATGACCGCGCGGGCCGCGGTCACGCCGGTCTCGTATGCCCCGTGTGCGGTGGAAAAGTCGAATGGGTGGCAGGCCTCGCCCGCGAAGTGGATGCGGCCGTCGACCGAGGCGGTGAGGATGGCGCGCTGATCGGCCCGGCCGATCCGCGCGTGGCTATAGCTTCCGCCGATATAGGGCTCGTGGCGCCAGCGGGTTGCGGCCAGCGGCATGAAGCGCTTGCGCCAGTCGCTGCCGAGCAGGCCCACCAGTTCGTCGATCGCGAACTGTGCCGCATCGCCGTCCTCCAGCATCTCCGCGCAGTCGCCGCCGAAGAAGCTCTCGACGATCGGCCAGCCGAACGGAGAAAGGCGGTGGCTGGCGGTGCAAGCGCTGTACGGGTTGCCGACCAGGTGCGCGTTGGTCGGCCATTCGGGCCGGTCGACGTGGAGGAACACCTTGTCCGCTAGGCCGAGCGGGAGGTCCGCGGCGGCGGCGTGCTTGTCGGGGAGCGGCGGATCGAAGACGATCTGCGACTTGGCGAGGACGGTAGTGGGGACGCAAACGATCACGTGGTCCGCCTCGATCGTGCCGGCCGGGATGTCGAGTTTGAGGCGGCGACCGCTATGGTTGATGCGCGTTACCGGGGTGGAGAGGCGGATGTTCAGGCCGCCGGCGTGGCTGGAGACGAGTGTGCCGTAGCCTTCCTTGACCGTCCAATTGTCGTCGGTAGCAGCCTCTTCGTATGCGGCCCAGTCGTGGAGCGACACTTGGGTAAGGTTCGCACCGTTTGCGTAGCCGGAGATCGCGTCGATCTTAGGGCGCCATTTGTCGTTGGGGGCGATGAAGTCGGACAGCGGGCGGTCGGGGCCTTCAAGGGCGGCTAGGGCGCGCTCGTTCCAATCTTGGTAAGCTGTGGCAGAGGCTGACTGGTCTTCGGGTGGAAAGCCGAGGTCCCGCCACTGGGTGCGCCAGTTTGCGTCCGAGCGGTCGACGGTGAAGCCGGAAGCTTCGGCGATACTGGTCCACGGATTACGCTGGGCGGAGTGTAGCCAGCCGCAACCAGCGTCGACATGTTCCCCCGCGAAGGCGAGGGTCCAGTCTGGGCCCCCGCCTTCGCGGGGGAACAAGGAGGAGAGGGGGAGACTGTGGGCCCTGCCACCTAGGCGGTCGCTGGCCTCGATCAGCAGGACTTGATGTCCTGCATCATGCAGCGTCCTAGCCGCGGCAATACCGGCCGCACCGCCGCCGATGACGACGGTGCGCACCATGTTATGCAGCCAGCAGGCGCTTCTCGCCGGCAATCCGCATCATCGCCTTCTGCAGCTTCTCGAACGCGCGCACCTCGATCTGCCGCACACGCTCGCGCGACACGCCGTAGACCTGCGACAGTTCCTCGAGCGTCTTGGGATCGTCGGTCAGGCGACGCTCGGTCAGGATATGCTGCTCACGCTCGTTGAGGTCGTCCATCGCCGACACCAGCATCGAGTGGCGAACGTCCGCCTCCTGCGCATCGGCAACGATCTTGTCCTGCAACGGCGCATCGTCCTGCAGCCAATCCTGCCACTGGCCTTCACCGTCTTCGCGCATCGGCACGTTGAGCGACGTATCGCCGCCCATCGCCATGCGGCGGTTCATGCTGACGACGTCGGTCTCGGCGACACCCAGGTCGGTCGCGATCTTGGTGACGTGTTCGGGGCGCAGATCGCCGTCCTCGAACGCATCGAGACGGCTCTTCATCCGGCGCAGGTTGAAGAACAGCTTCTTCTGCGCGGCGGTGGTGCCCATCTTCACGAGGCTCCACGAGCGCAGGATATATTCCTGGATCGACGCGCGGATCCACCACATCGCATAGGTCGCGAGCCGGAAGCCGCGCTCTGGCTCGAACTTCTTCACGCCCTGCATCAGGCCGATGTTACCCTCGGAGATCAGTTCCGACGTCGGCAGCCCGTAGCCGCGATAGCCCATCGCGATCTTTGCCACGAGGCGGAGATGCGAGGTCACCAGCTGCGCCGCAGCCTCGGTGTCGCCATGTTCCTGGAAACGCTTGGCGAGCATGTATTCCTGCTCGGGTTTCAGGAGCGGAAATTTTTTGATCTCGGCAAGATAACGATTGAGACCCGCCTCGCTGCCGAGCGCAGGTATCGTCGCTGGAACGTTGGAGCGGGCTGCCATGGTCGTAATCCCTTTCTGATGACCCCGATTGCCGCAATGCGGCATGGGCTCGATTATCTATACGTGAAGCTGGGTGAACAGTTCCTGCATGTCTGCGGGCATTTCGCTTTCGAACGCCAAAGCGATGCTTTTCACCGGATGGATGAACCCCAGATGCGCCGCGTGCAAGGCCTGCCGGCGGAAACCAAGCGTTTCGAGCAACGACTTCTGAGCTTGCTTTGTTCTACCATAGACCGGGTCCCCCAACAAGGCATGGCCGATCGACGCCATGTGGACGCGCACCTGATGCGTGCGGCCCGTCTCTAATCGACACTCGATCAGCGCCGCG
>Ga0308164_10005478_pt1 | contig 10205 bp, 10 predicted proteins | sample PhyTR2_FD_201031 | JGI IMG/M metagenome (GOLD analysis project Ga0308164, IMG submission 201031) | Phyllosphere microbial communities from UC Gill Tract Community Farm, Albany, California, United States - DLSLT.R2 | ecosystem: Host-associated > Plants > Phyllosphere > Unclassified | place: USA... | reverse complement strand
GTTAAGCAAGTCCTGGTTAAAGACGGCGTGGCTCCTAGCCGTGTAACTGCTGTAGGTTACGGCGAATCCCGCCCAGTTGCTGACAACGCAACTGAAGCTGGTCGCGCTATCAACCGTCGCGTAGAAGCTTCGGTTGAAGCTACCGCTCAGTAATTACTGAGTTGTAGAAAAAACCCGGCTCAGGCCGGGTTTTTTTTCGCCTACCATTTGTGTCATGCGCTGGCGGCGGCTGCGACATATGCAGCTTGTTCTCTGGCGGCAACACGGCCAATGACCAGGATCGCCGGGCTTTTAAGGGCGAATGCGTGGGCATCCTTGTGCATGCGCGATAACAGGCTACGGTACTCGCGCTGCTGGGGCAGCGAGGCATTCTCGATCATCGCCACGGGCATATCTGCCGCCATGCCACCCTCCATCAACTGCTGACGAATCTCTTCCAGTTTTGCCACCCCCATGTACACGACCAGGGTAGTCCCGCCCTCGGCCAGGGCGCGCCAGTTCAGTTGGCTGTCATCCTGGGTGTGCGCAGTAACCAGCGTTACGCCACGGCTTACACCACGCAATGTCAGAGGAATCCCACAGTTGGTCGCGCCTGCCAGCCCTGAGGTGATGCCATTGACCAGTTCCACCTCAATGCCCCGATCCCGCAGCCACAGCGCCTCTTCGCCGCCTCGTCCGAAAATGCACGGGTCACCGCCCTTGAGGCGTACCACGCATTTGCCCTGGCGTGCGTAGCGCAACATCAGGCGGTGGATAAAGTCCTGAGGGGTGGAGCGGCAGCCACCGCGTTTGCCCACGGTGATCACGCGCGCCGCGGCGCAGTGGTCCAAAACTGCCGGGTTGACCAGATCATCGATCAACACCACGTCGGCTTCACACAGGGCGCGGACCGCCTTGAGGGTCAACAACTCCGGATCGCCGGGACCTGCGCCCACCAACCAGACTTTTGCGTTCATAGGGTTGCCCTCGTGTAGAGATACTCAGTTGTGAAGGAGTGCATACAGCAGCACCAGATTGATCAGCACCGACAGCAGTGCCACGGTTTGCCAGACTTTTAGCGGTTCTCGCTCCAGCAAAGGCCTGGGGCGGACGCTCAGCTCGCGCCGGTCAGCCTGCTCCAGTACCAGTAGCCATTCTTCGGCGGTTTCGTAACGCTGCGACGGCTGGGCGGACACCGCCCGTTCCAGACTCAGCGGCAGCCAGTCCGGTAGGTCGGGGCGATAGCGGCTCGCGCTGACAGGCTGGGTGAATCTGGGCCGTTGGAAGGCTTCGATTTCGCCGTAGGGGTAATGCCCGGTCAGCAGGAAATACAAGGTGACGCCAACGCTGTATAAATCTTGCTGGGCGGTAGGCCCTTGGCCATTGAAGGCTTCGGGCGCGATAAAACTTGGAGTGCCCGGCAGTTGGTGGGCTCGATCTTCCGACAGGCCGGGGCAGTAAGCCAGGCCGAAATCCAGCACGCGCAACTCGCCGTCGTCCCCCAACAACAGGTTTTCCGGTTTGATATCGCGGTGCAGGATTTGCCGCCGGTGCAGCAGGCCCACGGCCCGCAGCAAGCGCTCGGCGACGGACTGCCATTGGGCCAGAGGCAGGGGCCCCTGAAGCTGGAACAGGGTGGCGAGGGTTTGTCCGGGATACTCGCGCATGACGTAATACAAGTGCTGCCGGCTACCGGCGCTGTGCACTTCTGGGAATGCGCGTCCGGCCATGCGCCGCAAAAACCACTCTTCGGCCAGCAAAGCCTGGCCGGCTTGGCTATCGTCGTCATGGCTCAGTGGCAAGGTTTTCAACAGCCAGGGCTGTTGCTGGGTATCGCGGACCCGGTAGAGCAAGGATTGTCGACTTTGCGCCACTAATGCTTCCACCCGCCAGCCTTCGAACGGTTGGCCGGGTTTCAATGGCGGTGGCAGCGGCCATTGCTGCAACTGCCCCAGGGCGTCGCCGAGGGTGGCGGCACCCAAGGCATCAACGCGTACCAGCAACGCGCTGGCATTGTCTTGGCTGCCGGCCAAGTGGGCAGTATTGACCAAGGTGGCCACAGCTACGTCCAGGTCCGCCTGCTCACGCAGGATGGTCTGGATGCTGTGCTCGGCCAAGGTTGCCCATACGCCGTCGCTGAGCAGCAGGAAGCACTCGCCCTCGCGCAAGTGGCCGTCTAGAAAATCCAGCACCACATGTTGATCCAGGCCCAGCGCACGTTTAAGGACGTGCTGCATGCCCGGCTGTTCCCAGACGTGATCCTCGCTGATGCGTTGCAGTTGGCCGTCCAGCCAGCGATAGACGCGGCAGTCTCCTACATGGGCCAGGGTAAAGCGCTGGCCCCGAAACACCAGGGCACTTAGAGTCGTTAGCAGCGGCTGGCCACCACCGTTGGCTTGCAACCAGCGATTCTGGGCCAGCAGTAAACGTTCCAGTGCCTGGGCTACGCTCCAGGTTTGCGGCGTGGCGTAGTAGTCCATCGCCAGGGCTTGCAAGGTCGAGCGCGCGGCCAATCCGCCATCGGCACATTGGCTGACACCGTCGGCCATGGCGCACAGATAGCCTTTGCTGGCCGCCAGTTCCGCCACGGGGGTGACCACCCGCAGCGCATCCTGGTTTTCCGTGCGCGGGCCGATGGCGCTGGCCTGGGCGACGCTCAGTTGCAGGCTCATCAGACGCGTGCAGCCGTTACGGCGGCCGAGCCCCAAGTGGTTCTCCAGCGACGCTTGACGCCGTGCAGACCGAACCATGCCAGTACGCCCAGGCTGGCGAACAACCACAGGGCCAGTTGATAGCTACCGGTGCTCTGTTTGATCGCGCCCATGCCGGCCGCGAGCGCGAAGCCACCGATGCCGCCGGCCATGCCGATCAACCCGGTCATCACGCCGATTTCACGGCGAAAGCGCTGCGGAACCAACTGGAACACCGCGCCGTTGCCTGCGCCGAGACCGAGCATGGTGCAGACGAAAAGCGCCAATGCTGCGTACGAACTGGGTAGGTTGAAGCCCACGGCGGCAATGCAGATGGCCGCGATGCTGTACATGCCCAGCAGGGTGCGGATGCCGCCGAATCGGTCCGCCAGAGCCCCCCCCAGCGGACGCATCAGGCTGCCGCCAAACACGCATGCGGCGGTGTAGTAGCCGGCAGTCACCGGGTTGAGGTGGTATTGATCGTTGAAATAGCCGGGCAATGCGCTGGCCAGGCCGATAAAGCCGCCGAACGTTATGCTGTAGAAAAACATGAACCACCAGCTGTCACGGTCGCCCAGGGCCTTGAAGTAGTCGGCCATGGATTTGGCTTTCGGCCGTTCAGGGGCATTGCGCGCCAGCCAGGCGAAGACCACAAGCGTCAAGATCAACGGAATCAGCGCAAACCCGAACACGTTGCTCCAGCCAAACGCCGCTGCGAGCACCGGGGCCAGTAAGGCAGCGAATACCGTGCCCGAATTACCGGCACCGGCAATACCCATGGCCTTGCCTTGGTGCTCGGCGGGGTACCACTGTGAAGCCAGGGGCAGCGCTACAGCGAAGGACGCGCCGGCCATACCCAGAAACAGCCCCAGCAGCAGGGCCTGTTCGTAACTGTGGATGCCCAGTTTCCAGGCGCCGAACAGCGCGACAATCACGATCACCTGGCCAATCAGCCCGGCGGTCTTGGGCGACAGCCTGTCGGCCAGCATTCCCATCAGAAAGCGCAGTACTGCACCGGCCAGGATCGGTGTCGCTACCATCAGGCCGCGTTGCTGGGTGGTCAATTGCAGGTCGGCGGCAATCTGCACCGCCAGTGGGCCCAGCAGATACCAGACCATGAAACTCAGGTCGAAATACAGGAACGCGGCAAACAGGGTCGGGGTGTGCCCGGATTTCCAGAAGCTTGATTTCATCACGCACCTCAACGGTTAGGAGTCTTGTAAGAAGGCCTGGTGATGGAACAGCCACTACGGCTGCCCCACCGGCCCCACACAGGGGCCAAAACAAAAAAAACGCCGCCACCGGGTTCGCGAGGGCAAACCGGATGTGCGACGTCTTTGTCGTGGAGGGGCAACCGCCGTTGGTTACCTGTGATGATTCATTAGCAAGAGCTGAGCCAAATCAACCGAGCAGCTCACTCATGGCGATGATCTGCTCCGCCACCTGGATCAATTTCTGCTGACGACTCATGGCTTGGCGGCGCATCAAGGTGTAGGCATCTTCTTCATTGCAGTCCTTCATTTTCATCAGCATGCCCTTGGCCAGCTCGATGCGTTTGCGTTCCGCCAGCTGTTGGTCCCGCGCCTGTAACTGCGCGCGCAAGGCCTGATCGCTCTCGAAGCGGGCCATGGCCACATCGAGGATCGGCTGCAGACGCTCGGCCTGGATGCCTTCCACGATATAGGCGCTGACCCCGGACTTGATGGCCTGGCGCATCACATTCGGGTCATGTTCATCGGTAAACATCACGATGGGGCGTGGCTGGTCGCGACTGACCAGCACCACTTGCTCCATCACATCGCGGCCCGGTGACTCGGTATCGATCAGAATCACGTCCGGACGCACCGTTTCGACGCGCGCCGGCAGGTCGATGGTCAGGCCGGACTCGTCGATTACCTCAAAGCCGGCCTCTATCAGCGCCGTACGCAGGCGCCCGACCTTGCGGGGTGTGTCATTGATCAACAGGATACGCAGCATGGCAGTTCTCCTGTCAGCGCAAGGCTTGGCGGTTGGCGTGATCGGCCAGCGCATGCAAGCGGAAGCTGCGGGCGTAGCCGCTCGGGTCCGAGCCGTCCCAGACTTTGCCGTCGATCAGCTGGCTGCTGCGCAGGTCCTGGTCCCCGGCGTTGAGGCCCAAGGCGGTGGCGGCCTCGCGATACAGCGCCAGTTGCTGCACCTGGCGCGCCACGCCCAGGTAATCCGGGTCGTCGCGCAACAGGCCCCAGCGGCGAAACTGGGTCATGAACCACATGCCGTCGGAGAGGTACGGCAGGTTGACCTGGCCACCCGCAAAAAACCGTAGCGCGTGAGGGTCCTGCCAGTGGTTGCCCAGGCCGTCGTCATAAGCCCCGAGTAAACGTGGCTCAATACAATCGAGTGGCGCGTCGAGGTATTCGCGGCCGCTGAGCAATTGCGCCGTGGAGCGCCGGTTCTCATTGCTCTGTTCAATGAAGCGGCTGGCTTCGAGGATGGCCATCACCAGTACCCGCGCCGTATTGGGGTATTGCTCGACGAACGCGTGGGTACAGCCGAGGACCTTCTCGGGATGGTTTGGCCAGATCGCTTGGCTGGTCGCCAGGGTAAAGCCCTGATCTTGCGCGACCGCGCTGGCGCTCCAGGGCTCGCCCACGCAAAACCCGTCGATCCGGCCGGCTTGCAGATGCGCAAGCATTTGCGGGGGCGGCACCACCACACTGTCAACGTCCTGCAACGGATGAATGCCTTGGCTCGCCAGCCAGTAGTACAGCCACATCGCATGGGTGCCGGTGGGAAATGTCTGAGCGAAGGTCAGTTTTGTTCGGCTTTGGTGCACATGGCGATCCAGTGCCTCAGGAGTGACCACCCCTTGTTGTTGCAGACCACGGGAAAGATTGATGCTCTGACCGTTTTGGTTCAGGCCCATCAACACGGCCATGTCGGTGGGCGCCACGCCACCGATACCCAGGTGTACGGCGTAGATCAGCCCATACAGGCTGTGGGCGGCATCCAACTCCCCACTGACCAGCTTGTCACGCAGGTTGGCCCAGGAAGATTGACGTTTGAGATTCAGGGTCAGGCCGTAGGGTTGTGCGAAGCCCTGGGTCGCCGCCACTACCAGCGAGGCGCAATCGCTCAAGGCCATAAAGCCCAGGTCGAGGCTGCTCTTTTCCGGCGCATCGCTGCCGTTCACCCACGCCAGCGCGTTGCTTATCGGGCCGTTGCCCACCGAGTCTTTCATCCGCACCTACCTTTTCATTCAAAAAAAAGCGTCGCCCCCTCAGATGGCGATGCAAGGCCATTGCGGGTAACGACGCCTTTGTCCGTAAGCCCGTTCCGCCGTTGGTACGCGCTTTGATGCAGAGTTCATAGCAAGGCACATGCCACGGGGTAAGCGTGATGGGCGGCCGTTAACTTTCCATCAAGATTGAAAAGAGGCGGCCTCGCAGTATGGCCGCTTCCCTCTGCAGGCCCCAGGAACTTCCACGGTGTACGCTGACTTCCTCGAACGCATGTCCCGCCGCCGCCTTCGCCACTGGTGGCTGTGTGCCCTGCTGTGGCTGGCATGTGCAGTGGCCTGGGGCGAGACCTATCAGGCACAGGAGGAGAGCCTGCACACGGTGTTCACCGCGCTGTCGGTACCCTTGGGGCTGCCGATCGTGGTGAGTCGCGAGGTGGCGCGCAAACGTGTCAGTGGTCTGTTTGATTTGACTGCGCCGCAGCAGACCCTGGAAGAACTGGCGCAGCAGCATGGCTTGATCTGGTACAGCGACGGCCAAGGGTTTTATCTCTATGACGCCAACGAAGCGAAAAGCTCGGCGGTGTCGCTGCGGCATATTTCCATCGATCGGTTTCGCAGCCTCAAGCGTCGCGCTGGGTTGCAGGAATCCCACTTTCCCCTGCGTGCCGACGGCCCGCGAACGTTCTATGTGTCCGGCCCGCCGAGCTATGTCGACCGGGTGTTGCGGCTGGCGCAATTGATGGACCGCGAGCGCGCTGAACTGCGTGTGGGGGACCACGCCTTTGGGGTGGTTCAGGTACTCAACACCCATGTGGCGGATCGTGAGTACGCGATGGGTGAGGGCAAGGTCAGGGTCGCGGGGATAGCGTCAATAATCGAAGCGGTACTGGCCAGTGAGCACAAGGGGTTGCTGGCCGACAAAAGCCTTGCAGTCATTGCCTATCCGGATACCAACAGCCTGTTGATCAGAGGCAAACCGGCGCAGGTGCGGTTTATCGAACAACTGGTGGCGGAACTGGATACGCCCAGGCGAGCGGTCGAAGTGTCGCTGTGGCTGGTCGACCTGGGCCGCGATGAGCTGAAAAAACTCAACTTGGCTATGGACGAAGATGCCAAAAACTCGACCACTCGTGTCATGGAGCCGCTGGAGGATAACCGCCTGATGGCGCAGATCGCTGCGCTGGAGCGCCGCCGTCGAGCAAAGGTGGTGACGCTGCCGGTGATTCTGACTCAGGAGAACGTGCCGGCGGTGTTTAACGACAACCATACGTTCTATCTGCCAGCCCGTGCGGATGACACCGCCGAGTGGAAGCCTGTGCATTACGCCACCCAGGTCAGTGTGCTGCCGCGTTTTGCTGAGGCGAACGAAATCGAGATGCTCCTGGATATTGAGGATGGTCGCCCCATGAGTGCCAAGGGGCAGCGCGATAAACCGGCAGGGGTCGGGCGGGTAGGGGTCAGCAGCGTGGTGCGCGTCTCACAGGGCAAGCGCCTGTGGCTGGGCGCATTCCCCCGTGTCCCGCGCGAGCAGGGCCGTAGCACGGTGCCCGGAGGTTCGGCCGACGTTCGCCTGTTTGTGATTCAGGCCCGCGCTGCCGCAGCAGACGCGAAAGACGCGGCCGCAGGCAGCGGGCCGCCTCCATTGACCGCGGCGCAATACGAGCGTGTGCAACGTGCGTTCGTGCGGCCAAATCGCGACGGATCCCGTGAATAAAGGCATTGACCCATGCATTTGGAAATTCTTCTGCAGGAACAACTGATCAGCCGCAAGCGTCTGGCCGCTTTTGCGCCAGGGAAGGTGTTGCCGTTGGCGCCAGCGGTCATTCACTGCGTGGAAGTTCGGGTCAACGGCCAACTGCTGGCCTTGGGCGAGTTGGTGCAACTGGAGGACCGCTTGGGGGTTGAGCTGCATGAGGTTTATCAAGAGTGGGCCCCAGGTGCGTTCACGTTGTGAAACGCCCTACGCAGTGATCCCAAAAAACGCAGGATCTCTGAGCTTTTTCCTAGGGTGGGTTGTCAGGCGGGTTTTTATAGTCGTCGCGTGGGCGCAAGCGCCAGTCAAGGAAATAAGGACTTCAATGTCAGTTGTCGGATACCGAGGTGGATATGGGCGTCGTGAATGATGAATTGACGACGGTTTCCCTGGTTTTTGCCTGTTGGACCTTGCATGGCGATGGGCGCTTGACCGGTGAGGGCGCCGATATTCAATTGCCGCCCAAGGAGTGGCATGTCTTGCGATTGCTGCTGGTGTCGGGTGGTGCGCTGATGACTAAGGATCGCTTGCTGGAGCTGGTTTGGCCCCAAGGCGAGGTCGCCGAAGAATCCCTGACACGGTGCATCTACTCGCTGCGCAAACATTTGGGCGCCGACAAGGGGTTTATCAAGACGATCTACGGTAGGGGTTATCGCTTTAACTGTCCGGTCAAGGTGCGCCGAGACGGGCACACTCAAGGGGGGCAAGTGTGTTCTGCCTGCGGTCAGGTCCGACATGGATAAGCGTTGGAGCAAGGCGCTGCTCTTTGGTTGGTTGATGAGCGCGCATCCGGCGTTGGCCTACTGCTGGGAGGAAATTGCCGGTCGTTACGATATCGAACCGGAGTTGCTGCAAGCCATCGCCGCGGTGGAGTCGGGCTATCGAGCTGACGCGGTGAACACCGCCAACAACAATGGCACCCGGGACATCGGCCTGATGCAGATCAACAGCATGCATTTGCCGCGCCTGCTCAAGTTGGGGATTACCGAGGAGCGATTGTTGAACGAGCCTTGCCTGTCGGTGGAGGTTGGTGCGTCGATACTCGCCGAGTTTATCCAGCGCTTCGGCTACAACTGGACAGCAGTGGGCGCCTACAATGCGGGGCCGGGTTCTGGGCCGGAGCGCGATGTACTACGCCAGCGCTATGCCGAAAAAATCTGGGCGCGTTATGAGGCTCTGGTCATGCAGCGTTAGCGACGTTGGGCGGCACGCCTCGCCTGCGCGCGGTTACCCCGGCTATAATCGCCGCCACCTTCGTCGCCATCCGAGTCTAGCCCGCCCATGTATACCCTGGCCCGCCAGCTGTTGTTCAAACTCTCCCCGGAAACCTCCCACGATCTGTCCCTGGACCTGATCGGTGCCGGTGGCCGCCTGGGACTCAATGGTCTGGTGTGCAAGGCGCCGGCAAAAATGCCGGTATCGGTGATGGGGCTGGACTTCCCCAACCCGGTCGGGCTGGCTGCCGGCCTGGACAAGAACGGTGCGGCTATTGATGGTTTCGCGCAATTGGGCTTTGGCTTTGTTGAGATCGGCACCGTGACGCCGCGACCGCAGCCGGGCAACCCCAAGCCTCGCATCTTCCGCCTGCCGGAAGCCGAGGCGATCATCAATCGCATGGGCTTTAACAACCTGGGCGTCGATCACCTGCTGTCACGGGTCCAGGCCGCGAAGTACAGCGGCATTCTCGGCATCAATATCGGCAAGAATTTCGACACGCCGGTTGAGCGCGCGGTGGACGACTACTTGATCTGCCTGGACAAGGTCTATGCCCACGCCAGCTACGTCACCGTTAACGTCAGTTCGCCGAATACCCCAGGCCTGCGTAGCCTGCAGTTCGGTGATTCCCTCAAGCAATTGCTCGAAGCCCTGCGCCAGCGTCAGGAAGACCTGGCCGTTCGCCATGGCAAGCGCGTGCCGCTGGCGATCAAGATTGCGCCGGACATGAGCGACGAAGAAACGGTGCTGGTAGCCCAGGCCCTGGTGGATTCCGGTATGGACGCAGTGATTGCCACCAATACCACGTTGAGCCGTGTCGGTGTTGAAGGTCTGGCCCATGGTGACGAGGCGGGCGGCCTGTCGGGTGCGCCGGTCCGCGATAAAAGCACTCATATCGTCAAGGTGCTGGCCGCCGAGCTGGCGGGGCGCTTGCCGATCATCGCGGTGGGCGGCATCACTGAAGGCAAGCACGCGGCCGAGAAAATCGCCGCGGGTGCGAGCCTGGTGCAGTTGTATTCTGGCTTTATCTATAAAGGCCCTGCGTTGATTCGTGAGTCGGTGGATGCAATTGCGGCGTTGCCCAGAAAGGCCTGAACGGCGCCCATAAAAAAGGGCTCCATCAAGGAGCCCCCTGGGCCGAAGCCCGCCGCCCGGATGGGGCGCGCATGGTAAGTCGTTACAGCTTCAAAGGTGGTGTGTCGGAATTAAGTGCCCTGATTAGCCGACGGCGTGAAGTTCGTTGAGTCTGTGGATTCCCGCAGTGCCTGTCATACCGTCCCAGTTGTCGCCGCGTCCTTCGCGCCAGCCGTTGATCCAGGCTTGGCGTACCGACGGTAGAGTAAATGGGCAA
>Ga0308164_10005477_pt1 | contig 10213 bp, 15 predicted proteins | sample PhyTR2_FD_201031 | JGI IMG/M metagenome (GOLD analysis project Ga0308164, IMG submission 201031) | Phyllosphere microbial communities from UC Gill Tract Community Farm, Albany, California, United States - DLSLT.R2 | ecosystem: Host-associated > Plants > Phyllosphere > Unclassified | place: USA... | reverse complement strand
CATCACCGCACTCTTCATGCCATTGACGCTGATCACCGGCATATTCGGCATGAACTTCGTCAGCATGCCTTTGCTGGAGGATCACCAGGGATTCTGGATCACGATCGGCGGCATGTTTGTGGTCATGATCGGCTTGCTGATCTTTTTCCGGCGCAAGCACTATCTGGAGGATCGCATACTCGATCGAAAGTGACGTTACGAGTCACATCGAGAGTCACATCAAGATCCAAATAAAAAAGCGTCCTTTCGGACGCTTTTTTATTGAGTCATGTTGTACTGAGTCATGTTGTACTGAGTCATGTTGTACTGAGTCATGTTGTACTGAGTCATGTTGTACTGAGTCATGTTGTATTGAGCCATACTAATTACTTGTTTGGCTGTGGAGTGACGCGCAGATACGGGCGCTCAGCCTTGAAACCCTTCGGATATTTCTGCTTGATCACTTCTTCATCCTGCACGGTCAGAGGGATGATGACATCGTCGCCATCCTTCCAGTTGCCGGGGGTCGCGACTGTATAGCCATCCGTCAGTTGCAATGCATCGATGACACGCAGCACTTCATCGAAGTTACGACCGGTGCTCATTGGATACGTAATGGTCAGACGAATCTTCTTTTGCGGATCGATCACAAACAAGGAACGTACGGTTGCCGTTGCAGACTGATTCGGGTGAATCATGTCATATGCAGTTGCCACAGACTTGTCAGCATCGGCCACGATCGGAAAGCCGACCACGGTCTTCTGCGTCTCTTCAATATCCTTGATCCAAGATAGATGCTTGTCCGCAGGATCAACCGACAGGGCAATCGCCTTGACGTTGCGCTTGTCGAATTCCGGCTTGAGTTTGGCAGTCAGACCGAGTTCTGTGGTGCACACCGGGGTGAAGTCGGCAGGATGAGAGAACAGCACGACCCACGAATCGCCTGCCCACTCATGAAACTTGATTTTTCCGATCGAGGAATCCTGTTCGAAATCGGGAGCGATATCGCCTAAACGTAATGTCATTACCTTCTCCTTTTATATGGACCAATGTTTGACTATAGAAGCATCTGCTGCATTTACAAACTACAAATAGGCACTAAACAAATAACGACAAGCTATGAACATGCATTTTTTTTTCAGAATGAACGGATCAACTCAAGTGACTCTGCAAATTTCGTTGCATTCTGGAACCCGATCACGCGGCCACCTTTTATTTCCTCGCCCGACTTGTCAAAGAAAATGATGCCTGGGGGACCGAAAAGATTGAAGCGACGCAACATGGCTTTGTCGTCGGCATCATTTTTCGTCACGTCCACTTGCAGCAAGACCATGTCATCCAGATATGTGCGAACTTGCGGATTGGTGAAGGTGAACTTTTCCATCTCAATACAAGAGACGCACCAGTCTGCGTAGAAATCCAGCATGACGTGCTTGCCACGCGCCTGCACCAACGCCCGTTCAAGATCGGCGACGGTCTTCACACGCACAAAAGTGACTTCGTCATGCGGCTCTGCGCTCAGATGCGCCAGCGGCGCAAGAACGTCGCGCCCGCCTGTTGCCACGCCTGCCAACTGCAACAAACCACAGGCAACAAAGAAAATCCCGGCGGCTTTGCCCAGCCACCTGCTTTTGGCCCACAGTAGATAAGCGCCATAACCGATACCCAGCACCGCCCAACCAAGCATGAACGCGACATCCGGAATGACCGGCGACACCATCCATAAAGCAACGCCCAGCATCAGTACTCCAAAGAATCGCTTGACGCTATCCATCCACGCGCCTGCTCGTGGCAACAACGTGCCGGCAGACAGACCCAGCAGCAAGAGCGGCACGCTCATGCCGATGGCCATCGCGAACAATGCACTGGCACCAATCACCACATCGCGCGTCTGGCTGATATATACCAGCGCACCGGCCAGCGGCGCGGCAACACATGGACCGACGATCAACGCCGACAATGCCCCCATCACAAACACGCCGGGCAGTTTGCCAGCTGACTGCCGTCCTGACGTACTGCTGAGTCGCGACTGGATTGCTGCCGGCATCTGCAACTGATACACATCGAACATGGCCAGCGCGAGACCGACCATCAGCAAGGCGAATGCGGTCAGCACCCACGGGTTTTGTAGTGTTGCCGCCAGTCCCTCACCAATCAGTCCCGCCGCCGTTCCCAAAGCGGTATAGACGATTGCCATGCCCAGCGAATAAACCAATGCAAGCAGAAAGCCGCGACGTCGACTGACTTGCGTGCCCTCGCCGACAATAATGCTGGAGAGAATCGGTAGCATCGGCAACACGCACGGCGTAAATGCCAGGCCAAGTCCGAGCAGGAAGAAGAGTGGCGCAATCAAAAGCAGCTGGCCGCTTTGCAATGAACGCTCGATACGCCCCATCTCTGTTTCTGGATCTGCACGCTGCAGTGCGCCACCATCAACCAGCGTATCCTCGGCAACGCGCATGCCTGCGTTGCCATCCAGTGGTACGCGGAACGCGGTTGTCATCGGTGGATAGCACAACCCCTGATCGGAACAACCCTGACTGGTCGCCGCAACAATAAACGTCTTGTCAGCCTGCAGCGGCAGCTTGATCGTCACTTCGTGGCGATAGGTCTCCACCTCTTTCTGAAAAGTCTCATCGAATTTGACCTTACCAGCGGGAATCTGCGCCTCACCCAGCACCGCATCTTTGGCTTCAAACGCAAATGCCTGGCGATACATGTAATAGCCATCCGCAATCCGGAAATGTATGTCCAGCGTATTGGCATCGCTTACACGTGCTGAGACGATAAATGCCTTCTCCGGCTCGAGAAATTTTTGCTCCGCATGTACTGACGTAAAACCAAGGCAAAGCAGCAGCGCGATGCTTCCATTGCGCCAAACTCGCGACGAATGCGAGAAAGCAAAGTGAACAAGAGCAGCGAGAAGAATCATGAAGACTGGCACAAGCAATATCCTGTATTAGGCATGTGAGGTTGGCGCAGAGCCATCAAGCACCCAATGCAAATAGGAAGGCAGACCGATATTAATCGGCACAGCGATAATCTCCGGCACATCGTAGGGATGGCTGCTTCTGATCATTGCTTCCACCTGTTGATAGTTTGCCGAGGACGTCTTGATCTGCAATGGAATCTCGCTTGATTCTTCGATGGCATCCTGCCAGCGATAGATAGACTGGATCGGTGCGCCGATACTGACACAGGCAGCGATGCGCGCCTCGACCAGCGCCCGCGCCAGTGATTTGGCTATCTGTATATCTGGCAAGGTCGTCATGACCAACAACACAGAAGTCGGCGTTTGCATGCAATAGTCGTGTCGTAAAAACAAGGAAAGATCTAGCCAGAGCAATCACGTTCTGCAACGCTATGATGCGAAAACAGCGGATCAGTTCGCACGGTGGTACCTGGCGCAGCTAGCTATCTTGCCACAGGCACCATCTGCACGCAGCGCAGATAAAACAAAAGCCAGGCAATGCCTGGCTTTGTCTTGATATCTACACTGTATCTATACGAGCGCGATTACTCGCCGCTGTTGTCTTCCACAGCTTCAGTCGTGTCTGGACGATCAACCAGTTCAACGAATGCCATTGGCGCGTTATCGCCAACGCGGAAACCCATTTTCAGGATACGCAGGTAACCACCATTGCGGTTAGCGTAACGTGGGCCCAGTTCCGAGAACAGCTTGCCAACGATTTCACGATCGCGCAGACGATTGAATGCCAGACGCTTGTTTGCCAGCGTATCGGTTTTACCCAAAGTCAGGATAGGTTCGATAACGCGACGCAGTTCTTTTGCTTTTGGCAGCGTGGTTTTGATTGCTTCATGACGCAGCAGAGAAACGGTCATGTTGCGCAGCATCGCGAGGCGATGGGAAGAAGTACGATTCAGCTTACGAAGGCCGTGACGGTGACGCATGGTAATTCCTTTCAGTTTTTGAGTTTGATTCCAGTTCTTCTATCGTCACCAACGATTGCAGCGACGCGGACCGGTAATACATATTTAAAAATAGGTGCTACACAATGACGCGGACAGATCACTCTGTCCGCATGCATGTTCTTACTTCTCCAAACCGGCTGGTGGCCAGTTTTCGAGTTTCATGCCCAACGTCAGACCACGGGATGCCAGTACTTCCTTGATTTCGTTCAAGGACTTGCGGCCCAGGTTTGGCGTTTTCAACAGTTCATTCTCGCTACGCTGGATCAGATCACCAATGTAGTAGATGTTTTCTGCTTTGAGGCAGTTTGCCGAACGGACGGTCAGTTCCAGATCATCGACTGGACGCAACAGGATTGGATCAACAGCTGGTGCACGCGATGGTGCATCTGCTGGTGCTTCCGTGCCTTCCAGTGCTGCGAAGACGTTCAACTGATCAACCAGAACGCGTGCCGATTGACGGATCGCTTCTTCCGGCGTGATCACGCCATTGGTTTCGATATTGATGACCAGCTTGTCCAGATCGGTACGTTGTTCGACACGAGCCGACTCAACAGCGTAGGACACGCGACGGACTGGCGAGAACGATGCGTCGAGGATGATGCGACCGATGGTCTTGTTTGCATCTTCCGACAGACGACGAACGTTACCTGGCACGTAGCCACGGCCTTTTTCGACCTTGATCTGCATGTCTAGCTTGCCGCCAGCGGTCAGGTGGGCAATCACGTGATCCGGATTGATCAGCTCAACGTCGTGTGGCAATTCGATATCGGATGCCAGAACAGCGCCTTCGCCTTCCTTTTTCAGGATCAGGGTGACGTCATCACGGTTGTGCAGCTTGAACACAACGCCCTTCAGGTTCAGCAACAGATCGACAACGTCTTCCTGCACGCCGTCGAGCGACGAATATTCATGTACGACACCAGCGATCGTGACTTCGGTTGGCGCATAGCCGACCATCGACGACAGCAGGACGCGACGCAGGGCATTGCCCAGGGTGTGACCATAACCGCGCTCAAATGGCTCCATCACGACTTTTGCGTGACCGGCGCCGAGTGCTTCGACTTCAATAATACGGGGCTTCAACAAACTGTTTTGCATGAAATGTCCTTTTCAATACCCTCGGCTCATTACACCGATAAGGCTGATGGCATTACGAGAAAAGCCCACCAGAAGGTGGGCCAGAGAAACTGATTAACGGGAATACAGTTCGACGATCAGCGATTCGTTGACGTCAGCAGCGATTTCGCTACGGTCCGGAGCGGACTTGAACGTGCCTTCCATCTTCTTGGCATCAACCGACACCCACGATGGCAGACCGATTTGTTCGGCCAGCGACAGCGATTCAGCGATACGCACTTGTTTTTTTGCCTTTTCACGGATGGCAACGATGTCGCCAGCTTTGACTTGGTACGAAGCGATGTTGACGACGATACCGTTGACGGTCAGTGCTTTGTGCGAAACCAGCTGACGTGCTTCCGCGCGGGTCGAACCGAAACCCATGCGATAAACGACGTTGTCCAGACGGGCTTCGAGCAATTTCAACAGGGTTTCACCGGTGTTGCCTTTGCGACGATCGGCTTCAGCGAAGTAACGGCGGAATTGACGTTCCAGCACGCCGTACATGCGTTTTACTTTTTGTTTTTCGCGCAGCTGATTGCCGTAGTCCGACGTACGGGCACCCGAGGTGCGGCCGTGTTGACCTGGCTTGGAGTCGAGTTTGCATTTCGAGTCGAGCGAACGACGTGCGCTCTTCAGGAAAAGGTCCGTACCTTCACGGCGGGAGAGTTTTGCTTTAGGTCCGATATAACGTGCCACGAGAATTTCCTTTTAAATATATGACGCTCCGAATGAATCTTCTGACGAAAACCAATTCATTGAGCGCTAGTCTGATCAAGCCTGCAATCAGACGGTGGGCTTAAGAACAAAGCCCGCCAAGGTCATTGGCGGGCGATATATGCTACAGGAAAACCTGTCGCAAGAACAGCAATTAGATACGACGACGCTTTGGAGGGCGGCAACCGTTGTGCGGAACTGGCGTCACGTCCTGGATCTGGGTGATCTTGATGCCCAGATTGTTCAGTGCACGAACAGCCGATTCACGGCCTGGGCCTGGGCCCTTGATACGCACTTCCAGATTCTTGATACCGTACTCGATCGCAACCTTGCCGGCAGCTTCTGCAGCAACCTGAGCAGCGAACGGAGTCGATTTACGCGAACCCTTGAAGCCAGCACCACCCGAAGTCGCCCACGACAAGGCATTGCCTTGACGATCGGTGATCGTGATGATGGTGTTGTTGAAAGAAGCATGCACGTGTGCGATGCCTTCAGCAACGTTCTTTTTTACCTTTTTGCGCGCACGTGCTGCTGCGGCGTTATTAGATGCTTTTGCCATAATTCTTTCCTTGAATCCGACGAGTCAAACTGCGACTGGATTATTTCTTCAGCGATTGTGCTGCCTTGCGCGGACCTTTACGGGTACGTGCATTGGTACGGGTACGTTGACCACGGACCGGCAGACCACGACGATGACGCAGGCCGCGGTAGCAACCCAGATCCATCAATCGCTTGATGTTCATCGAGAGTTCACGACGCAGATCGCCTTCGACGATGAACTTCGCGATTTCGTCGCGCAGTTTCTCGAGTTCGTTATCGTCCAGATCCTTGACCTTCTTGGTCGTCGGAACGCCCGTTGTGTCGCAGATTTGTTGCGCGCGTGGGCGGCCGATACCATAAATTGCGGTCAGACCGATTACGGTATGTTGATGATTGGGTACGTTTACCCCAGCGATACGTGCCATTCGTTATTCCTCAATCAATAACGTTAAATTAACCTTGGCGCTGCTTATGGCGCGGTTCGATGCAGATGACGCGAACGACGCCCTTGCGCTTGATGATCTTACAGTTGCGGCAGATCCGCTTGACTGATGCGAGCACTTTCATTTTTGCCCTCTTCCTTACAGTTGATTCGTTTTTTAAAAATTACTTGGTACGGAATACGATCCGTGCCCGACTTAAATCATAAGGCGTCAGCTCTACTGTCACCTTGTCTCCCGGCAGGATGCGAATATAGTTCATGCGCATCTTTCCGGAAATGTGACCGAGCACTACATGCCCATTTTCCAACTTGACTCTAAATGTTGCATTAGGGAGATTCTCAAGAATCTCGCCCTGCATCTGAATTACGTCGTCTTTTGCCATTCGCTCGCCCGTTTTCCGTCACGCTTAACGTGTCGGAATACCACCCTTGAAATTTGCCTTGCGTAGCAACGATTCATACTGCTGCGACATCACGTAGTTCTGTACCTGCGCCATGAAATCCATCGTCACGACCACAATAATCAGAAGCGATGTTCCACCGAAGTAAAACGGCACCTTCCAGCGGGCAATCAAAAACTCAGGCAACAAACAAACCAGCGTAATGTAGACCGCACCAGCCAATGTCAACCGAGTCAGAATCTTGTCGATGTAGCGGGCTGTCTGATCACCAGGACGAATACCCGGAACAAAAGCACCACTCTTCTTCAAGTTATCTGCCGTCTCTTTGCTATTGAATACCAACGCGGTATAGAAAAAGCAGAAGAATACGATTGCAGCTGCATACAACAACGCATGAATCGGCTCGCCTGGCGCCATCGATGCTGCCAGATCCTTGAGGAAGCGAACCGCAGGGTTGCTTGTCTCACCGGATGTGAACCAGCTCGTGATCGTTGCCGGGAACAGAATGATCGACGATGCAAAGATCGGCGGAATCACGCCTGCCATGTTCAGCTTCAGTGGCAGATGACTACTCTGACCACCGTAGATCTTGTTACCGACCTGACGCTTGGCATAGTTCACCAGAATCTTGCGTTGACCACGCTCGATGAACACCACCAGATACGTCACTGCCGCCACCACTACACAGATCAGAATTGCTGCCAGTGCGCTCATCGAACCCGTACGCACCAACTCAAACAATCCTGCAATCGCGCTCGGCAAGCCTGCTGCGATACCTGCAAAAATGATGATCGAAATACCGTTACCCAAACCACGCTCGGTAATCTGCTCACCCAGCCACATCAGGAACATCGTGCCGGTAACCAGCGTGATGACCGTTGTAACGCGGAAAGCCATACCAGGATCGATAACCAACCCGATCTGCGACTCCAGCGCGACAGCAATACCCAGTGCCTGAAACGTTGCCAGCACCAGAGTGCCGTAGCGTGTGTACTGCGTAATCTTGCGACGACCGGACTCGCCTTCTTTCTTCAGTGCTTCCAGTTGCGGCGACACGACTGTCATCAACTGCATGATGATCGATGCCGAAATGTACGGCATGATGCCCAACGCAAAAATCGTGAAACGGGACAACGCACCACCGGAGAACATGTTGAACATGCCCAGAATGCCGCCCTGATTTTGCTTGAACAACAGCGCCAACTGCTCCGGATCAATTCCCGGAACTGGAATGTGTGCACCGATACGGAATACGACCAGTGCACCGAGCAAGAACCACAGACGCGCCCACGGAAAACCGCTGGCGGCGCCTTTAGCAAGCTGAGGAGTAGTAGCCAATTATTACTCCGTGATCAGACTACAGATTTACGCAACGGAACCACCGGCTGCTTCGATCGCGGCTTTAGCGCCTTTGGTAGCGATCAAGCCGTTGAGCGTCACTTTCTTGGTGATCTCACCGGACAGGATGACGCGAACAACACGTGCCAGTTCGCCAATCAAACCTGCTTGTTTCAATGCGACGATGTCGATTTCCGTTACTGGCAATGCTTCCAGGTCGGACAAGCGAACTTCAGCCTTGTACGGCGTTGCCAGCGATTTGAAACCGCGTTTTGGCAAACGACGTTGCAGAGGCATCTGACCGCCTTCGAAACCGACTTTATGGAAGCCGCCCGAACGGGATTTTTGACCTTTGTGACCACGACCGGACGTTTTGCCCAGACCGGAGCCGATACCGCGACCGACGCGACGCTTGTAGTGCTTGGCGCCGTCTGCTGGTTGAATGGTGTTCAATTCCATGATGTTCTCCGTGTGTGAGCCGAAGCTTACGACACTACTTTCACGAGGTACGATACTTTGTTGATCATGCCGCGCACTGCCGGCGTATCTTCCAACACCGACACCGAGTTGACGCGGCGCAGGCCGAGACCACGAACGGTCGCACGGTGAGTTTCACGCGTGCCGATCAGGCCTTTTACCAGCTTGACTGTGACTGTATTTGCCATTGCGTTCACCTTAGCCCAGGATTTCTTCAACGGACTTGCCACGCTTGGCAGCAATTTCCGATGGGGTATTCATTTTGGACAAGCCGTCCAGTGTTGCACGAACCATGTTGTAAGGGTTGGTCGAGCCGGTGGATTTTGCCACCACGTTCGTCACGCCCATTACTTCAAAGATTGCGCGCATCGGGCCACCAGCAATAACGCCGGTACCGTCTTTGGCTGGCAACATCAGAACCGAAGATGCGCCATGTTTGCCCGTTACGGTGTGCTGCAGCGTGCCGTTTTTCAAGGTGACCTTGATCATCTTGCGACGTGCTTCTTCCATTGCCTTTTGCACTGCAACTGGCACTTCTTTCGATTTGCCTTTGCCCATGCCGATACGGCCATCGCCATCACCAACAACAGCCAATGCTGCGAAACCCATGATACGACCACCCTTGACCACTTTGGTCACACGGTTGACCGCGATCATTTTTTCGCGCATGCCATCATCCGGCTTATCGCTTTGCATTTTGGATTGCATTTTTGCCATGACGATTCTTCCTTAGAACTTCAGACCGGCTTCGCGTGCAGCTTCTGCAACTGCCTTGATGCGGCCGTGATAACGGAAACCGGAGCGATCAAACGCTACTTCGGCAACTCCTGCTTGCAGCGCCTTCTCTGCAACACGCTTGCCTACCAGCGTCGCAGCAGCAATATTGCCGCCTGCGCCGGATTGACCAGCCAGTTCCTTACGGACTTCTGCCTCGAGCGTCGAAGCTGAAGCCAGAATCTGGGAATCCGGACCGATGACAGTAGCGTAAATGTGCAGATTGGTACGATGCACAGCCAGACGATTCACTTTCAGCTCGGCGATTTTCGCGCGAGTTTGGCGACCGCGGCGCAGACGTGATTGTTTCTTATCCATCGTCAACCCTTACTTCTTCTTGGTTTCTTTGAGAACAACCACTTCATCCGAATAACGAACACCCTTGCCTTTGTATGGCTCTGGCGCACGATAAGCGCGGACTTCGGCTGCAACCTGACCAACGCGCTGACGATCAATCCCTTTGATCAGGATCTCGGTTTGCGTCGGCGTTTCAACC
>Ga0308164_10005476_pt1 | contig 10219 bp, 11 predicted proteins | sample PhyTR2_FD_201031 | JGI IMG/M metagenome (GOLD analysis project Ga0308164, IMG submission 201031) | Phyllosphere microbial communities from UC Gill Tract Community Farm, Albany, California, United States - DLSLT.R2 | ecosystem: Host-associated > Plants > Phyllosphere > Unclassified | place: USA... | reverse complement strand
GCTGCAGTGCCTGCCGGAAACGGATTTCCCTGACCTGACCGCCGGCACGTTCAGCCATAGCTTCAAGCTGAAGGCCACCGATCTCAAGATGCTGATCGATCGCACGCAGTTCGCCATTTCCACCGAAGAAACCCGGTATTACCTCAACGGCATCTTCTTCCACACGATCGAAAGCGGCGGCGACTTGAAGCTGCGCGCTGTCGCGACCGACGGTCACCGCCTGGCGCGCGCCGATGTCGATGCGCCTTCCGGCTCCGAGGGCATGCCGGGCATCATCATTCCGCGCAAGACGGTTGGCGAATTGCAGAAGCTCGTCGACAATCCCGAGCTGGAAGTCGCCGTGGAAGTGTCCGACGCCAAGATCCGGCTGACCATCGGCGACATCGTCATGACCTCCAAGCTCATCGACGGCACCTTCCCCGACTATCAGCGCGTCATCCCGACCGGCAACGACAAGGAAATGCGCGTCGATTGCAGTAGCTTCGCCAAGGCCGTGGACCGCGTCTCCACCATTTCCTCGGAACGCGGGCGTGCCGTCAAGCTCGCCTTGACCGACGGGCAGTTGACGCTGACCGTTAACAACCCGGATTCGGGAAGTGCGACGGAAGAAGTGGCTGTTGGCTATGAGAACGATCCGATGGAGATCGGCTTCAACGCCAAATATCTCCTCGACATCACGGCGCAATTGTCCGGCGAAGATGCGATCTTCCTTCTTGCCGATGCAGGCTCGCCCACGCTGGTGCGTGATACGGCGGGGGACGATGCGCTCTACGTGCTGATGCCGATGCGCGTGTAAAACAACAATCTTGGAAAAAAGCCGGCGGAATTTTCCTCCGGCTTTTTTTGGCTCCAGCATTGCGATAAGTTTTTCCACTTGCGACATTTTGCTTTTGATTTGCGCCATACGAGACAAGATGTCGCCACAGTTTCAACAAATGGTGTTTGACGACAAATAAGGGGACAAAAAATGGGACTGAGCCTGAAAGAACGCTTCGGCCGAAAATTCGAAGAAGAAATCCGCTTCTTCAAGGGGATGGTCAATCAGCCGAAAAAAGTCGGCGCGATCGTTCCCACCTCCGGCATTACCGCGCGGCGGATGGCGAGCGTCATCAACCCTCATTCAGGCCTTCCCGTTCTTGAACTTGGACCCGGAACCGGCGTCATCACCAAAGCCATCCTCGGCCGCGGTCTTCGGCCCGATCAGGTGACAGCAATCGAATATTCGACGGATTTCTATCAGCAGCTTTTGCGCAGCTATCCTGGCGTGAACTTCATCAATGGCGACGCCTTCGATCTGGATAAGACGCTGGGCGAGCAGAAGGACCAGATGTTCGACTGCGTCATTTCCGCAGTTCCCATGCTGAATTTTCCGATGGCTGCGAGAATCAAGCTGCTGGATGAGCTGCTGAATCGCGTCCCGCACGGCCGTCCCGTCGTTCAGATTTCCTATGGCCCGGTCTCGCCGATCGTGGCGCAGCCTCACCTCTATCACATCCGCCATTTCGACTTCGTGGTGCGAAACATTCCGCCTGCGCAGCTGTGGACCTACACCCGCACCTAGTCTAATCTTTGGGGATGTATGCTCTCTACATAACCCATCCGCAGGTCCGCATCGATCCGAAGGTTCCCGTTCCAGAATGGGGACTATCGGATATAGGGGCAGAATGAGCCAGAAGGGCCTTCTCGCAGCCCTGGGCTCGCAACTTTCGCCGTATCGTCAGCAGTACCGAGACCAAAGCCATTGAAACGGCGCGATATCTTGCCCGCGCCAGCAGTCTCGACGTCGAAACTGTTGAGGACATGCACGAGAACGACCGAAGCGCGACCGGCTTTCTCCCACCTGACCTCTTCGAAAAGGCTGCTGACTGGTTCTTCGCCCACCCGCATGCAAGCTACAAAGGCTGGGAGACCGCAGCCGACGCGCAGGCTCGCATTGTAAAAGCGGTCGAAACCATCCTCGCCGCCCACGATCCCAGCCAGCCCATTGCCTTCATCGGTCATGGCGCGGTCGGAACGCTTCTCAAAAGTCACCTCAGTCATGACGTGATCCGTCGCAGCACCGACCAGTCGCCCGGCGGTGGCAATCTTTTCAGATTCGATCTTGCGGACCGGAAAGTGACATGCGACTGGACGCCCATCGAAAATTGGCAGGGGTGAAGATGATGACCACGAACGAGCGCCTGATCGTTGGCCTGGATGTTCCAACCGTCAAGGAGGCCGAGGCGATCGTCACCGCCATTGGCGACGATGTCATCTTCTACAAGATCGGTTATCAGCTGGTCTTCGCCGGTGGGCTGGAGTTCGCCCGCGAGCTTGCCCAGAGCGGCAAGAAAATCTTTCTCGACATGAAGCTTTTGGATATCGACAACACCGTCGCCTCCGGCGTGGAAAACATCGCCAAGATGGGCATGTCGATGCTGACCCTACACGCTTATCCAAAGGCCATGCGTGCTGCTGTTGCTGCCGCCAAGGGATCGGATCTTACGCTTCTCGGCGTCACGGTTTTGACCTCGATGGACGATGCCGATCTGGTGGAGGCAGGCTACCAAGGTGACGCGCGGTCGCTGGTTCTCAAGCGCGCCGAACAGGCAAGAGAAGCGGGCATGGGCGGCATCGTCTGCTCGGCTGAAGAATCCTCAGCCGTCCGCGACATCGTCGGACCCGACATGGCGGTGGTCACCCCCGGCATTCGCCCGACCGGTGCAGACGCCGGAGACCAGAAGCGAGTCGTCACACCTTTTGACGCCATTCAGGGCGGTTCGAGCCATCTGGTCGTTGGCCGCCCCATCGTCAAGGCGGCAGACCCGAAGGCTGCGGCACGCGCCATTCTGGACGAAATGCTGCGCGCCAGCTTCCCAGCCAATCGATAAGGACGAAAGCCATGACCAAAGCCTATTGGATCGCCCGCGTGGATGTTCGCGATGCCGAGCGCTACAAGGATTATGTCGCGACAGCCAAGCCGGCTTTCGAACGCTATGGTGCAAAGTTCATTGCTCGCGGCGGTGCATTCACGGAGCTGGAAGGCCAGGCACGCGCTCGCAATGTCATCATCGAGTTCCCTTCGATGCAGAACGCCGTCGATTGCTATAACTCCGAAGAGTACCAAGCCGCTGCTAAAATTCGCCAGGAAGTGGCCGATGCGGAAATGGTCGTCGTCGAGGGAATTTGACCGACCTTAGACGGCTCTCCCTTAACTCTAAAGCATACCGCGCGGAAGTGTGTGGCGGATTCGCGATAACGATATGCGACAAAATAAAGACTGAAGGCGTAGGGGAGCAGAGTTGCAAAATCTCGGCACGCTTTAGGCGGGGTGGCTTATGATGTTGTTTTTCGTCATCCGATTTCTGATACTCTTTTCCATCACATCGCTGCAGGTTGTATGTTTACAAGATCTCGGGTTGGTCATAGCAAACGGACTACTCATTATCCCCATTGCGGGTGTGAGCCTTCTTAGTCTGATCGCCTATTTCCTTGTGTTATTTTCTACGTCAGTATTTGTGAGCATACTGACTTCAAGCAATCAGTTTCCCTTGAATTTCCGTACGGTCGCGGTCGCGGACACGATTTTCTGTTACGGCCTCATCTTGATCACATCAGGGCTCTTCCTGACGGAAGCAGGAATCTCTCTTTCCTTGAGTGCTGCCCGTGGGGAACTGGCTGTTGATGGTATTAAGACCCCTCTTGGTTGGCAGGTATCGGCACAGAACGCCAAGACCGCTATTTTCTGCATCATCGCAATTCATGCTTTGTTTCTCATTCATAACTTCGTCGCTACGAGGCGGCAGCCAGTCGCAGACTCTTGACGCTACTCGCATCGTATTTCGCAACTTTTCCCGTCCTTCAGCCAAGAGTTCAATCCCAAGGACCCTTCATGCTGTTCGCTCTTCCCGTGCGCCTAGCTTTCGGCTAAGACACCAGAATATATCCATTAACGCTTCGCAGGAGCCGTCCTATGCCCTTGGCCAACCTTCCTCCTCTCGTCACCGTTTTTGGCGGCTCGGGCTTTGTCGGGCGGCATGTGGTTCGCACGCTCGCAAAGCGCGGTTATCGCATCCGCGTTGCGGTGCGGCGCCCGGATCTTGCAGGCTTCCTGCAGCCGCTCGGTAATGTCGGCCAAATCTCCTTTGCCCAGGCGAACTTGCGCTACAAGGACTCGATCGTCCGTGCTGTCGAAGATGCCGATCACGTCGTTAATTGCGTCGGGCTGCTGTTCGAAAATGGCCGCAACACCTTTGACGCCGTGCAGGAGTTTGGCGCGCGCGCCGTCGCAGAAGCTGCAAAGGCTGCAGGCGCGACGCTGACCCATATTTCGGCAATCGGCGCCGATGCGAATTCTTCGATCGGATATGCCCGCACCAAGGGCCGCGCAGAAGGCGCGATCCGCTCCATCCTGCCAGACGCCATCGTTCTGCGCCCATCCATCGTTTTCGGCCCTGAGGACGACTTCTTCAACAAGTTTGCCGGCATGGCCCGCACCCTTCCCTTCCTGCCATTGATCGGTGGGGGTAAGACGAAGTTCCAGCCCGTCTATGTTGAAGATGTTGCGGAAGCCGTTGCCCGCAGCGTCGACGGCCAGTTGAAGCCCGGAGCCACCTATGAGCTTGGCGGCCAGGACGTTCTGACCTTCCGTCAATGTCTCGAGGCGGTACTAGAAGCAACCTACCGTGAACGCCCGATGATCAACCTGCCGTTCGGCATTGCCTCGTTGATGGGTTCGGTGGCGTCCCTCATTCCTCTGATCAAGCCTCCCTTCACCTCCGACCAGATTGCCCTTTTGAAGAATGACAATGTGGTATCCGCTGAAGCGGAAAAGGCGGGTCTGACGCTGGAAGGTATGGGGATCACCCCCGTTCGCATCACCTCGGTGCTGTCGTCCTATCTGGTCAGCTACCGCCCGCACGGCCAGTTCAGCAATGCCGGAAAAGCCGCTTAAAGCACAACTCTTCTTCTTCTGAGCACGAACGGCGCTTCAGCTCTCTGAGTTGACGCGCCGCGTGCTTTGATGAAGCCGATTGCGACTGCCGCGCGATGCCTGCGGTTTTTTCAAAACGCTCTGCAACCAAAGATTACTCCACCCGTTATGACCCCAACGAGCGTTCGACGGTGAATTCGTCGCGACGTTCAAGGGGTGGGAATGTCGCGGAAACGCGTGGGGAATGCCGCAAGCGTGGCGCAAGGGCAACGGTGGAAAAGTCTTCACATTAACCCGGTGTTCAGCAACGTCAGTTATTGGTAAACGCCACAATCACGACACATCCTCCATCGAACAACCAAGCAGCGGCGTGACCGCTCGTATTTTAATTTTGAAAGGCAATGAGAAATGGGCAGGTCTATCGCACTCTTTTTTGCGTGTGCGGCGTTGGTTGTTCTGGCAGGTTCGTTCATGGCTCCGGGCACGGTTGCCGCGGGCAAGACCGGTTGCTCTCCTGCCTATGGGGTTGACCCATGCGCAACGAGCTCCATCTCTGCGCAGTGAGGTCGATGGCCCTGACGGCCGTTGCGTGAAAAGGCTAAGCGCCCGGAGGGAAAATCCAGGGCGCTTTTTTATTGCAGCCGCTCAAGGCCTTCACGAAAGAGAAAGAGCGCCGTGCATCCTTGGATGCACTAGGGACGCTCCATCTTATTCGAGCCCACCCATTGGGTTTTCCGAAAATCGTCTCGATTTTCGCGCCCATGCTGTGGTGCAACGCAGCATTAAAGTTACGTTAAAAAAACTTCGTCTATTATTTCGTGCCGAAGCCGCACTTTGAGCTTTTTTCCACCACAGATAAGCAACCGCAAGAAACACAAACTCTGAGCGCAAATGCCAACTCTTTATCATTCCTCCATGTCGACAGCATCACGGTTCGTCCGGCTGATCCTTGCCGAATACGGCTTCCAGATCGATCTTGTCGAGGAGCAGCCTTGGGAAAAGAGGCGGGAATTTCTAGCGCTCAATCCGGCCGGTACCTTGCCCGTCTATCTCGACGACAACATGCGCTCGCTGTGTGGGCCTTATGTGCTGGCGGAGTTTCTGGATGAGGCGCATGGCGTGCTGAAGCGCGATCGTCGGCTTTTGGCGGAAGAACCGTTTCAACGCGCTGAAATCCGTCGTCTGACCGAGTGGTTTCTTCAGAAAATGGAAAACGACGTCACCAAGCCCTTGGTGCGCGAGCGTGTCTACAAATTGCAGATGACGGCTGCCCAAGGTGGCGGACCGCCGGACTCGAAACTTCTGCGGACCGCCCGGTCGAACATTCGCCAGCATATGAAATATCTCGAATGGCTTGCCGGGTCGCGCACCTGGATTGCCGGGGATCGCTTGAGCTATGCCGATCTAGCGGCCGCAGCGTCGGTCTCCATTCTTGACTATCTCGGGGAGATCAACTGGCTGGAAGCGCCGATTGCCAAGGAATGGTACCAGCGGGTGAAGTCGCGCCCGTCCTTCCGTCCGCTGCTGGCCGAACGCGTGCCGCGTCTGGCACCCTCTTCCCATTATGCCGATCTCGATTTCTAATCCTGTCACCACGCATTATATATAGCGTCTCAGTCGGCGCAGTGCCGGCAGGCGTCGCAGGAGAGAAGCAATCGACACGGTCTTGCAGAAGCAGGAGTTGCGCGCCCGCAAGCTGACGGATTTCGTCAAAGCGGAAGCAACGGCGCTTGGCTTCGACCTCTGCCGAATTACCTCGCCGGACGCTATTCCGCTGGCGCCGGACCGATTGCGTGAATTTCTCGATAGCGGCTTCCACGGCACCATGGGCTGGATGGCGGAAACGCAGGAGCGGCGGGCCTCCCCCAAGACCCTATGGGGCGACGTCCGCTCGATCGTGATGTTCGGACTGAATTACGGACCGGATGAAGACCCACGCACAATCCTCGAAAAGCCGGACAAGGCCGCAATCTCCGTTTACGCCCGCAACCGCGATTATCATGACGTCATCAAAGGACGGCTGAAGGAGATCGCAACACGCTTTGCGGCGCATGCCGGAGAGGACGTGAAAGTCTTTGTCGATACCGCGCCGGTGATGGAAAAGCCGCTGGCTGCCGCCGCCGGTCTTGGCTGGCAGGGCAAGCACACCAATCTCGTCAGCCGCTCTTTCGGCTCATGGCTCTTTCTCGGCAGCATGTTCACCACGGCCGAACTCTGTCTCGATGAGCCTGAGAGGGATCATTGCGGCTCCTGCCGCGCCTGCCTGGACGCATGCCCGACCAATGCTTTCCCCGCGCCCTACAAGCTCGATGCGCGGCGCTGCATTTCCTATCTGACGATCGAGCATAAAGGGCCGATACCGCACGAATACAGACCGATGATCGGCAACCGCATCTATGGCTGCGATGATTGCCTGGCTGCGTGTCCCTGGAACAAGTTCGCCGCCAGCGCATCGGAAATGAAGTTGCAGGCGCGAGAGGATCTCAAGGAACCCTCCATCGACTTTCTTCTTGGACTCGATGACGCTGCATTCCGAACCTTCTTCAGCGGATCGCCAGTCAAGCGGATTGGTCGCAATCGTTTCATCCGTAACGTTCTGATCGCGGCCGGCAATTCTAAGGATCACCGCTTGGTCGAACAGTGCAAGGGTCTGGCAAGTGATACATCACCAGAGGTGCGCGGCATGGCCGTCTGGGCACTCTCACAGTTGATGGACAGCCATAGCTTCCATGCTTACGCTGCGGCGCACACGACCGAAGACGATTCGGATGTGCAGGAAGAGTGGCGTATCGCAGGAGCATAGATGTCGCAGTTGATGATTTTCGGTGCCGGATATTCCGGCAAAGCAATCGCCAAAAGTCTTCAGGACAGTATGGACCGGGTGTGCGGTACCACGCGAAGCGCGGACCAAGCCGACAAGCTGCAATCGCTCGGCATCACCCCCTTCATCTTCGGTGGCGAAATGCTCAATGACGATCTGCGCGCGGCACTCTCAACCGTCACCCATATCGTCCAATCGATTGCTCCCGGCAAGACGGGCGATCCATTGTTGCGCCTGTGCGGCGGGAATCTGCAATCGCTCATGCCGCAGCTAAAATGGGCTGCCTATCTTTCCACCGTCGGCGTTTACGGCAATCACGATGGCGCATGGGTCGATGAGCAGACGCCTTGCAAGCCCGTTTCGGCGCGCTCGCTGGAGCGCGTGGAGGCTGAGCAGGCGTGGATCAAAGCGGCGAAAGACGCCTCGGTGCCGCTCTGTATTCTGCGCCTGTCGGGCATTTATGGGCCGGGCCGCAACGGCTTCATGAACCTGAAAAAGGGGATTGCCCGGCGCCTGATCAAGCAGGATCAGGTGTTCAATCGCATCCGCGTCGAGGACATCGGGGCAGTGAGCGCTTTCCTTGTGTCGCACAACGCCACCGGCATCTTCAACGTGACGGATGACGAGCCGGCACCGCCGCAAGATGTCGTGACGTTCGCCGCGGATCTTATGGGGATCGACCCTCCTCCCGAACAATCCTTCGAGACGGCGGAGCTGAGCCCCATGGCCCGATCCTTCTATGGCGAGAACAAAAGGGTCTCGAACGGCAAGCTCCGTCACATGGGCTTTTCGTTTCGCTACCCCGATTACCGCGGATCACTGCGCCAATTGTGGGAAAGCGGCACGTGGAAAGATGAATGAACGTTCATCTTCAAAGGGTGAAAAATTCATCCAAGTGGCGTTTTCAGAATGTTTATCATCGTCAAATTTGTGTTTAACCTTTTATTAATGTGCAAATTTAGAGGATTTTTTCAGCTTTTAGAAAATTATTTCACTAGACTTTTGTGAAGTCGTGACTCGTAAGCTGGTGCCGCAACTCTTTTGCGCTTGTGGTTTGATTCTAAAGAAATTTTTCCGAAACCATAGACGGCTATCTAAAATTGGCTTTCACGCTACCTATCACGAATGTTACAGTCTGTAACAGTTCGTGATTGGAAGAAGGCAAGTTTTTGCCATTTTTCCGCGTCCCTAAACTCTCCGCAATTCATTCGGCGCGGGGCCGAGTATCAGGGAAGCACAGTTTGACGACTATCCGACGCATGACTATCGCGGCAGCAACTATTGCCGCCTGCTGTTTTATCGCTCCTCTTCAAGCCAGTGCCGCAAATGGTTGCGGCGGCGCATCTTGGTATGCTCTCACTTCCAAGACTGCTTCCGGCGAAAGGATGAATCCTTCCAATCTGACCGCAGCACATCGCTCCTTGCGCTTTGGCACCAAGGTCAAGGTAACGAATGCACGCAATGGCAAAGCCGTTGTCGTTCGCATCAATGACCGTGGCCCGTTCATCAAGGGTCGTGTTCTCGACCTGTCCAAGGCTGCAGCCAAAAACCTCGGCATGGTCAGCTCCGGTACCGCCAAAGTCTGCTACGAGATCGTCGCCGCCAAGTAAGACTTGTTTTGCCGCATGTCGTTCTCGCGAGGCCATTTAGACGCGTAACGTGAACCATGCTTTGATTTCCGAAGCGCTTGTTCGGGAATTCCAGCCTAAGCCTTGCCCTCGCCGCCATTCGCGTCTACCAACCGGGCATCACAGAATGAGGTAGACAATGCGTTTGGGCGGGCGTTTGGCCGGAGCAATCGAAGTGTTGGCAGATATCGAGGCGCGCAGACGCCCCGTCGCCGACGCACTGAAGGACTGGGGACTGGCGCATCGTTTCGCTGGTTCCGGCGACAGGGCCGCCATCGGCAACATCGTCTACGATGCCCTTCGCATGAAACTGTCCCACGCATGGTTGATGGATGACGATAGCGCCACGGCGCTGGGCTACGCCGTCATGCTGCGCCAATGGGGCAAAACGCCTGAGCAACTGGCGCAAGAGTTCGATGGCGATAAGTTCGCACCCCCGCCTCTTTCCGAAGATTCAATCAACGCACTGAAAAGCCGCTCGCTGGCCGACGCGCCTCTGTACATCCAGGGCGATATTCCGGAATGGGTTCAGCCATCGCTTGTGGCGGCATTTGAAGACGACTGGCTCCGACAGGCAAAAGCACTGAATGAACGCCCGACGCTCGACCTTCGTGCCAACACGCTGAAGGCAAACCGCGACAAGGTGCTCAAGGCGCTGGAAGAGACCGGCGCCGTCGCAACCCGCATCGCGCGTCAAGGTATACGCATTCCAGCGGGCGAAGGTCCGTCGCGCCTGCCAAACGTCACAGCCGAGCTTTCCTTCCAGAAGGGTTGGTTCGAGGTGCAGGACGAAGGCTCGCAGATCGTTGCCGATCTGGCAGGCGCCGCGGAAGGTGAGCAGATCCTCGATTATTGCGC
>Ga0308164_10005475_pt1 | contig 10220 bp, 10 predicted proteins | sample PhyTR2_FD_201031 | JGI IMG/M metagenome (GOLD analysis project Ga0308164, IMG submission 201031) | Phyllosphere microbial communities from UC Gill Tract Community Farm, Albany, California, United States - DLSLT.R2 | ecosystem: Host-associated > Plants > Phyllosphere > Unclassified | place: USA... | reverse complement strand
CCCATACGATTAATTTTCCTAAAGGAAGTGTAATCGTGGCAGACCGGGGATATGTAGACTTTAAATGGTTGAAGGTTTTGGACAGCAGAAGCTGTTTCTTTGTAACCAGGGCAAAGTCTAACATGGCTTTTCATGTGCATCAGTGCTTTGATGTAAAGGGGCTTAAATCAGATGGTGTACTTGAAGAACAGCACGTTAGCTTAACCGGGCACAAAGCAAAAAAGCATTATCCAGGTAAATTGCGACTCATCCGTTATTTGGACAGCATAACAGGAAAGGAATATGTATTTATGACGAATAACTTTACCTGGAAGGCTAAAACAGTAGCCGATATATACAAAGAACGCTGGCATATCGAAGTCTTTTTTTATGAAAGGGATATCATTATGCAATGAGAAACTTCTCATGTAAAGTTAACTCATTGATTGTTTGAATGAAATCGCCTTATACATTACATAATTTCTTCTCATAAATAATATGTTAGGGATAAGGCATGTGCCCAACTTAATAATTATTTAAATGGAAGAAAACAGAATCCAATATCTAATCGATCGTTGTATCGCTTATTTCCAAGCCAATTGTTATACAAGAGGCAGGATTTACAAGTACAAAAGTTTATGGAAACACGGTATTATTATTTACTTGAAAGCCAAAAATCTCGACATTTACACCACGGCACTTGGAGCTGAGTTTGTTGAAACCTGTCATTTTAATGAAACTGTCCGTCCGCAGGAACGTGAAAAGATTCGTAGTATACAGGTGCTTAATGATATGCTAACTTTAGGCTACATCAGAAAGAAATGCTTAACTCCCGTATTTCACCCTCTTGAAGGCGAACTTGGGCGGGAGATGGAAAAGTTAGTAATCCACATGAGCAATTTGCGTCGCAGTAAGAAGACAGTATCTGACTATCGTCTATACCTTAACCAATTCCTTCATTCACTGACAAGAGTAGGCGTGTCTCACGTGAATGCGATTTCAGAGCGTCACATTCTATCTTTCATTTCTTCGTGCCCAACCAGTAAGGTAAATGTCGTATCCGCATTGCGAGTACTTTTCAGATTTTGGAAGCAGGAGAATATTCTTAATGACGGATTTAAAGAATTATTTGATACCTACAGGGTGAGCAAGACAGAGCGCGTACCATCCTTTTATACTGCAAAGGAGATAATGAAGGTGGAAAGCTCAGCATCCCGCAGTAGTGCCGTAGGTAAGCGCGACTATGCGATGTTACTGCTTGCATCCAGACTAGGGCTACGTGCATCGGATATCGCAGGTTTGCAGTTTGGTAACATCGATTGGGATAAAAATCACATTACGATCATGATGAAAAAAACACAGAATACAATAGAACTACCTTTACTTGTCGATATAGGCCATGCCATCATTGACTATCTGCGTAATGGGCGCCCTATTTCAATACTTCAGAACGTGTTCCTGTCCAGCCGAGCACCTTATGTGGGTACGACAAAAGCTACTGTTTGTGCAGCCATTGCTCGGATTATTTGCCGCTCAGGCATAGATACTAGAGATAAACATCATGGGCCACATTCCTTGCGTCACTCTCTTGCAAGCACTCTGCTCAACAACGGAACAGAGCTACCTGTAATCGCTGAAGTACTCGGCCACAAAAGTACCCAGACCACGATGTTATACCTGAAGATAGACATAAACTCACTCCAGAAGTGTGCATTACCAGTTCTAGCAGTACCCAAGGGATTTTATATGCAGAAAGGAGGTGTATTTTATGAGTAAGCAATTTAATTACAGTAGTATACTTGCCCCGTACATGAAACATCTTATTGAAATAAAGACTTCGGCCGGTATAAGTGCCGTGAGAATCAAATGGATACTAAAGGAGTTTGATGATTTTGCCAATACAGAGTCTCTTGAAGATCCACATATCACTGAAAAGTTTATTCGGAAATGGCGCACTACTCGAATAGCCGACTGCGAAAGAACACTGTATACCAAATACTCTTTATGGTCTCAATTGACAAGGATGATGTCGCGTAATGGGTGTGTATGCTTTATCCCTAGGCTGCCAAAGCAACCAAAGGCAAATTTCACCCCTTATATATTTACCGATGAGCAAATAAAGGCAATCTTTGAAGCCTGTGATTCCTATCGGCTTCACGACAGACGAATGGGTACTATTCTATTTGCGATGCCTGTTCTATTTCGGCTGCTCTACAGTACGGGAATACGTATATCCGAGGCTTTGTCAATCCAGAACAAAGACGTCCATATGGATGAACATTTTATACATCTGCGCAAGACAAAGAACGGAAGTGAACGTATTGTGCCGATTAGCGAGTCTATGGCAGAGGCGCTTGTTGATTACCAGTCCTATCGTGGCCGTATACCCGTAAAGAGGCTTGATATGCCTGATGGTCGGTATTTTATAAAGTCTGACGGTACCGGATTCAATGCTGGTGCAGTGTACTGTCACTTTAAAAAACTGCTCGACAAGTGTGGTATACCACACATAGGTAATCATTCCGGTCCTCGTGTGCACGATCTGCGTCACACCAATGCGGTACATGCTTTAATACAGATGGGGCGTAATGATATGGACTTGTACACCGGCCTTCCAATACTCTCGGCCTGTCTCGGACATCATTCTTTGTCTGCAACGGAGAAGTATGTACGCCTTACCTGCACCATGTATCCCGAGCTGGAGCAAAAGTGTTCACCGATAAATGCCTTTGTCTATCCTAAAATATCCAAGAACTATGACTACGACAACTGATTTTGCAAAACACCTTAGCCGATTTTTATCTGAGTATCTGCCGCATGAGCGAAATGTAAGCCCAAATACGATTTCTTCATACAGGGATGCATTTGTACAATACATCGATTTTATGAAGAATGTAAAGAACTTACCGCTCGACAAACTCATGCTGGGCCAACTTACACAAGAAAATGTCACCAGTTTTCTCAAGTGGTTAATGGAAGTTCGTAAGTGCTCTCCTGCAACAAGGAACTACAGGCTTGCAGCTATACACTCCTTTGTTAGCTACTTGCAGTATAAAGTAATTGAGCGTATGGAAGAATGGCAGATGATTCTTTCCATCAAGTCCATGAAGTCAGAGAAGAAAGCGCTCAACTACCTCTCTACGGACGGTATAAAGCTACTGCTGGCTCAACCAGATACATCTACTCGGCAGGGACGCAGGCATTTGGCCATATTATCACTCATGTATGATACAGGAGCACGCGTGCAGGAACTGGCGGATCTTATTGTTGATTCTGTACGAATAGGTTACGAACCATACACCATACGACTCTTTGGCAAGGGACGGAAGGCGCGAATAGTACCGCTTGTTAACGAGCAGGTAATCATATTGCGTGAATATATGCAAGAGAATCATCTCAACGATAGCAACAAAGCCAGCGAGCCGCTGTTCTGCAACTCCCGCAACGATAAACTCACAAGAGAAGGTATTTCATATGTACTCAAAACATATGCCGATATGGCTAGACGAGAATCCCCTGAGTTAATTCCTCAAAAGTTGAGTTGTCATTCGCTGAGACACAGCCGCGCTATGCACCTATTACAGGCGGGGGTTAATCTTGTTTATATCCGAGATATCCTTGGCCATGTTTCCATACAGACAACGGATGTTTACGCCAGGGCCGACTCAAAAGCTAAACGGGAGGCGCTTGAAAAGGCATACACTAATCTAACTCCCAACTGGGATTCTGATCGAGAATGGGAAAGGAGAATAGACCTGCGCGATTGGTTAAAAAGCCTCCAAACTTGATCTTATTTATGCAAAGTCGAAGTGATAAGTGACATTGTAATGTATTGATTACAAGATGTGTTTTCGCTTTGACTTTGCATAATGATATCCCTTTCATAAAAAAAGTTATGAGAAGCTTCTCATAACTTTTTCAAACAGATCAAGCAGCACATGAAAATCAAGTCATTTGTGGGCACGACTGAAAACGCGGTGCAAATTCAAATATGGACTGCGATGACCGCAATTCTACTGATGAAATTCTTAAAAGAGAAGGCAAAATATAGTTGGCATCTGTCTAATCTTGTAACTTTTATCAGACTAAATCTTTTTGTGAAAATCGATCTCCAAAAATGGCTGGATCAACCGTTTTATACAGGAAAACAGCTTGATGAAAACATCCAACTTAGCTTCTTTGATGGATAAGGGGGAGGGTTATTTTCTAGTATTCTTAAAAAACGTCATTAAAATCGATACTACGCAACTTTTCATCGGTCATCAAAATTATATTGGACAGCTATGTATATTTTCAGATTTTCACTTGCAAAATTAATCTCAACTATTTATTTTTGTTTAGTCAGTATATATAATTTTTATTTTGTGAAGGCCCTGCAGCAATGCGGGGCTTTATCTTTTTTATTTCTTCCCGGCCTTTGCCTGGTAATATTGCATAGCCATTGGTTAAAATCGGCTAGCTTTTCCTATCCTTGTCCGTATCCATCTTCATCGCCTCCAACCTTTCATGGAGTTGTTTGTGCACGGCTTTGATTCCTGCTAAAGGATCACGTATCGTTAGCTCAGTTAACAATCCAGTTTTGAAATTTTCTATCATCTCCCTGTTTTAGTACGTAGCCCTAAATTGCTCTGGAGTAAACCAGGTTTTTGTGTCCTTGTGATGGATCAAACATCCGCTTTTCAGGGCCTCCTTGTAAATGTGTGATAATCTTTTAAATCCTGCATTGCCATCCAAATTCATGATAGCAAAAATACTAATATAATTAGCTAAATAGCAATAACAACTTTAAAGTTATTCTGCGTAAGGGCTTGTGCAGTAATACCAGGCGTTAAAATACCTCACAATAAATACCATTGTCAAAAAACAAGACTAAAACTACATTGCAATCTGTACTTTCTAATAACATTACGAACTGATGGGTGTTAATACAAATTTAAACCAAAGCTAAAACCGCTGTAATTATGGATTTATTATCAACACTTTTTGGGCATGGTGATAATCTTACACCCTTGCAAATGGGCCTGAGGGCCTGCACCCTATACTTCTTTGCGCTGATCCTCATAAGAATATCTGGCAGACGCACTTTTGGAACAAAAACCGCTTATGATCACGTAGTGGTTATACTCCTTGGAGCAATATTAAGCAGGGCAGCAGTAGGGGCCTCACCCTATTGGTCTACTGTTACAGCAGGATTTGTGATTGTTTGTCTCCATCGCCTGCTGGCATGGATAAGCTTACGGTACCATAAGCTTGGGCGGCTAACTAAAGGAAAAGAACTTCTGCTCTACAGTAATGGCCATTTTCATCGTGATAACATGGACAAATGCCTGATATCTGAAAGAGACCTCAACGAAAGCATCAGGCTGAGTGCCAATACAAATTCTTACAATAAGATAAAGGAAATTTATATGGAACGTAGCGGCAAGGTAAGCGTAATTACAGATAACTGATCCTGCAAATCATCTTTTGCACCCCGGAGTAAAGCCTTGACGGCAATTACTGCCAAATTCTCCCTGCGTTTAAGTGGTACTACAAAATCTTGTAAGATGGTAGCCCGAAACCCATTTTGCTATAATTTAGAGCATAATAGCCAAATCAATTAAAAACTAATTAAGTTTCTTTGTTATTTAATTTATGTGTATTAAGTTTACACTTGTAACAGTTAGGTAATTGTTATAGCTTTGTAACTCTAATGGTGCACAATTAGGATTGCAATGCAAGCCTCGCGAAAAAATCTTACAAATTAACCAAGCGAGCGTAGGTGTAGCATTCATCACCCTATATAAATATAGGGCTGGTGCTCCTTATGTCTATTGTTTGGGCCATTTCCAAAAGGAATGGTGGTTTTGTAAGAACCTTTTCACAGTAGACTGAGTGAGTTACCAGCCCTCTATTCACATGGTACCCGCTTAGTCATGGAGGCTTAGAATTAACAGTTTTACAGATTAATTTTTAAAGCAAATGACTAAACAAAATCCAAATCTGCTGACAGTGCCCTCAGAGTTTATGATAGCCTGTTTCATGTACAAAATCAGCCTGCAGGATGCACTGCAAATCTTTATTAAATATTGCACACTGTACCACGCCTTTAAACCAACTTACTGCAGGTTGTACAGTGAAGCGCTTGAAACCATTTTCCGCTACCTTGACATGAAACGCCCAGGTACCAACGTGATTGTTGATCAAAGACAGGAAATACAAGGCTTTCTGATGGGTATCCTGGAAGATGTAGTAGAAAATGGAGTAAATGAAGGCTATGCTAAAAAGGAAGTTGCCAAACAGGTTAACAAATTGATTAAAACTACCTCGGGCAAGTATTACCCAAAATCAAGAAAACTCTTCCTTGATGAAGAAACACCGCTGCTGCTGACTAAAGATTTTTGCGCCATGTGTGAGCTGTATCAATGCCACCCGGCAGAAATACTTAATTATTACATGACCATGATCTCTGTGGCAGATATGGAAGCCCGTGTTGATTTAAAGATGCGAGAAGACAATTGCACCATGTTTTTCTTTATGGGCACAGTGTTCAATTACCTGCTGAAGAACAAACATCTTTTTAGACTGACCGATGAGGAAGATGAATTTATGCAGGAAGCCCATGAGTTCCGCCTGTACCTGTACCACATCAAAAACTTTCCGCACCGCAGGGCGCTGCTCAAAAAGTTTTACCAAGACCACTATTATAGTATTCACCCTAATGAATTAAATTATGCAAACTAACGTAAATCTAAACCTGCCTAAACAATTTGTAGAAATGTGCCAATACTCACAGCAGAAACCAGAAGAGGTGCTGCAGGCTATAGCAAACGACATGTCTTACCCATTGTTTATGGCCACCAAAGACCGGAATAAAAAACTTGCGTCGTACTTTTTTATTCAACACGTACAATCACCTAGGTTCAAAGGCCAGATTAATGAAAGCCTGGAGGACCATTATTTTGCACAAATGGCAACGGCTGTCAATGAAAGTTATGAACAGTATCCAAACGATGAGGAAAAAGCAATAGAAGCAGCCAATAACATTATGGAACTATGGGCAAAGGCCGCGATTGCCGAACGCGGCAGGTACCTAACTAATGATTTGTAATATTGGCTTAAAAATAGCCCCCACAGCAATTACTGCGGGGGCTAAATAAAGTGCATAGTTATTTCTTGTTTGGGATGTTCTTAAAAAGAGCTTGCGCATTTTTAAAAGCATCTTCTTTGCGGGGATGTGTACCATTACTTTCCAGGGCCATCCACAGTAAAGCAAATGAAACTCCTGCAAGAGCTGGTGCTCCGTAATCCTTAATGTCTTGGTTTGAATTATTAAATAATACAGCACTTCCCACCGCGCCTGATAAACCAGCTAAAAACAAAGCAACGTCATTCCAGGTTCTCTTTTTGGCTTCGTAATGATAGGTATTGGCCGTCTGTATATATTGATTGTATTCATCTATTTTCTTAAATTCTGCAGAAATGTCGATTTTCTCATTCACACTTTGGGCAAACCCATTTATTTGCCCCAGCAAGGAAAACAATAAGATAACTCCAAACTTTGAAAAGAGTTTAATTACTTTTTTAAACATAAGTGTACATTTATTGTGCTGTAGCACAAGGTGAATAAATTTTTGATTTTTTAAGACGTTCAATGCTTGCAGAGGATAGACAACAATCTGGATATTTAGCACAAAAATCCCTTCTTTTCTGGGCCGCTTGTTGCGCCTTATCATCCATTTCTTTCTTCATTTTGCTCAGCTCAGCTTCATGACGACTTTGTTTTTCACTTTCCTGTCGCTGATAAGCTAATAGTTTTTGTTGTTTCTTCTCATTAATTTCCTGCTCTACTTTTTGTAAAAACTGCTGATGGGCAGCAATTAGGTTGGCCATCTTATCCTTATTGGTACGTTCGTAATTGTCCCTGTCGGCATTCCATTTTACACATTCCGATACAAATTCTATTTCGTGTAGGAATGCCTGTTTAATTGCTGCTTTTGAACTGCCATTTGGAAGTGCCACATAATGTATACGCGAGTAGATTGGCCCATCGGGAGCAGGAAGATCAAATTCTTTATGATATGCACTGTAGTAATATGCAGTATTGGAAGCCCCACTAATTACATCCAAACATAATTTTAAGCCTAAAGTACAAGCACAACGATCGTACATTTCACCACCTTCTTGTTCTATTTTAGCTTTATTTTCTGAAAAAATATTTGTTTGTGTTTCTTTTTGGGAGGAAAGCTGTGTCTCCATTGCCTCTATTTCGTCAATCTCAGCATCATTTATACGTTTCACAATAGCCGCAGCTCTATTTGCCAGAACTGATTCTGTTCGATTTATTCCATCTGAATAAATATTTGAGAACGCTGCTCCATCCAAATTCATTTCAACAACGTCTCCGTCAGGTTTCCAATTTTTAAATTTACCTTGAAAAGTAGTCCCGCTTTTAGCTTCTAAAAAGACTCCAGCTAAAAATTTACCAGCTTGAAATAATCCTTCATAAACATCATTATTGCTTTTGATTAGAATTCCATCTCCGTTTGGACGATAAGACTTTATTTTTCCCGTATATACATCACCATTACTATAGCGAATCTGCCCGGATATAAATTGTCCGGACACCGCCACCCCTTCTATAATACCAATTTGTGGATTATAGTAATGAGCTTCTTGATCGTTCAAAACACCATTTACAAATTGACCTGTAACCTTTGTGCCGTTGTTATATTCAACTGTACCGAGTCCATTCGGCAATGCATTTTTTAAAGGCCCGCGGTAACGGAAACTATCAAACTTATACCAATCGTTAACCAAAAAATTTGATGCTGAGATATTGCTGTAATAACTACGGGTACACGAGGTAATTGCGGTTAGTATAACTGTCGAGAAAATGGATATCTTACAGATATCCATCATTCTGTTTTTGATTGAGAGTGTATTGATCATTACTTTAGATGAGGAGCTATTGTTGCGAAGTTAAATAATAGGACACTTAATATAAATACCGATGACTAGGTATATTTATGCTCTGGCCGTAAGTAATCCGCTGTTCACCTCTTTATCTCAACCTGTTGATTGCATAGCATTGTTTTATTCTATCTAAGTACGTGGTCACGAAGGCATTTCAATGCAAGCTCATTCGTATTACGGCAATCAGTTTTTGCAAGTATGTTTCTTCGATGGGTATCAACCGTAAACTTACTGATGAAAAGGCTATCGGCAATTTCCATACTTGTCTTTCCTTGCAGTATGCAGGTTAGAATTTGTTTCTCACGTTTTGAAAGATTGAGGATCTCTGGATTATCTGCCACAGGAGTTTTTACAGTAAGTACGTTCTTATAGCTTTCCTCACCATCTAAGCCTATGAATGAAAGTGAAGAGCCGTTTTCCGTTTTTAAGCTGGTAATATCAGTATGAATACCTATAACCCTATTTACCCCGCCTTCTTCGTTGATTTGTATGGTGGCCACCTGATGAAATAACCTCAAGTAGTTTCCCTGTTTTCGTTTAATCCGGAAATCATAGCTCACCTTATATTTTAATACCTTTTCTGCCGGCAGCTGACTAAAAAACTCCTGCACTTTTTGTTCAAACTGCAAAAAATATGGCAAATCATCAGGGTGCATAGCACCAAGTAAAAGCTCAACAGTAAATTCTTCTGGCTCGTAGCCTAAAATATCAGCCATGGTATCACTAACCAATTCAATATTAGCAGAAGGGACATGGAGGATATAATAGTAGAATTCGCCCGGATGAAAAAGGTTGAGCAACTTTTGCTGGATTTCCAGACCGACATCTTTTTGCTCTTGTGACGAAAACTTAGATATTTTCTGCCAAATCTTTTTTACTTCGCTAAGTTGAATTGTTGTCATGAATGAGCGTGAAAGATGATAGTAAATATAATTTTCTTTCGCATAAAATTTGGAAGATATTTCAAAAGTTCGTAAACTTATTTTATATATGTGCGCGAGATAAACCCAACAACATCTACGTTTACTGTTGCACATGGATTTTAAAACCATTAAGCAGTAAGTGATGAAATACGAGAGGGAATATTCTTTTGATATTGTTATTGTTGAAAGCGTTTCGCTGACAGTAACAAAGATTAGGCTGGATGATGATACAACCTTTTATGAAGTCACCAAGGACGGCATTATATATGGCAAAGTATTCCCCACGGTAGAAAACCCGCCCTATATTATATGGAAGACTAGTGACGAGATCCATCCTATATTTGTTTCTCAAATTGGCCTGGC
>Ga0308164_10005470_pt1 | contig 10227 bp, 8 predicted proteins | sample PhyTR2_FD_201031 | JGI IMG/M metagenome (GOLD analysis project Ga0308164, IMG submission 201031) | Phyllosphere microbial communities from UC Gill Tract Community Farm, Albany, California, United States - DLSLT.R2 | ecosystem: Host-associated > Plants > Phyllosphere > Unclassified | place: USA... | reverse complement strand
ACGGACTGGATCATGGGAAATCACCCTTCTTATCTGAGCATCCGACCAATTTTCGGACACCCATCCCCTTCCCCCTTCTCTCCTTGTCATTTCAGGGGTCCCGGAATTGTTCGGATGTTCTGTCGCTCCAGTATTGTCGGCAAAGCAAAGCGGGCTATCTTCGCGTGGCCGGCGGACGGCAGACTCTGATGCGCGGACCATAGATGACCACTGAAACCGACACGATCGAACTCGCCACCGAACTGACCATCGCGTGGTTGAGCAATCCCAACACCCGGACATCTGCTGATGACGTGCCGGCGTTTCTACAGTCGATGCACAATGCGGTCGCGGCTCTCGGTGGCGACGTAGACGCGGTCCCGGCCGATGGTGCCTCGGTAGAGTACACCCCGGCAGTAACGGCGCGAAAGTCGCTTGCGAGCAAAGATCACATCATCAGCATGATCGATGGCAAGCCGTACAAGACCTTGCGTCGGCATCTGACATCCAATGGCTTGACCCCGGAGGAGTACCGCGAGCGCTACGGCCTCAAGAAGGACTACCCGATGGTCGCTGCGAGCTACAGCGAGAACCGGCGGGAAATGGCCAAGAAAATCGGTCTTGGTCGTAGGCCCGGTCAGTCAGAGAATGCCGAAGCAGAGGCCACCACGCCCGCCGAGCCCAATACGGCGGCAGAGCCCAATACGGCCGCAGAGCAGGCCGCACCGAAGCCGCGTCGCAAGTTGAAGGTGGCGACGCCGACCGACGCGGAGTGATGCCGGGGATGGTCGACACGGGCCTCTGAAGCACCGGCGTCGACCATCTTCACCTGTGGCAGGGCCCGTATTCGCTCATCGACCTTTCAGGAGCCGCTCCAGGACGATTTGCGCGTCGGTTACGGGTACGAAAATGCGCGTCTTGTAGGCGATGATCTCGGAGAAGCAGCCGATCGACTTGAGCCACGGCAGCTGTGCAGCCGGCGCATCGACTATTTCGACCCGCTGCTTGCCATTCACGATCGCCCGCCTGATCGTCATCGGAAACGGCCGGACCACGTCGACGGCGCGGCCCGACAGGACCGAACTGGCGATGGCGTCGATCGGCAGGTCGTCGGTCTTGGCGATGCCGAGCTTGGTGTAAAGCTGGACGACGTGCTTGTCGAAGACCAGGCGGCCGAGCCACGAGTTACCGTGTTGATCGGCGATGCGGTTCACCGCCAGATGATCCGACGGCAGCGCAGACCAGATCGGCAGCAGCAGGCCGGTCGCCAGCCGGATCGTCTCGGTATCAAGCTGCCCCGCCGCCTCGGTGACCTCCTCAATCCATTTGGCGGTGAAGGTCGCCTCGTCGACGACGTCCCATGCGCTCTCCAACAGGTCGGCCGCGTGCATGTACTCGCGCCGGCAGGGACGCTGTAGCTCGATGCGGGCGATCGGCTGACCCTCATCGTCCATCCACGACGGCGCCCGGCTCCTGAGCGCCACCCGACCGGAGCGGGCATTGACCACGAAAGCGGCGTCACCCTGCCATGTCGCCATGTTCAGGATGCGCTCCAGCGAGATGGGGTTGCGCCGGCGGGCGATCTCGATCGTCAGCAGATGCGAGGTCGCACCCGACAGCGGATCGGTGCGCAGCAACGTGTCATCGATCACGGTGGCGGTGTCGGCGATGATCGTCTCGACCCCGACATCGAGCGTGCCGGCCTCGCGCGCTGCGGCGACACGGGTTTCGACCAATGCCAGGAACTCGTCGAAGATCAGGTTCTGGATGCCGATCGGCAGCGCCAGCAACCGGTTCAGCCAACGCTGGATGGGCGGCAGGTCCTCCTTCAGGACGCCGTCATTATCGTACAGCTCAAGGCCGGTGCGCGAACAGAAGTCCTCCATGGTCGTGCTGGTCAGCTTGCCGGCGTCGAGCAGTGCGAACCACGTCAGGAGTGCATCCTTGGCGTACTCGCTTTCGAGGTTGTCGGCGGGGTCGAACAGGTTCTGCCCGCCGGTCTGGCGCTGGCCGCGGGTGAGCGCACCCAGGCTGTCGAGCCGACGCGCGATGGTCGAGGTGAAGCGCAGCTCGCCCTTGCAGTCGGTGGTCACCGGCCGGAACAGCGGCGTCGATGCCTGATGGGTGCGGTGGGTGCGCCCCAGCCCCTGGATCGCCCGATCGGCGCGCCAGCCGGGCTCCAACAGGAAGTGGACGCGCTGTTGCTGGTTCTTAGCGTCGAGGCTGGCATGGTAGGAGCGGCCGGTGCCGCCCGCGTCGGAGAAGACCAGCACCCGCTTGGTCCCGGCCATGAACGCCGCAGCCTCGACCTGGGATGACCGGCCCGAGCGGGTCTCGAGCTTCTGGCGACCGTCCGAGGTCGGCACCAGACGCCTCGAGCGGCCGGTCACCTCGGCGACCATGTCAGTGCCGAAATGCTCGATCAGCGCGTCGAGCGCGGATTTGATCGGTGGCAACGCGCAGATATGTTCGAGCAGCTGGTCGCGCGCTGCGATCGCGTCGGGGTTGTGGACCGGATTGCCATGGATGTCGCTCATCGGCGCCGAGCGCACGGTGTCGGTGTCGTCGGTGTAGGTCTGCATCTGCCGGGTCGGGAAGGCCCGCATCAGGTAGTCAGCAACGTACTCGACTGGCGACAGCTCGATTTCTGGATCAGCGCGCTCCTCCGCCGACATCTGTGACAAGCGTCGATCGAGGATCGCCTCCGCGGTGGTCACCAGCTGCAACACCACCGACTGGTTGGCCTTCAGATGTTGTTCGACTGCGGCGATGACGGTCGGCAGCTTCATCGAGAGCAGCACCTGCCCGAAGAGGCGCTGCTTGGTCGATTCCAGCCGCGACCGCGCCGACGCCTTGGCACCGCTATTCAGCGTCTCGTTCTTCAGCCCGTCGACGACGCCGGTCAGTTCGAGCGCGGCCTCCATGTTCTGATGGATGACGGACCAGGCGTTGGCATAGGTGTCGTAGATCTCGATCTGCGCAGGCGTCAGGGCGTGGCGCAGCACGTCGTACTCGACGCCGGCGAAGCTGAGCGCGCGCGAGGTGTAGAGGCCGAGCGCCTTCAGGTCGCGGGCGACCAGCTCCATCGCGGCGATACCGCCCTTGCGGATCTCGGCGATGAACGCTTCACGGTCGGCGAACGCGGTCTCCGGTCCCCACAGGCCGAGCCGCACCGCATAGGCCAGATTGTTGACGTCGGACGCCCCGGTCGCGGAGGCATAGAGGACGCGGGCGCCGGGCAGGTTGTTCTGGAGGAGGACGCCGCAGATGCCCTGCTGCGAGCCTTCCTTCTTGCCCATCGCGCCCTCGCCACCGGCGACGCCACCCATCTCGTGCGCTTCGTCGAAGGCAATGACCCCGTCGAAGTCGGTGTCCGCCCAGGCGAGGATCTGCTGCAGGCGGCTGTTGTCCGACCGCATCGAGCGCAGCATCGGATAGGTCACGAACAGGACGCCCTCGGTGAGCCGGATCGGCTCGTCGATCTTCCAGTTCGAGAGCGGCTGCACGTCGCCGGCCATGCCACCAAGCGCGGTCCAGTCGCGGCGGGCGTCTTCGAGCAGCGGCTCGTTCTTCGACACCCAGATATGCCGGCGTCGGCCCTGCATCCACTGATCGAGGATGCAGGCGGCGACCTGCCGGCCCTTGCCGGCGCCGGTGCCGTCGCCAAGGAAGAAGCCCTTGCGATAGCGACCTCCCGCCTCGTCGAAGGTGAGGCCCACGCAATTCTCGGCCGGCTTGAAGCTGCCCGGCAGCAGCTGGCTCCAGGCGTGGCCGGCATAGACCACGGTTTCGAGCTGCGACGACGACAGTAGGCGCTCGGCAACGGTGCGCTCGGGCAGGTGCGCGATATGCGCCGGGATCGGGGCCGGGATCGAGCCCATCGCCACGGACTCGACCAGTGCGGTGGGATGGTCGCCGGCGGTGTCGAAGACGATGCGGCTCGGCCGATACGGCAGATAGCAGCCGATCTGATCGGCAAGCGGTGCCGGCGTCGCCAGCGTCCGGTAGCCGACCGGCAGGACGTTGTTGCGTATCGGGGCGTGATAGGTGCGGGCGACCGTCGCCTTGGCTTGGCGCGCCGCGCGGAACAGGCTGGGCCTCGCCACCGGCAGTGGCGCTATCGTGGTTTCGCCCACCAGGTCGGCCCGCGGGGGCACGGTGACGACGTCGAGGAACTCCGCGACGGAGCAGCGTTGGATGACGACATGCGACGTGCCGCCGGCGACCTTGTCGATGACGTAGAGCCTGACCGCGATGTCGGTGCCGTGCTTGCGATAGCAATGCTCCAGCCGGAGCGAGGTCCGCACCGTGCAGCCGGTCAGCACCGTCTCATAGGCTGCCTTCAGCCGGGCGCTGGGCGCGAACCAGTCGGGCATGACCGCTACCACCCGACCACCCTTGGCGACCCGGCGGATCGCTGCTTGCAGATGGCGAAGCGCGGCAAGGTCGTCTTCACCGCGGCCGACGCTGCGCGAGAAGGGCGGGTTCATCACCACCACCGTCGGCTTCGGCAGGCGGGCGTGCAGGCTGACCAGCGCGGCGCCGTCATGGCCGGTGACGACCGCGTCCGGGAAGATGCCGGCGAGGCGCTCGCGGCGTTTGGCGTCGATCTCGTTCAGCTGCAGCGCTGCGCACGCCGGGGCCTGGACGATCAGCAGGCCGTTGCCGGCGCTGGGTTCGAGGACGATGTCGTCGGCGCCGATCGCTGCCATCAGCACCGCGATCGCGGCGATGTCGACCGGGGTAGAGAATTGTTGGAGATTGATCTGCTCTTCGCTGCGCACCGTCTGGGTCGGCAGCAGCTGCATCACCGCCGACGCAGCATGGACGTCGGCGAGGTTGGCGATCTGGTACGGCCGGCTCGCGAGGTGCAGGGCGACCGCGTGTTCGAGCATCTCGAAGCTGTCCCGCTGCGTCCAGCGCCCATCGGCATCTGATCCGCCGAACGCTGCGGTCATCGCCGCATTCAGGTCCCGCCGCGTGATCGGCGTACCGGCCGCGAGCGACCCGGCAATTTCTGCCGCAGCGGCGCGATCGGTGACGGGCGGGAGATCGAGAAGGTCGAACATGGCAGGGCTCCTTGGTGCTGGCTGCCAATCCGACAGCTCACTGCCCCCTTCCCCCTCCTCTCTCCTTGGCCTCGAGTGCCCCGGCCCAGTCCTTGTGGCCCACGGGGAAGTCGACCTGGATCACCCGGTTGTCGGTCGCGTAGCGAGCGATGCTCCGCGATACCGCTCGGCGTCCGGCCAGGTCGTTGTCGCCGGCGAGGATCAGCTTGGTGACGCTGTCGGGGATCGTGATGATATCGAGCCGGCGGGAGCCAAGCGTTGCCCAACAGGGCAGTCCGCGGATCTGTGACCAGGCCCGCGCCGTCTCGAAGCCCTCGGCGAGGCCGATCGTCGGCCCAAGCCCGCCGCCCCGCCATGCGCCCGTGCCAAGCGTCCCGAGCGTTGCCTTCTGGCTGTAGCCACCGGCAGGATTGAGGAAGATGCGTTGAAAGGCGACCAGCCGCTGACCTTCACGCACCCCGACCAGCAGCGCCGGCTTGAACACCGTCGTGGGCTTGGGACCAAGCGGGCAGCGCGGGTGGAAGCGGACATCGGTTGGCGCCGGCAACAGGCACCGCGATGCCAGATAGCGCTCCGCGAGGTTGCCGGACGCCGCGCCCGCCTCGTTCCACAGCCGATCGATATTGGCGGTGCCGGTGGCTCTGGCGGGAGCCGGCGGTTCGTAGCGACGCCCAAGCGGGATACGGTCGAGTTCGCGCAAAATATCAGCGGCGTCGCAACCAGCAAAGCAGGTCACCAGGAGCCCGCGGTCACCCTGTCGGATCGACAGGCTCGGCGTGCCGTCGGCATGCGCGGGGCACCGGCAGGTCGCGGTGTTGCCGTGCCAGGTGCCGCCAAGCGCGCCGACCAGGTCGACCATGTGCTGGGATGGTCGGTTGGCGATGATAGCCATGACCGGACCAATCAGTTTTCGTCGCCGGCGACGCCGACGATGGCGTAGTCCGCGGACTCGCTGGCAAAATAGGCTTCGATGGCGCCGTCATCGTTAGCGGCGTGTCGGGTGGTGGTAAGCCCCGTCCGTTCCCGGACATAGGCTGCGAGGGCCTGGCGCGCGGTGGCTTCGTCCGCATGGACGTCTGCGATGGGCACATCGGTGCCGTCCCGGATGACAAGGATGACGCGTTGCATGGCGAGGGCCTTTGGTTTCGGGAAGCCTTTACCGGCTGTCCCTGGTGCGAAGGGTTGAGGCCGTTCATCACGACCCTTCTCTCACCCTCCCTCTCCACTCCATTTCGATGGACCATCGGTGCGCCCCGGTCGTTTACCGTGTGCTAAAGCGTGCCTGTTAAGCTGTTGGGGAACTACAACCATTCTGCGCTGGTTTCTGGCCAGTGCTCCTTAAGATGAGGTGTCCGTGAACCAGTTTTCGCAAATCGAGATTGCCAACTGGATCGCCATCTATCTGGCGGCGGGCATGTGCTGCGCGATCGCGATGGTGATGTCGGTCAGCGTGACGGTACATGGCCTGTGGCAGGACAAAGCATGGCAAGACGTTCGCACCGTCCGTGGCGCGTTTCTATTTCTGCCGAAGGCGTGGTGGCGCTGGCAGAAGCTCTATCTGCTGTCGACGCCGGTGACGCTTGGTATTGTAAGCTATTTCGCCGCGACAATGACTTGGGCCTGACCACTTTTTGATAAGAAAAAAATTGGAAACGGAAGGAGGAAACCGGAGACGATCAATTAGATATCGAGCGTTCGCAGGATTTTCCGAACGGCGATATCCTCCTCCACCTCGGATGGATCAAGGGTCATTAGGTCGCCAAGCGTCTTCATGCGGGGATGGGTGACCGCCTTTGCCGCCTCGTAGTCGTCGCTATCGAACCCCATCGCCTCCACCACCAACGTCTTCACTTCACCGGTCATCCGCGACCTCGCCTCCAGCATGAAGTCCGGTCGGCAGGGACCATCCGGCGTCATCGTATCGAACAGCGGCTTGCCGATCGCGACGTCGACGCCCTGAACGTGAAGTTCGCGCTGGGCGGCGAGGATGGCGCGCAGGGTCTTGCGTTCGAAGTCGGATTCGACCGGTACGAACATCCGGCCGTTGTGGATCGGCTGGGCATAGGCGCGCAGCGGCGCATAGCCACGCGCCTCCGGATACTCACCGGCAACGACCAGGACGATGAAAGGGCCGGCAATGCGGTTGCCCCGGATCGAGGGTGACTGGACCCGGGTGGCAATCCGGATCGGGTCACCGTCAGGGACATGGATCTCGTTGCCTTTGATCGCCTTCGCGTAGAGCGCCACGAAACCCTGCGGCGCATGGGTCTTCGGCCATCTCGGGGCCAGCACGCGGAGCGTGCCATAGACCGCGTTCGTCTCGAGCGGTCGCGCATGGGTCCAGAAGGCGCGGGCCAGCTCGATGCCGGGTGCGATCTCGATCTTGGCGGCCGCACGACCGAGCGCAGCAAACTCCTCTTTGATCGACCATTCGTGACCGAGCATAAGCGGGGCGATCTGGTTGCAGCCAGCGTTGTCGAGCAGCCGCCACAGCAGGCGGGCAAGCCGCGGCGTCGAGGCGTTGCGGGTGCGGTCATCTAGGGCATCGTCCTCGGGACGTTGCGCGAGCTTCTCCGGCGCCGGCCGCAGCACCTCGAAAAACCCCGCAGGCGGATCGGTCGGCGTGTTGCGCGTGCGGACCTCGGTGAGGCGGTTGGTGGCCTGATCGCGAAAGAACGGGCAGTCGGGTCGATGCTCGGGACGCTTGGTGCTGGTCAGCCGACGGAGGTAATAGGTCTCGGCCTCGGAAAGGTAAGCGGGCGTCAGGATCGGGGGTGCCTCGTCGGTGCCGAGGCAATCACAGGCGATCCAGCGCTCGCCGATCCGGGCATTCTGGACCAGTGTCACCCCGGCCTGTTCGTCGTGATACGAGCCCTCGCCGACATACCAGCGCACCAGCGCCTCGCGCAAAGGTGGCGGTAGCCGGATCCGGTCCCGGCTGTTTCCATCGGTATCGCGGTGGATCAACCACATGTTCGAGTGACCTTGAAGCGCTGATTTGAGGCAGTTTCGGCAGGTCCAGTGGTCTTGACAAGCGCAAACTACCGGACCTCAACTCTTCAATATCACGTCGTTTGGGGGTTTTCCGTGCGTTATCCAGTCGCTGTTGTTGGCCTTTGCGCCGGTCTGATCGTCGGTTCGCAGGCGCTTGCCGCGCCGAAGCATGGCCTCGCTCGCAAGGTGCAGCTCATTTCCATGACGGGCACCGCTCCGATTGAGGAAGAAGCAGTAGGGCCAGACAGTGCAACGCCGCTGACGGCCGTCGATGCCCCGCCCCTGCCGGCGTCCTTCGCGGTTCATGATCTCAGTCGCCGGTATGTACAGTTTCGCATGCAGCAGGAGATGGCGGCAGCGGTAGCCTCGCCGGCTGCGACCACAAAGGAACCAGCGATCGTCGCGGCGTTCTCCTCGATCCCGGTCCCGGGTTGGCTGCGTGGCGGCATTGGACCCATCCAGCAGGTGCCCTTCAAACCCGGCTGCGCGCCGATGGCATATCAGCCGTCGGGTTTCCTTGGCCACGGTGCCGAGGCACGCCGGGCGGCCTATTACGGGATGATGAGCGCGGTCGCTTGCGAGCAGGGCATCCCGACCGGCCTGTTCGACGCGATGATTATCCGGGAAAGCGGCTACAATCCGATCGCAACGTCTACCGCTAATGCCTACGGCCTCGCGCAGCTGATGCCCGGTACTGCGGTCGGCCTCGGTGTCGATCGCTACGATCCACTCCAGAATATGCGCGGCGGTGCCCGCTATCTCCGCCAGCAGCTCGACCGGTTCGGACAGGTTCACCTTGCTCTTGCCGCATACAATGCGGGGCCGGGTAGGATCAGGAATGGCTTGGTGCCCCGTATCACCGAGACCCAAGCCTATGTGACCAACATCATCGCCAACTGGTCGCGTCTGACCTCGCCACCGGGATCGCCCTCGACGATTTCGACCCTGCCGCAAGGGTACACGCGGATAGCCGCGATGACGCAGTTCTGATCCGAAGACCGCCGCGATCGTAACAGGTTGGAATGAGGACACCAGAATCCGCATGCTCCACTTGGGGAGCATTGTGGCGGCGTAAGCCGACACTCCTGACGTTTCGTCGGGTCATTAGTGGTTGTTGTCGTGATCCGGCGTTGCGGTCTTCTCCAACAAGCTACGTGTTGGCCGGCTTAGGCCAACTCTGTTTGACGTATATTTAATGAATCCATTAGCGGTTCCGAACCATTGTGAGCCTCACGTTCAGCACGATCGACGCCAGCGCCGAGCCGAGCCAGCATCCGCCCGAGCGGGCCGCTGACCGTGGCTTCCGCCAGCTCCTTGCACGACAGGGTGTCGAGCATCGCTTTCGTGACCTCGATCTGTTCGATCTGACGCTCCTCGGCGTCGACCGGAACCGGTGCAGGTCGCATCCATTGCGGCAGGATCGCCAGTACGCGCGCTGGCAGCAGCGGCCGGTAGGCATTTGAGGTCTGCACGTAGCGGGGACCACGGCCCTCGCCAGCGATGCGCTTGAAACGGCGCTGGCGCACGATGAAGCCAATATCCTCCAGCACCGACAGGGCGCGGGTGATGGTCGCACGGCCGTAGTTGGTTCGGTCGGCGAGATATTCGTAGGTCGGAAAAACCTTGCCCTTGTTGAGGCGCGCCAAGGTCAACAGTTCCTCGAACACGCGTACCATGCTCGCCTGCAACGCAGCGATCGCGCGCTCTGCGACGCTGAGCTTGCGTTCGGCCTTGCGTGCTATCCGGCGCAGCCCACGCGCGGCATCGAGGGTCTTGCGGGCCGCATTCAGTAGACGGTCGGTTTCACCAGCGCCGGGGATCGCGAAAAAGCTCTCCTCGAACGTACCAGCTTCCATGCTGCCCCGTAGAACGGGGACGCCGGTGCGACGTGCAGATCCAGACCGCGCAGGCTTCGACCTGACGGGCATTCCGGACAGGGCGCTCGCAAGCGCCCCTCCAAAGGTAATAGCTTCCATTGCCTTCCTCCTTGATGGAGGCCGGACCAGGCAAAGCGATAGCGTGGCGCGAAACGCGCATCCTTGATTCCGCTGTCGAGTGGAGCTATGTCTGGCTTATTGAGGAGCCGTTGGCGTTTGGCGACGCTGACATAACCGGTGGGGATTTATTCCCGACCACTGACTTGGGGATGCCCGGCTTCGGCCGGGCTTCTCTTTATTTGGTCACA
>Ga0308164_10005468_pt1 | contig 10231 bp, 7 predicted proteins | sample PhyTR2_FD_201031 | JGI IMG/M metagenome (GOLD analysis project Ga0308164, IMG submission 201031) | Phyllosphere microbial communities from UC Gill Tract Community Farm, Albany, California, United States - DLSLT.R2 | ecosystem: Host-associated > Plants > Phyllosphere > Unclassified | place: USA... | reverse complement strand
GCCGGCTTTTTGACGCGGAACCACGCCGCATACAAGGCCGGCAGGAATAACAGCGTCAATGCCGTCGCCACCATCAGGCCGCCCATGATGGCCACCGCCATCGGGCCCCAGAACGTCGAGCGCGACAACGGGATCATCGCCAGCGCCGCCGCGGCGGCCGTCAGCAGGATCGGCCGGCAGCGGCGCACGGCCGCTTCGATGATCGCATCCCATGGATGGCTGCCGGTGGCAATGTCCTGCTCGATCTGGTCGACCAGGATCACCGAATTGCGGATGATCATGCCGAACAGCGCGATCACGCCCAGATTCGCGACAAAGCCGAAGGGCCGGTCGAGAATCAGCAACGCCATCGCGGCGCCCGCTACACCCAGCGGGCCGGTCAGGAATACGAGCAGCGAGCGCGAAAAACTGTGCAATTGCAGCATCAGCAGCACAAACACGATGAACAGCACCAGCGGCACATTGGCTGCGATGGATGCCTCGGCTTCGGAGCTGTCGGCGGCGGCGCCTTCGATTGTCAGGGCGTAGCCGGCCGGCAGCCTGGCACGCAGCGCGCCCAACTGCTTGTCGACTTGCGCGGTCACGGTCGGCCCCTGGATACCGTCGACCACGTCAGCCTGGACCATGATGGCCCACTCGCGGCCTTCACGCCAGACGACGCCCGGCTCCCAGACGAAGCGCACGCGCGCCACCTGGCCGATCGTCACGGCCTGCCCGCTGGCGGTGGGCACCAGCGTTTCGGACAGGCGCGTGATGGTCGAGCGCTCTTCCAGTGGCTGGCGCACGACCATGTCGATCAGGCGGTTCGATTCACGGAACTGGCCGACCGCCGTGCCGGTGAGCGTCGTGTTGACCGCGCGCCGCACGGCCTGCGACGTCACGCCCAGTGCGCGCAGCTTGTCCTGGTCGAGGTCGAGGCGCAGCACCTTGATCGATTCGTTCCAGTTATCGTTCACGCCCAGCGTGTTCGGATTGGCCAGCAGCGTCGCCCTGACCTGGTCGGCGATCCCGCGCACGACGCCGATGTCCGGCCCCAGCACCTGGAACTGCACCGGGTACGGCACCGGAGGGCCATTGGCCAGCAGCCTGACGCGACCGCGCACTTCGGGGAAATCGTGCTTGAAGATATCGACAATCTTCAGGCGCAGCGCGTCGCGCGCCTTGGTATCGACCGGCAGCACGACCACCTGCGAGACGTTCGACTGCGGGAAGATCTGGTCCAGCGGCAGATAGAAACGCGGGCTGCCGGTGCCGACATAGCTCGTCACGCTGCGCACGCCCTGCTGCTGCGCCAGAAACGCTTCGAAGCGCTTGACGGTCGCCTCGTTGGCGGCAAAGCTCGTGCCCTCGGGCGACCAGAGTTCGACCATCAGCTCGGGCCGGCTCGAATCCGGGAAGAACTGCTTCTCGATGAATTTGAAGCCGAAGATACCCAGCGCGAACACGGCGAGCGTCAGCGCGATGGTGGTCTTGCGCCATTCGACGCACCAGGTCACGATGCGCCGGAAACGCCGGTAGGCCGGGGAATCGAAGACGTCGTGGCCACTGTCGCCATGGGCGTGCGGCTTGACCTTCAGCAGCATGAAGCCGATATAGGGCGTGAACATCACCGCCACCACCCAGGAGATCAGCAGCGCCAGTCCATTGACCGAGAACATCGTGAACGTGTACTCGCCGGCGGCCGATTCGGCCAGGCCGATCGGGAGGAAGCCCGCCGCCGTGATCAGGGTACCGGTCAACATCGGCATGGCCGTCGATGTGTAGGCGAAGGTGGCGGCCTCGAAGCGCGACATGCCCTCTTCCATTTTGCGCACCATCATTTCGACGGCAATGATGGCGTCGTCCACCAGCAGGCCCAGCGCGATGATCAGCGCGCCCAGCGAAATCTTGTGCAGCGAGATGTCGAGCATGCGCATGGCCAGGAACGTGATGGCCAGCACCAGCGGGATCGACAGCGCCACCACCAGGCCCGGATAGATATCAATGCGCCATTTAGGCTTCGTGTGCAGACCGAGGGCCAGGAACGACACGACCAGCACGATCACGACCGCCTCGATCAGCACCTTGACGAATTCGCCGACCGATTCCTTGACGGCCTGCGGCTGGTCGGCCACCCGTTCGAGCTCGATCCCGACCGGCAACTGCGCGCGGATGCGGGTCACCGTGTCGGCCAGCCCCTTGCCCATCGTGATGATGTTGCCGCCCTTTTCCATCGATACGCCCAGGCCGATCACTTCCTTGCCGTTAAAGCGCATCTTGTCGGCCGGCGGGTCCTGGTAGCCGCGCTTGACGGTGGCGAAGTCGCCAAGGCGGAACGTGGTGCCGCCCGCGCGCAGCTGCAGCGCCTCGATCTGATCGAGCGTGCCGAGCGCGCCCGTCACCCGTACCGACAGGTTGTCAGTCGGCGTGACCAGCACGCCGCTGGCCTCGACCGCGTTCTGCGTGGCGATCTGGTTGACGATCTGCTCGAACGGCACGCCCAGCTGGGCGAATTTTTTGCTGGAGAACTCGATATACACTTTTTCGGTTTGCACGCCGAACTGCTCGACTTTGGCCACCAGCGGCACGCGCAGCAGTTGCTGGCGCACGAAGTCGGCGTAGTCGCGCATTTCGCCATAGGTGAAGCCGTCGCCCGACAACGCGAAGATCGACCCATACGTGTCGCCGAATTCGTCGTTGAAGAACGGGCCGATGACGCCCTGCGGCAGCGTGGCGGTGATGTCGCCGATTTTCTTGCGTACCTGATACCACGCGGCGCTGGTCTCTTTTGGCGGCGTCGATTCACGCAGCTCGATCAGGATCGTGGTTTCACCCGGCTTGGAGAAACTGCGGATCGTGTTGACGTAGGGTGTTTCCTGCAGCTTGCGCTCGAGCGGATCGGTGACCTGCTCGGCCATCTGCAGCGCCGTGGCGCCCGGCCACACGGCGCGCACGACCATCGCGCGGAAGGTGAATGGCGGGTCTTCGTCCTGGCCCAGTTCGAAGTAGCTCAGGATGCCGAACAGCAGGCAGGCGGCGATCAAAAAGCGCGTGAGCGGGATGTGCTCCAGCGCCCAGCGCGACAGGTTGAAGCCCTTCATCGTGCGGCCCCGCCGTTGGCCGTCATGGCCGCTTCAGCGTCCGCCCGGCGCGCGACATCGGCGGTGAGGATGCGCACCTTCTGGCCCGGCTTGAGCAGGTTCACGCCGGCCGTGACCACGTTCTGGCCGGCGCGCACGGCGCCGGATACCAGCACGTCGTTGTCGACCTGGCCGGCCACCTGCACCGGCACGAGCTTGACGGCGCCGTTTTCGACGACCCAGACGCTGCTCGCGCCCTTGTTGTTGACCAGCGCGCTCAACGGCACACGCAGGCCGCCGGTGGTGGCCGCGCCCGTGGCCAGTTCCACCGTCGCGCTCATCCCCAGGCGCGCATCGGCGCGGGCGGGCAGCGCGACTTTCACGGTGTAGGTGCGGGTCGCCGCATCGGCCATCGGCGCAATTTCGCGGATCTTGCCCGGGATGGTCTGCTCTGCATCGGCCCACAGGCGCACGGTGACGTCGGCCGACTGGCGCAATTCGTCCACCTTGTTTTCGGGGATGCCGATGACGACTTCCTTCTCCGCAGTTCGGGCGACGCGCACCACCGGCGTGCCAGCCTGAACGACCTGCCCCACTTCGGCATCAATGGCCGTGACGACGCCATCGACGTCGGCAACCAGGGTCGTGTAATCGGCCTGGTTCGACTGGCCGCGCAAGCCGGCGCGCGCTGCATCGACATTGGCCTGGGCGGCCTTGAGCGCGCTTTGCTTGGCGTCGAGGACGGCCTGGCTGACGAAATTCTGGGAGCGCAGATTGACATGCCGCTGGTAGTCGGCAGCGGCAAGTTCGCGCTCGGTGTCGGCAGCGCGCAGCGTGGCGCGGGCTTGGGTTTCGGCCAGCCTGATGTCTTGCGGGTCGAGCCGCATCAGCACCGTGCCGCGCTTGACCGTCGCGCCCACGTCCACCTTGCGTTCGATGATCTTGCCGCCCACCCGAAAGCCCAGTTGCGACTCGTAGCGTGGCCGCACGTCGCCCGAAAACTGGGACCGCTCGGCGCCCGCATCTGCCACCAGCTGGATCACCCGCACCGGACGGATATCCTCAGTCGGCGGCGCGGGCTTGGAGCATGCAGCCAGGGCGCCGGCGGCGCAGAAGGCGAGCACGGCCGCCCGCAGGATTGGGGAAGAAAATCGGACAAACACGGTGGTGATCCTTTGACTGGGCATGCGGCGTCTCAAGCCGAAGCTGGCGGCGCGTGGAGTGCTGCGCTGGCGCCAGTTTGTAATTCAGCAATTATAATCATGCAAATAGACAATGTGACGACTTTAGCGTCTTCCCTCTAAATATGGCCGTCAATCACTACGAGAACTTTCCTGTTGCGTCGATCCTGATGCCGCGCCGCCTGGTGCCGGCGGTCGAGGCAATCTACGCCTTTGCGCGCAGCGCCGACGACCTCGCCGACGAAGGCGACGCCGCGCCCGGCGAACGGCTGGCGGCGCTGCAAGCCTATGACCAGCAGTTGGACCGCATCGAGGCTGGCAGCGTTCCCGATGAGCCAATGTTCGCGCGGCTGGCGCATGTCGTGGCGCAGTACCGGCTGTCGGTGGGGCCGATGCGCGACCTGCTGTCGGCGTTCCGGCAGGATGTCGTCACGCCGCGCTACCAGGAATACGCGACCCTGCTCGACTATTGCCGCCGCTCGGCCAACCCGGTCGGGCGCCTGATGCTGGCCCTGTACGAGGCCGACGACACGGTCAACCTGCGCGACTCGGATGCGATCTGCAGCGCGCTGCAACTGATTAACTTCATCCAGGACGTCGCAATCGACCTGACGAAAGGCCGGATCTACCTGCCGCTGGAAGACCTGGCGCGCTTCAAGGTCAGCGAAACGGCGCTGAAGGCGGGCGTCGTCGATGCACCGTTCCAGGCCCTGATGCGCTTCGAGGTCGAGCGTGCTCGCGCGTTGATGCTGTCCGGCGCGCCGCTGGCCAGGCGGCTGCCGGGACGCATCGGCTGGGAGCTGCGCATGATCGTTCAGGGCGGCCTGCGCATCCTCGACCGGATCGAGCGGGCCGGTTACGATGTGTTCAGGCACCGCCCGACGCTGGCCACCGCGGACTGGGTTGCTGTGGGCTGGGGCGCACTGCGCATGTAAAAGTCACGGCGCACATCGCCGGCAGCGCTGTCTACCCTGCTAGAATGCTCGCCTGACGGCACAGCCGTGCCGCAGCCGCCCAACCAGCACTCCACGACGATTTTCATGTCTCCAGACGAATACTGCCAGCAAAAGACCGTTCAAAGCGGCTCCAGTTTCTACTACAGCTTCCTGTTTTTGCCGCCCGAACGCCGGCGCGCGATCACGGCGTTGTACGCCTTTTGCCGCGAGGTGGACGACACCGTCGACGAAGCCACCGACGGTTCCGTCGCGCGCATCAAGCTGGCCTGGTGGCGCACGGAGGTCTCGAAGATGTACGCGGGCACGCCGACGCATCCGGTGATGCTGGCGCTGCAGCCCCATATCGCCGTCTACAAGCTGGAAGAACAGCACCTGCAGGCCATCGTCAACGGCATGGAGATGGATCTCGACCAGAGCCGCTATCTCGATTACCCGGGCCTGCAGCGCTACTGCTGGCACGTGGCGGGCGTCGTGGGCATCCTGTCGGCCAGCATTTTCGGCTACACCAATCCGCAAACGCTGGCGTATGCCGAAAAACTGGGCCTCGCGTTCCAGCTGACGAACATCATCCGCGACGTGGGTGACGACGCGCGCAAGGGCCGTATCTATCTGCCGGTGAACGAACTCCAGCAGTTCGGCGTCACGGCGAATGACCTGCTCAAGCTCCAGCACAGCGAGAAATTCGAAGCGCTGATGGCGTTCCAGGCCAAGCGCGCACAAGCCATCTATGACGAAGCGCTGGCCCTGCTGCCGAAGGAAGACCGGCGCGCCCAGCGTCCGGGACTCATGATGGCGTCGATCTACCGCACGCTGCTCGATGAAATCCAGCGCGACGGCTACCACGTGCTCAATCAACGCATCTCGCTCACGCCACTGCGCAAGCTGTGGCTGGCGTGGAAGACGTATGTCCGCACCTAGGCTGCGCGTTGCAGTCGTCGGCGCGGGCTGGGCCGGCTGCGCGGCAGCAGTGACGCTGGCGCGCAAGGGCGCGGATGTGATCCTGTTCGAAGCGGCGCGCACCCTTGGCGGGCGTGCCCGCGGGGTCGATGTACGCGGCCTGGCGCTGGACAACGGCCAGCACATCCTGCTGGGCGCGTACGCCGAATCGCTGCGCATGCTGCGTCAGGTGGGCGTCGATCCCGATGCGGCATTGCTGCGCCTGCCGGTGCAGATGCGCTATCCGCCCGGTGGCGCCGGCATGGATTTCGTCGCGCCGCGCCTGCCCGCGCCGCTGCACCTGGCATTCGCGCTGCTGCGCGCCAAGGGCCTGGCGCGCGCCGACAAGCTCGCGCTGGCCCGTTTCAACAGCGCGGGCCGCTGGATGGGCTGGGCGCTGGACGTCGATTGCACGGTGGCCGAACTGCTCGAACGTTTTGACCAGACCGAGCGACTCACCACACTGATGTGGCGTCCGCTGTGCATCGCGGCGCTCAATACGCCGCCCGAGCGCGCGTCGGCCAATGTGTTCCTGGCCGTGCTGCGCGACAGCCTGGGCGCCAGCCGGCGCGCGGCATCCGACATGCTGCTGCCGCGCGTGGCGATGGGTGCGCTGTTTCCGGAGCCTGCCGGCGCCTGGCTGGCGCGTGAAGGCCATGCGGTGCGCGCTGGCGTCAAGGTTGCGGCGCTCGCGCGCAAGGGCGACGGCTGGTGCCTGACGACGGGCGCGGGCGACGAGAAAGTTGATGCCGTGGTGCTGGCCACGCCGGCCAGCACAAGCGCTACACTGCTGGCGCCGTTTGCCGACTGCGCCGCACTGAGCGCGCAACTGGATGGTTTCACGTACGAGCCGATTGCCACCAGCTACCTGCAATATGCACCGGGCACACGCCTGGACCTGCCGTTCTACGCACTGCTGGACGATCCGCAGGCGGGCCGCTGGGGCCAGTTCGTGTTCGACCGCGCCCAGCTCGATCCTGGCCAGGATGGCGTGTTCGCCGTCGTCGTCAGCGCTGCCGCCGAGGCTGCAGCGCTGCCGCGCGAGGCGCTCGCGGGCGCCATTGCGGCGCAGCTGGCGCACGACTTTGGCCGGCCCGAACTGGGCACGCCGGTCTGGACCCAGCTGATCACGGAAAAGCGCGCCACGTTTACCTGCGCGCCCGGCCTGGTCCGGCCAGGCAACGTCACGCCGCTCCCGGGCGTCGTGCTGGCGGGCGACTACACGGCCAGCGACTACCCGGCCACGCTGGAGACGGCGGTGCGCAGCGGCCAGGGGGCGGCGACGGCTATCCTCGCCTACGGCGCCCTGCCCCGCGAAAAGCGCAGCCTGTCGCACGGCGATGGTGCCGCGGCGGCCGGCGCCGTAGAGTAGCACCATCGAAACACCCCTGATGGACACCACCATGACACCCCGACTCGGACTGCGAACGGTCGCCCTGCTGCTTCTCGTTGCGGCCAGCACGCTCGTACTCGTCATGCCGGAACTGATCGGCGGCGCCGCGCACGGCACGGCCAGCGCGATCGGTGCCATCCCGGTCCTCGGTCACCACTAGGCCGGCGTGTATCGTATGGCGTACTTTTTCTCCAAGCTCGACTACCTCGATGCGCTCAAGCGCGCGTTGATGGGGCTTCCGCCCGACGTGCAGGCCAAGACGCTCGCCTGGTACGAACAGCGCTTCGTCGACGGCGCAGCGCTCGGGCGGCTTGAACCGGATGTGGCCCGCGAGCTGGGCGATCCGCGCGACGTCGCACTGACGCTGCGCACCAACGCCCATTTTGCGCAACTGGCGCACAAGCCGGCGCCGCCAGCGGGCTCCGTGGCGCGCACCATGGTGTCGGGCTTCGGCCTGCTGGTGTTCAACCTGTTCATGCTGATTCCGGCGGCGGTGTTTGCGTCGCTGCTGATGGCGCTGTACATGTCGGCGTTTGGCGTCTATGTGTCGGGCATTGCCGTCACCGCCAGTGGCCTGGCCGGCTCGAACGAGCTGGTGCTGAGCGCCCCGTTGAGCCGCCTCGAAATGACGAACGACGACGGCGCAAGCGAAACACAGACCCGGGTGTCGATCGGAGAGCATGGCATTCAGGTGTACGAAGAGCCGGTGCTGAGACCGGATTTGCGGCCCGAGGCCGGCGACGATGGACAGGCCGCCGACGTCATCGGCGACAACCGTGACAAGCGCTCGCGCGTGCTGCGCGGCGCCGAAGCGGTGGCCGAGCGCCGCATCCAGATCACGACCGACCTCGATCCCGATTCGCGCACGACGCAGGTGGTGCTCGGGTGCGGACTGATCCTGGGCGGCATTGCGCTGTTCCTGCTGTCGCTGGTGTTCAGCAAGTACACGATCGCCGGCATCCGCCGCTACGTGAACATGAACATGTCGTTGTTGAAGGGATAGCCGCCATGCGCTCATTGATGAAAGTGGGTTTCAGCCTGCTGCTGCTGGCAGCGGTGCTCGTGGCGCTCAGCTACAGCATGCTCAAGGCCAGCGGCACAGTCAGCGCCGCCGAAGGCCGCGCCGTCGCGCAGGATACGCGCCCGGTGCCGGCCGGCGTGGAGATCGTCGAGCTCGACGGCCCCATCGACCTGAATCTGCGCTACGGCGCCACGCCAATGCTCCGGGTGAGCGGCGAGCAGCGCATGCTGGGCAACGTCGAGGTCACCGGCGACGGCAAGGTCCTTCGGATTGGCATCCGCGGCATGGTGCTGCGCCACCGCGAACCGCTGGTGGTCGAGCTGGTGCTGCCAGTGCTGACGTCGGTGACGATCGAAGGCAGCGGCGACAGCACGATCAGCGGCTTTTCGGGCGACGCGATCGCGGTCCAGCTCAATGGATCGGGCAGCGTGCGTTTCAATGGCCGTTACCGCGACGCCACGGTCGGCCTGACGGGCAGCGGCGACCTCGACGTCAATGGCGGCGCCGCGATGGACCGCGTCGACACCCGCCTGATGGGCTCCGGCAGCATCACGGTCTCCGGCACCACCCGCGCGCTGGAAGCCGACACAACAGGCTCCGGCCGCCTCGACGCCGAACACCTGCGCGCCAGCGAAGTCACGCTGAGCCAGACCGGCTCCGGCGACAGCGTCGTCCAGGCCCGCGACACCATCCGCATCACCCTGAGCGGCAGCGGCGACGTCGAAGTCTACGGCAACCCCGCCGAACGCAGCACCAGCCGCACAGGCAGCGGCAGCGTCACCTACGAAGAATAACCCCCCAACAAATAGGGTCAGTGTCGAATTGTTTGACAACTTCAGTAAATCAGTTGCTCAATAATTCGACTCTGACCCCAATTGTTGGGCAATTGCCTTTTGAATAATTAGGGTCAGAGTCGAATTGTTTGACAACTTCAGTTAATCAATTTCTCAATAAATCGACACTGACCCTACTTTTTGCTTAGCAGGCGGTGGGTTTCAGGCGCTCGACTTCGAGGCCGAAGAACGGGCGCAGGCGAGTGCCGACCACGTTGCCGATGAAGGCGACGACCAGCCACAGCCAGCCGTGCAGGCTGCCTGACAGGATGCCGCTGAAGTACGCGCCGATGTTGCAGCCGTAGGCCAGGCGGGCGCCGTAGCCCAGCAGCAGGCCGCCGACGATGGCGGCGATCAGCGAGCGCATTGGCAGGCGCCAGACTGGTGCGTAGCGGCCGGCCAGCGCTGCTGCCAGCATTGCACCCAGCACGATGCCGATATCCATCACCGACGTCACGTCCTGCGAGATCGGCGAGGCCAGTGCGGCGGCGTTGGCTTTCGTGGACCAGTAGGCCCAGCTGGCCGTATCGATGCCCATCACTGCAGCCGCTTTCGCGCCCCACAGGGCGAACGCCGACGTCACGCCCCACGGCCGACCTGACAGCGCCAGCGTCGCGAAGTTGAGCACCACCAGCGCGAGCGCGCCGGCCAGCAGCGGCCACGGGCCATGCAGCCACGGCGAGCGATGCGGCGGCTGCACGTGGGCCGGGACCAGTTTGCCGTGGCGGCGCTTTTCGACGACGATCGTGATGAACGCGATCAGCGCGAAGATGCCCCAGTTCAGCGCCAGCGCCGGCGCCAGGCCCAGTTCCTTGACGGCCGACAGCGGGGCCAGTTGCGGCATCGAGGTCC
>Ga0308164_10005467_pt1 | contig 10232 bp, 5 predicted proteins | sample PhyTR2_FD_201031 | JGI IMG/M metagenome (GOLD analysis project Ga0308164, IMG submission 201031) | Phyllosphere microbial communities from UC Gill Tract Community Farm, Albany, California, United States - DLSLT.R2 | ecosystem: Host-associated > Plants > Phyllosphere > Unclassified | place: USA... | reverse complement strand
AGCGTGATGCTGCCAACGCCGTAGCCCAGCTCGCTGCTCTGGAAGGCAAGCCTGAGATAGACCGCCTGAATGAGGCTCTGCTGGAGGCGCGTCAGCGGGAAGCGGCAGCGCTGGTTAGTCTGGAGGACGCCGAACGTGCTGCGACGGCGCATGATGTGGCGGCAATCGAGCGCCAGATCGGGGTGTTGGACAAACGTGTCGAGGTCGCCCGGACGCAGCGCATGGATCTGGAGAAGGTGATCGCCGGGCTTGAGGCGCGGATTGAGGCGGAAGGCGGCAAGGGACTGGCAGACCGCGCCGCGGCCGCGCGAGAAGAAGCGGATGCTGCAGCCGCCAACCTGGCGCGCGTGACGCAGGAGGCGGAAACGCTGAAGCTGCTTCGCGACACGCTGGAAGGTGCGCGAGCAGAGACTTCACGGACGTTCGTCGGGCCGGTTGCGCGGCGCGCACGCCGGCATATCGAACGGCTCCTGCCTGGCTGCGATCCGAGCTTTGGTGATGATCTGGGCCTGACATCGATCGTGCGCAGCGGGCTCGGGGAAAATTGCGGCGATCTTTCCCGTGGCACCCAGGAGCAGCTTGCGGTGCTCACTCGGCTGGCGTTCGCCGACATGCTGCTGGAGCAGGGTGTGCCGGTGTCGCTGATTTTGGACGATCCGCTCGTCTACTCGGACGACGCCCGCCTCGATCTGATGACCGAGATCCTGACCGATGCTGCGACGCGAATGCAGGTCATTCTGCTGACCTGTCGCGATCGTGCCTTCAGGCATCTCGGCAACCGCATAACACTGGCGGTAGTCGAGTAGCGGCGCAAAGCGGAACGCCGGTGTTTCGGCAGAACTGGTGGATTACGGCCTGACCGCGTTCGGGCGCGTCGCGCTGTAACTGGCCATTTGCTCATGCGGCCGAACAGGACGGATTAAAGCCGATCGCGGTGAAAACCGGACTGGGGCATTTGCGACTGTCCACTCTGGAAAAATGCACCGCGATGATCCGTATGAGGGAGATGAACATGGGGATTAAAGTCGCCTAGGGTGCTTAAGCGGCAAAAGCTCAATAAGGTGTCAGCTAATAATCCAATTGACAAAGGGATAATCTTGTGACATAGGTACGCCATGGAAAGCGAAATCACATTTCACATGGACGCACGAATGAACCAGCGCGGCATAACAGCCGACCTTGTTGATTTGGCCTTTCAACACGGTGATTGGATCGGCGATCGCTGCCAGCTCAACCAGAAAGCAATTGATCGGCGCATTGCGGAAATCGACCTTGAGAGGAAGCAACTGCTGCGCGTTCGCGACAAGGGCGGACTTATGGTCGTCGAGGCTGGAGGCGCGAAAATCACAACCTTTGCCATGAGGAAGCTGAAGGGGCGCATCGGTCATGCATGACACTCTTGTTGGTCGCATTACTCGTAGGCTCTACGCGCACGGCGTCGGCGGCAATGATGCGTGCGTGGGTGCGGTGGCCTTGGTCACCGCATGGTTCGAGGATCGGGCGACTGACAATCCCAAAGATCTGTTTCATGCAATGGCTCGACGCGTTCATGGCGCGGGCCATGCCGATGGATTATCTGCAGCGGTGGGCTGGCTTGAAGACCCGGGCTACTCCTCCTCGCAATGGGATGCGCTCGCCGCCGCCCAAGCGGAGCTTCGAAGTGCCCCGATAGGGCCGATCGATTGGACAGCAGAGCTTGACGCCAGTTTTCTAGACCGACGGTTCGTGCCAGACATTGGGCCAACAACAAGCGTTGCTAAGTCGCTCAATCGCGTTCTTGATATTCCGTTGACCGAGAGCTGCGCCTGCATATTTTCTGGGGCGACATCGCTCGCTTGGGTGATGAGCGGCAATCGCGAAGTCACGCTGTTCGTGGGCGACCGCGATCTTGCGATCATCGTTGCCTTATTGGCACGATCGGCAAGTCGGGGCCTGAAAGTTGATCGACGCAACCCGATGGACGGTACTTTCACGCCGTCGCACTACGTCGACGAATTGGTCGACAGGGAACCGCCCTTTGATCGCTTTGATCACATCATCACTCTGCCCCCGTTCGGAATGAGAGTTCAGAGCGGGGAGCAAAGAGGGCTTCCTTTCGAAGCTGCCCAGATAGAGCGACTAGCTCCACGCGCGACCAAAACCTTTAGCACCATTGTGACCGATGGAATGCTGTTCCGCGAGAACCGCCAAGAGGCTGCGGTCCGCCAAAATCTGATAGAGCGGTACAACGCCACCATCATGTCTCTCCCCGGCGGAATTTTCATGCCGGCAAGCGCCGTTCAGGCAAGCATTATGAGACTTGAGCGGAGCCCTTCCGAACGGTCAGTTCTGCTAGTCGATGGTCGGTCCATGGAAAAGCCATCGACAGGTAAGGCTCTGGAACAGCAAATCGCACGACATCTTGAGACATTCCAAGGCCTGCGACCTCGGGATGACGACCGGGGCATCGTGATCGAATGGGATGAATTGGCAGTATCAAATTTCAGCCTTTTGCCAGAGCGTTACGTTAAGTCAGAGAGCCTCGCGCGTATCGAGAACTCTTTAAGGGACCGTCCGGTCGCCTCGCTGGTAAATGTCGCGACAATCGAACGCTCCAAGGCACCCATACAAATGCGGGACCCAGGTGAGGATCCTCCACTGACCGCCATGGAAATTGCTCCGTCTGATCTTGAAGACGGCATTGTCGGCAGTCCGCGACGCCAGTTGGCGTTCGAACGGGATCAGGCGGGCGCGATCGCCAAGATTACAGTACAACCCGGCGATGTTCTTGTTAGCATTAAGGGCAACGTGGGTAGAGTCGGGCTGGTCGGCTTGGGTGCGAGCCTTGCCGAAATCATAAACGACCCTTGGGTCGTTTCACAAAGTCTTGCCATTATCCGCGTGAAGCCCGGCGGCCCCATTTCGTCGCCCGAAGTGCTTAATGCCATTCTCACCGCCCCCTGGGTGCAACAGAAACTGGAAAGCATGAGCGGCGGTGCGACTGTCCGTACCCTGCCCATCAGCGCTCTGCGATCCCTGTCCATCCCTATCCCAACACGCGAAGAGGCAGACCGCGCTCAGCAAAACCTCGCCGAGGTTGATGAACTCCGCGCCAAGGTCGCTGATCTTGTCCGCAACATCGAAGAGACGCGCGGTGCCGTCTGGCACAGTCTCTGGAACGTATCCCTTGAAATCGAAAGTCGATAATCCATGCTCACAGCCCCCATCAAAGCCCAGATCAACAAGATGCGGGACGACCTGTGGTCCGGCGGTGTGTCCAACCCAATGACCGGGGTGGAGCAGCTGACCAACCTGCTGTTCATCAAGCGGCTCGATGAAATCCAAACCCGTGAGGAAGCGATGGCGCAGGCGCTTAAGCGCCCTGTTGCCCGGATCATCTTCCCGGAAGGCAAGGATGGCTTGGCCACGCCGGGCTTTGCGGATGGCGGATGTCCTTATGAACTGATGCGCTGGTCCCGTTTCAAGAACGAAAAGCCTGAGCGGATGTACGAGATCGTGGCCGATCACGTCATGCCGTTCCTGCGCACGCTCGGCGGGGCGGAAAGCGTGATGGCCAGCCATATGAAGGGCGCACGGGTGGCCTTTTCGTCGAACAAGGCGGCGCTGCTCGATAAGCTTGTGCAGGGTCTGGACGAGATTCCGATGCAGGACCGCGATACCAAGGGCGATGTCTATGAATACTTGCTCAGCCTGATCGCCAGCGCGGGTGAGAATGGTCAGTTCCGCACCCCTCGCCACATCATTGATCTGATGGTGCGGATGATGGCCCCCAAGCCGAGCGACACGATCTGCGATCCGGCGGCGGGCACGGCGGGGTTCTTGATGCTGAGCGCAGAGTATTTGCGCACCACGCATCCCGAGCTGTTTCAGAACGAAGCCACCCGCACCCATTTCGAAACCAAGGCCTTCACCGGCTATGACTTTGACGAGACGATGCTGCGGCTAGGCGCGATGAACATGATGCTCCACGGGATTGAGGAGCCGCGCATTTTCGATCGTGACAGTCTGGCCGAGATCGGCGCGGCCGATGCGGGACATTACAGCCTGATCCTTGCCAACCCGCCCTTTGCCGGATCGCTGGACAATGAAAGCGTGTCGAAAGACCTGCTTAAGGTTGTCGGCACCAAAAAGACCGAATTGCTGTTCCTTGCGTTGTTCCTGCGGCTGCTAACGATCGGCGGGCGCGCGGCGGTGATCGTGCCGGATGGTGTGCTGTTCGGTTCGTCCAAGGCGCACAAGGCGATGCGGCAGCTTTTGGTGGAGTCACACCGGCTTCAGGCGGTGATCTCGTTGCCCTCGGGCGTTTTCCGGCCTTATGCCGGTGTCTCGACGGCGATTCTTGTGTTCACTAAGACCGGGCGCGGTGGCACGGATCAGGTCTGGTATTATGACATGCAGGCTGACGGGATGAGCCTGGATGACAAGCGCACCCCTCTACTGGACGAAAGCCTGCTTGGCCCGGCTCCCGCGGCGCCCTTAAGCGAAGAGGAGCAGGTCAAGAACAACTTGCCCGATCTGCTAGCGCGCTGGCAGGACAACGCGGCTGAGGCGGACCGCCCCCGCACTGCGCAAAGCTTCATGGTGGGTAAGGCGGATATTGTCGCGGCAGGCTATGACCTGTCGCTCAATCGTTACAAGGAAATGGTTCATGCCGAGGTGAAGCACGACACGCCCAAGGTAATCATCAAGGAGCTCCGCGAATTGGAATCAGATATCTCCGAGGGGCTGACCGCCCTTGAGGAGATGATGTCGTGAGCTGGTCTGAAACTGCATTGGGTGACGTGGCGGAATTCATCCGTGGAATCACATTCAAACCCGACGATGTCATTCCTGTTTCGTCAAAAGACGCAGTTGCATGTCTACGCACCAAGAACGTCCAAGAGGACGTGGATATTTCTGATGTCTGGGGGATACCAGCACGTTTCGTAAGGCGTTCAGAGCAATATCTTAAAAACGGAGATATTCTAGTTTCAACTGCAAACAGTTGGAACTTAGTTGGCAAGTGTTCTTGGATTTCAAGTCTTCCTTGGCCTGCAACGCTTGGCGGATTCATCTCTGCCCTGAGAGCATCGGACAAAGTTGATCCCAGGTACCTGTATCACTGGTTTTCGAGCAGACAGGTGCAGGCCGACGTCCGAAAATGCGCCCGAAAGACGACCAACATTTCAAACTTGAGTTTCGAGCAATGCTTGGCACTGCAAATCCCGCTCCCACCACTGCCGGAGCAGCGGAGGATTGCGGAGATATTGGATCAGGCAGACGCGCTGCGCCGCCTCCGCCGCCAATCGCTCTCCCGCCTCTCCAATCTGGGGCAGGCGATTTTCCATGAAATGTTCGAGGATGAAGCCTCTGCGGACTGGCCGAAGATGTCGATTGCTGACGTTGTTGACCACGACGCAGGCGGCATTCGTACGGGCCCATTTGGCAGCCAGCTACTACACAGCGAGTTCGTCGATCGCGGCGTCCCCGTCTTGGGAATTGATAATGCAGTCTCCAACACGTTTCGGTGGGCGAAGGAGCGCTTTATAACCGCCGAGAAATATGCAAAGTTAAGCCGCTATAAGGTATATCCGGGTGACGTATTGATCACTATCATGGGAACGTGCGGTCGATGCGCAATTGTTCCTGAAGACGTTGGCGAAGCCATAAACACTAAACACCTTTGCTGCATTTCACTGCAGAGATCACGCTGCCTTCCCGAATATCTGCATTCATACTTTCTGTATCATCGGGACTCCTTGCAGTATCTTGGCGTGAGGTCCAAAGGTGCGATAATGGATGGACTTAACGGCGGACTTATCAAAGCCATGCCATTGACAGTTCCTCCAATGGAACTTCAACAGCAGTTCGTTAAGAAGCTTAAGCTGATCGAAGCAAACGAGCGCGAATTCATCGCAGCTGATGAACGAGCTTGGAGCCTCTTCAGCTCGCTCCAACATCGCGCCTTCTGTGGGGAGCTCTGACAAATGAATGACGGGGGCGAAACGGGACGCAAGACGCTGTCCGTGGGGGGCATACCGGCTGCACGCGATGTCGGCGGTGGAGCGAGCGGGAATGCGCCCGCCAGCCAGTTCGCCTTCCTCACCCCCTTCGCCTTCCACGACCATGCCGTGATGGCCGAGCGGCAGGCGTTGCCAGACCCGCGCGGGGCCGCGGTGCATTGCCGCCTTGCCGCCGAAGCGATGGTGCGCTGGCTCTATGACCACGATAGCGACCTCAAATGGCCCTATCAGGACAGCCTGGCTGCGCTGATCGCCGAGCCGAGCTTCATGCGGCTCGCCGGCACGATGATTCGCACCAAGATCGACCTGATCCGCAAAATCGGCAACCGCGCGGCGCATCCGGGGCAATTCGCCGCCAGCCAATCGGTCAGCGCGCTGCGCGAACTTTTCCATGTGGGGGTGTGGTTCGCATCGCGCTATAGCCAGACACCGCCCGATCCTGCGCGATCCTTCTCCGCCGACGTTCTTCCCAAAGTGGATGCGCCGACCACCAGCGCACCGCAGGTTGCAAAACTCACGGAGGCCGCCGAAGCGGCTCAGGCCGCGCTCACCGCCGAGCGCAAGGCGCGCATGGCCGACACCGACAGCCGCGCCGCGCTGGAGGCCGAACTCGCCGCCATCAAGGTAGAGATGACCGCGCTGCGTCAGGCCAACGAGGGCCGCGATGCCGGGCATGACTATGACGAGGCAACCACCCGCGACGAATTCATCGACGTCCTATTGCGCGAGGCAGGCTGGGCGTTGACCGGTGCGCGTGACGTGGAATTTCCGGTTTTTCCCATGCCCAATCCGCAGAACAAGGGCTGGGTCGATTATGTGCTTTGGGGCAACGACGGCAAACCGCTCGGCATTGTCGAGGCCAAGCGCACCTGCAAGGACCCGCGCGAGGGTAAGCATCAGGCCAAGCTTTATGCCGATGCACTGGAGGCGATGTACGGCCAGCGCCCGGTGATCTTTTACACGAATGGCTATGATCACTGGATCTGGGACGACGCGCGCCACCCACCGCGCGCCGTCTCAGGCTTTCGCACCAAGGATGAGCTGACGCTGATGATCCAGCGGCGCACCACTCGCAAAGTGCTCGCCAGCGTACCCACCAATCGCGCCATTGCCGGGGGCGGCGGTCGTACCTATCAGGAACGCGCGATCCGCGCCGTCTGCCACCGCTATGAAGATGGCGAGCACGGCGGGGAGAACCAGCGCAAGGCGCTGCTGGTGATGGCCACCGGATCGGGCAAGACCCGTGTCGCCATTGCCCTCTCCGATGTGCTGATGAACGCCAATTGGGCCAAGCGCGTCCTGTTTCTCGCCGACCGCGTACCGCTCGTGAAGCAAGCGACCGGGAACTATCGGAAATACCTGCCCGATTGCGCGACGGTGAACCTGGTGCTGGAACCGGCCGCCGAGGGCCGTGTGTTCGTTTCCACCTATCCCACCATGATGAACCTGATCGAGAAATCGCGCCAGTCGGGGCAGCAGCGATTTGGCCCCGGCTTCTTCGATCTTGTAATCATCGATGAGGCGCACCGTTCGGTGTACCGCAAGTACAAGGCTATTTTCGACTGGTTCGATGCGCCGCTGCTCGGCCTCACTGCCACACCAAAGGGAGAGGTGGACAAGAACACCTACACGCTGTTCGAGCTGGAGTATGATCCTGTCGCCAAAATGGGCGTGCCGACCGATGCCTATGAACTAAAGCAAGCCGTGGCGGACGAATTCCTTGTGCCGCCGCGCGCAATCGACGTGCCGCTTAAATTCCCGCGAGAGGGCATCAAATATGATGACCTGTCTGACGAAGAGAAGGAAGCCTGGGACGAGATCGATTGGGGCGAAGACGGCCCGCCGGACGGCGTCGATGCCTCCGCGGTGAACGACTGGCTGTTCAACGTCAACACTATCGACCAGATGCTGAAACAGCTGATGGAAGACGGGCTGAAGGTCGATGGCGGCGACCGGCTCGGCAAGACGATCGTGTTCGCCAAGAACCAGAAGCACGCCGAGTTCATCGTCCAGCGCTTCGATGCTAATTATCCGGCGCTGAAAGGCCATTTCTGCAAGCTGATCGCGCATGGCGTGCGCTATGCTCACAGCTTGATCGATGATTTCGAAGTGACGGGCAAGGATCCGCAGATAGCTGTCTCGGTCGACATGCTCGATACCGGCATCGACATTCCTGACGTGCTCAATCTGGTGTTCTTCAAGATCGTCCGCTCGAAATCGAAATTTTGGCAGATGATCGGCCGTGGCACCCGCCTGCGCCCCGGCATTTTCGTGGATGCCAATGGCGAAGTGACCGACAAAGAATTTTTCTACGTCTTCGACTATCTCGGCAATCTCGACTATTTCAATGCGCAGATCGAAGGTGCGCAAGCGAGCGGGGCCAAGCCGCTAGGCGAACGCCTTTTCGCCGCTCGGGTCGATCTGCTTGGCCTGATGCAGCCTGAGCTGCGTGCCGGGGGACTTCAGTCACCAACATCCGGCTATCGCGGCGAGAAAGAGGGGCTTTACGAAGGTGTTCGCTCCCAGTTGATCCGCGAAGTAGGGGGTATTCCACCCGATAACTTTATCGTCCGCGCCAAACGCCGTCATGTCGAGAAGTTTCAGGAGAAGACCGCCTGGGATCACCTTAGCGAAGAAGACCGGCACGAACTCGTCGAACATCTTGCCGCCTTGCCGACCAGTGAGGTTGACAGCGACGTAGACGCCAAACGCTTCGACCTCCTCTGTCTACGCATCCAGCTTGCCATGCTGCGCAACTCACCATTCGAGCCGCTGCGAAAAGGGTTCATCAAGGAGGTCCACGCGCTGGAAGCGAAGGAAGCGGTCCCCGATGTTGCGCGGCAGATGGTGCTTATCCTCGAAATCCAGACTACGGAATGGTGGACCGATGCGACGCCGCAGTTGATTGAAATTGCCCGTCGACACCTTCGCGGTCTGATGAGCCTGATCGAACCAGGCCAGCAAGTAATCGTAAGCACCGACTTGTCGGACGAGATGGGCGAGAAGCAGGAAATCGAACTGCTCGATCTTGGCGGGGCGTCCTCGCTGGCACAATTTCGCAAAAAGGCCCGCGCCTATGTAGTTGCCCATGCCGATCACGTCACACTAGCGCGATTACGGCAAGGCAAGCCGCTAACTCTGACCGATCTTGACGAGTTGCAAAGGCTCTTTGCCGAAGCGGATATCGCGAGCGACGCGGAATTCGCACGGATCCGCGCGCTGCCAGACCTTGCCGAGTTCGTTCGCTCGCTAGTCGGCCTGGACCGAAAAGCGGCGCAGATTACTTTCAATCATGCACTGGCGTTAATAACCTTATCAGCCGAGCAAATCCGCTTCGTCGAGATGATCATTGATCACCTGACTTCATCAGGTCGCATGGAACCGGAGCAGCTTTATGCTCCGCCTTTCACCGATAGGGCGCCGAATGGAGTCAGTGACGTGTTTGACGGGGCTGCGGTTGGAGCAATTTTAGATTTGCTGGAGGAAATGAATCCAAGATTGGCGGCGTAGGTTTAGAGGCATGTAGCGGCTCACTCTAAACTGGGCCGAGTTTGGTTCGCGTCGCGTCAGGATTTGGTCTAGATCAGCGCTGCCCGACGAATCGGTTGAGATTGCGCAGGTTTCTAACGCTCCGTCATCCTTATAGGGTCGCCATGCCGTAGCGGATGATCTGGTTTTGTACGGGCGAACAGCGATGGGTAGCTAGAAATGGTTAGCTCGATGGTGGGGGGGCTGCTTTCGGCGTCACAGTAGCTCTGCCAATGTCTTAACCCTCCGATGTACAATCTCAACTCGGCCGTCGGGGCCTCTGATATTGCCATGGAGAAAGCTTTCAAAATCCGTATGCCGTAGAAGTGTCTGGAACTGTTGTGACAGGTAGATGCGGACCTCATCGGATGCCGCCTGCACTTCGTCCATGAGCGCCGGCCTCCCATCTACGACATTAATGATGTCTTCAAGGTCATGGCTCCCGAGGGGGTCGTTTTGGCCCCTCCCACCGTAAGCTTCCAACTTGGTAGCTAGAAAAAGGGGTGGTGTTAAATGCTTTATCACTCGCCCACTCGGTAGGACGTATTTTATCGCGGTGTTGATCCCCTCCTTGTACCAGCGGTTGCTAAACCCGAGAATATTTGGATCGTCGGGCATGAAGTCGACCTTGAGTTTGCCAAGCCGCATACGACAGATTACATCGTCATCTCCCGACACCGTAAAACCCTTGTCGCTCAGAAC
>Ga0308164_10005465_pt1 | contig 10234 bp, 9 predicted proteins | sample PhyTR2_FD_201031 | JGI IMG/M metagenome (GOLD analysis project Ga0308164, IMG submission 201031) | Phyllosphere microbial communities from UC Gill Tract Community Farm, Albany, California, United States - DLSLT.R2 | ecosystem: Host-associated > Plants > Phyllosphere > Unclassified | place: USA... | reverse complement strand
CTCGGTCTGGCCCAGGCCGCCGGGGCATCGAACGGGACGCGGGCCGGCCGGACCCGCACCGGGTGGGCAGGCGGCGGGCTGGCCCCGGCCGCTAGCCCGCCGCCCGCCAGCAACCCCAGGCTGCCCGTAGCGGCTAGGGCCGCCAGGTGGCGGAGGAAGCGGGGAAGGCGGAAGCGAAGCGGGGAAGTGGGCATGGGGCTGAAGGTAGCAGACGGACGGCTAGCGGGTTTTTACCTAAGCAAATATTACCCAACCGCTACAGTGCAAAGTCTGCTCACTGGCTTTTGTCAAGCTTGCTGCGTAAAGTATTCTCGAAATAATCTGTCTGCCCGTTTCCAATTATCTTGTTCTTCGCCGTCAGTTTCGCCGTCTTGCTGCACTCGCAATGTGCAGTTATGGCAAAACTTTAATGGGTCATCTTTCATACACTGTAGAGTTCTACAATAGAGTAACGCTTGCCTAATTTGCTGCAAACTAATTTCGTAATCTTCTGAAGCTTGGAAAACGCTGTCGTTTATATCAACTTGACTCACAATGTCGCCGACTGCAAGCCTTCTGCCTTCTAATCTTGGCTGTCCCCATAAGCAATCCTCTGTAATAACTATTTCAGGAAACTGCTTGTAGTGAGAGGAATCCCAAATCTGTTCAAATTCGGCTTTATCAATCTGAAAAGGCTCAAAGCTCCTATCAAGTGCTACCTCAGATAGTCCACCTAATTTGTCCTCTATGTAATTCGCATCATACTTTAAAACCCGCCCGTTTTTGAATATTTGTAATTGCCGAAGAACATTTAATTTGCTATCTGTCTCAAAGTAATAGCAAGAGGTGCCCCAACTGTCTGTTAAATCATCTCCGGTGGAGTCATCCCAATATCGTTTAAAGTATTTCAAGTTCCTACGTGCAGTTAGAGGTAATATTAGGATTCCCGAAACTCACTACGCCAGTAGTTACGGGCATCATACTATCGTTGGCATGATACCTACAATTATAAGATACAATAAAGCATCCATCCCCACCCCACCCCCACCCCACCCCCACCCATCCCCCTCCCCATCGTAAATTTGCGCTTGCTTAACGGCTAACTCCCGTTCGCCTGCTGTATGAAACAAGAACTAGACCTGGCCCTCGCCCCCGAGGTAGCCTACGACGAGCTGGCCCGCTACGAGGCCATTCTGGCCGCCGCCGGCCTGCGCCCCGGCGAAGCCGATTTTGTGCACATCCGCAAGCGCTCGCTCGATGCGCGGGGCCGCCGGCCGCTCATCCGCCTGCGGGCCGACGTGTACGACCGCGCCACGCCCGCCCCGGCCCGCGAGCTGCTGGGGCCATGGTTTGAATACCCCGATGTGCGGCAGGCCCGGCGGCGGGTGCTCATCGTGGGGGCGGGGCCGGCGGGGCTGTTTGCGGCGCTGCGCTGCATCGAGCTGGGCATCCGGCCCATCGTGCTGGAGCGCGGCAAGGACGTGCGCACCCGCCGCCGCGACCTGGCCGCCCTCAACAAGGAGCACCTCGTGCACCCCGACTCCAACTACTGCTTTGGCGAGGGCGGCGCGGGTACCTATTCCGATGGCAAGCTCTACACCCGCGCCACCAAGCGCGGCGACGTGGGCCGCATCTTGCGGCGGCTGGTGCAGCACGGCGCCACCCCCGATATCCTGGTCGATGCCCACCCCCACATCGGCACCAACAAGTTGCCCGCCGTGGTGCAGAGCCTGCGCGATGCCATCATCGAGGCTGGCGGCGAGGTGCGGTTCGAGACACGGGTCGAGGACTTAATCTTGAAAAACAATCACTTGAGCGGGGTGGTCACGCACACCGGCGAGGCCCTGGAGGCCGAAGCCACCGTGCTGGCCACCGGCCACTCGGCCCGCGACATCTACGAGCTGCTGCACCGGCGCGGGGTGGGCATCGAGGCCAAGCCATTTGCGCTAGGGGTGCGCGTCGAGCACCCGCAGGCGCTCATCGACCGGGCGCAGTACGGGCAACCCGAGCGCGGCCTGCTGCCGGCCGCCAGCTACGCGCTGGTCGAGCAAACGAAGGTGCGCGACGCCCAGCGCGGGGTGTTCTCGTTTTGCATGTGCCCGGGCGGCTTCATCGTGCCGGCGGCCACCGCGCCCGGCGAGGTTGTGGTGAACGGCATGAGCCCCAGCCGCCGCGACTCGCGCTTTGCCAACTCGGGCATAGTGGCGGCCGTGGAGCTAGCCGACATGGACGTGGCCCGCCACGGCGTGCTAGCCGGCCTGCGCTTGCAGCAGGAAATCGAGCAGCGCGCCTGCCGCCTGGCCGGCAACACCCAGCTGGCCCCCGCCCAGCGCCTCGGCGACTTCCTGCAAAAGAAGCTCTCCCCTAGCCTGCTCGAAACCAGCTACCAGCCCGGCCTGGTGAGCGTGGAAATGGACGCCGTGCTCGGCCCCGCCCTCAGCGAGCGGTTGCGGCAGGGTTTCCGCGCCTTCGGCCGCAAAATCCCCGATTTTGCCACCAACGCCGCCCAAATTGTGGGCGTCGAGAGCCGGACCTCGTCGCCCGTCCGCATCCCGCGCGACAACGACACGCTGCGCCACCAGGTAGTGGCCGGCCTGTATCCGTGCGGCGAGGGCGCCGGCTACGCGGGCGGCATCGTGAGCGCGGCGATGGACGGCGAGCGCGTGGCCGAGGCGCTGGCAGTAGCCGCACGGCATTAGAACCCATTCGTTTAATAATCGTTGTCATGCTGAGCTTGTCGAAGCATGACAACGATTATTGATTCTATATTCCATGAAAACCTTAGTATTAGGCGCCACCGACAACCCCGACCGCTACGCCTACCGCGCCGTGCACGCCCTCACCCGCCACGGCCACGAAGTGGTGCCGGTGGGCATCCGCAAGGGCCAGGTGGCCGGCATTGACATCCACACCGACCGGCCGCAGGAGGCTGACGTTGACACCATCACGCTCTACGTGGGCCCGCAAAATCAGCCCGGCTGGTACGACTACCTGCTGAGCCTCAAGCCGCGCCGCATCATCTTCAACCCCGGCACCGAAAACCCCGAGCTGGAGCAAAAAGCCCAGGCCGCCGGCATCCAGACCGAAGAAGCCTGCACGCTGGTGATGCTCAGCGTGGGGCAGTACGGGAAGTAAGTGACGGCCCACGAGTTTGGGCAGTACTGGGTGGCGGCGTACCCGGCCGCGCCGCCCCTGCCGCATTTGCTGAGGCAACGCTACCCAGGGCGGTAGCTGCGGGTACGCAGCCTGCCCGGGGCCAAGCGCTACGCGGCAACGGCGGCCGACTGGGCAATCCTGCTAGCCCGCCAGCAGCACGTACTGGCCGACGTACTCGGCAATTGGGCCGAAGCACTACTCGTAACCGGCTCCTACGCCGATGCAGGCGAGGCGGCGGCACTATTCTCCCCGACCGAAGAATCGGTATTCAAGACGCTTTCGTTCACGGCCTTGCCTAGCGTCGGCCTGCACGAGTACCCCGACCCGCACGAGCCCGATAATGCGCTCGTGTACTGGCCCTCCTTTGCCCGCCCCGCGCCAACGGCCGCGTGGCTGACGCAGCTGCTGCAAGCCAGCGCGCGCGATGAATGCCGGGCCTTCTTTTTTCAGCCGCAGCGCGGGGCTGTGGTAGCCCCCTACGATGACGGGCTGGACGTGCTGCTGCCGGACCAGGCGGCGCGCGATTACTACCGGCGCAGGTACCTCGCCTGGCTGTCGGACCGGCCCGATGGGCTGTAGCCGCAGCTTTTGAGAGGCTGGGCAATTGCGCGGCGGCGGGCTACCTTGGGGCTGCGGAAGCGCACCGGGCTAACAGTCAGCGGCCCGGACGGCGGCCCCTTTTACATGACCAAACTTTACTTGCCGGGCCTGCTGGCCGCCGGACTGCTGGCGTTTCGGCCGGCTAGCCCCACCCCGCCCACCGCGCCGCTCAAGGCCGAGGCTAGCCAGGATTTACAGGCCCATTATGCCGATTACCGCCAGCTGGCCCAGCGCATCTGGGGCTTTGCCGAGGTGGGCTACAAGGAAACCCAGAGCTCGGCGCTGCTCCAAAAAACGCTGCGCGACCAGGGCTTTGCGGTGCAGGCGGGCGTGGCGGGCATCCCCACAGCCTTCGTGGCGACCTACGGCAGCGGCCAGCCGGTAATTGGCGTGCTGGCCGAGTTCGACGCGCTGCCAGGGCTGGCCCAGCAGGCGGTGGCCACCAAAGCGCCCATTGCGGGCCAGAATGCCGGCCACGGCTGCGGCCACAACCTGTTTGGCACGGCCAGCGTGGCCACGGGCCTCGAAATCAAGAAGCTGCTGAAGGAAGGCAAGCTGCACGGCACCATCAAGGTGTTTGGCTGCCCGGCCGAGGAAGGCGGCAGCGGCAAGGTATATATGGTGCGCGAGGGCCTCTTCAACGGCGTAGATGCGGTGCTGCACTGGCACCCTAGCAGCGAAAATGCCACGATGGCCGGCAAGTACATTGCTAATTCGTCGGCCAAGTTCCGGTTTCACGGCGTGGCCGCGCACGCCGCCGCGGCCCCCGAGCGCGGCCGCAGCGCCCTCGACGGCGTGGAGGCCATGGACCACATGGTGAACATGCTACGCGAGCACGTGCCCCAGGAAACGCGCATTCACTACGTTATCACGAGCGGCGGCAAGGCGCCCAACGTGGTGCCCGACTTTGCCGAGGTCTACTACTACGTGCGCCATCCCAACCGGGCCGCCGTGCAGGCCGTGTTCGAGCGCGTGGTGAAGGCCGCCGAGGGCGCCGCCCTGGGCACTGGCACTACCATGGACTACGAAATAGTGGGCGGCACCCACGATTTGCTCCTCAACGAAACCCTGGCCCACGCCCTGCAAGCGAACCTGGAACAGGTGGGCGGCGTCACTTATACCGCCCAGGAAATGGCCTTCGGCCAGCAGATTCAGCAGTCGCTAGGGGCCCCCGCGCCGCCCGTGGCCCAGGCCGCGCAGGTGCTGCCCTACCAGGCCCGCGACCTGGGCGGCAGCTCCGACGTGGGCGACGTGAGCTACGTGGTGCCCACCGTGGGCCTGCAAGCCGCCACTTGGATACCCGGCACCCCCGCCCACAGCTGGCAGGCCGTGGCGTGCAGCGGCCTCGAAATCGGTACCAAGGGCCTAATGGTGGCCGCCAAAACCATGACCCTCACCGCCATCGACCTCTTTACCAGCCCCGAATTGGTAGCCAAAGCCAAGGAGGAACTCAAGCAGAAAGTGGGCGGCTACGTGTACAAGCCCCTGCTCGGCGACCGCAAGCCAGCGCTCAACTACCGCGATTGATATGATGCAACCGGTCATTTAGCCAGCTCCATATATTTTGAGAGCCCCAATAATTTACCTTAGGTGATGCAGTCGATACGTACCCGCTATGGCTTCAAACACTTTGTAGCAAGTCTGCCATCCAGTAATTATCTACTAGCAGCCGGGCTAGTAGCGCTTGCGGCCTGCGATAACCAGCCAGCACTAATTCGGCTACCGCTCCGCCTAATCCTTCAACGGCACGCGATACCATTTCCACAGTTACGGCACCGCAGGCGCCAACTGTAGTAAGCTCCGGGCCGAAATCCGGCGATGTACCTCTTCTGCACGAGCCTTTTAGGACTATAAAAGAGGTAGCCCCCGGCTTACAAGTGCAGATTTCATCGGTGCCAGTAGCCGATACGGCCGTGGTACGGGAGCCGAGCGACCTGCGACTGGTGCTGACAATCAAAAAGAACCAGCGGGTTATTTTTCGGGATACCGTGGCCGACGGCCTAGCGTATACCGAGTATTCGGAGCCGCAAACGCAGCGACTCTATCCCATCTGGGTACCCACGGGCCCTAGCGAGGGAGAACTGTTAGTGGCTTATAATAACCGACCATCCAAGGACCGGGCCCGGCGCTTCCACATTCGGGGCAATACAATTATTGGGGTCGATACCTTACTTACTTTCGACGGGCCAGCCAGGGACTTGGACCACGACGGGCGGCCGGAGTACGGCGGCCGCGCCGACTACGGCGAAGGCGCTAGCGACTCGCGCGGCCGGGCGCTTAACTTTTACAATCCAGTCCTTTATTATGAGTTGGGGCCCACCGGTTTGGCTCTCGACTCAGCGCTTACGCGCCACCAGGCGGTTGCCGAGTACGGCGCTTTTCATGGCTACAAGTATTCCGAACGCTTTTCTTTTCCAGCCAAACGCCCGTGAAAAGTTATCGCGGCCCCGCATCTGGCAGCGCGTTTTCAATAATAATCGTCCTGCCAGGCAACCGCTAGCCCCCGCCCCGCATCTACCGTCCCAAATCCCCCGCCTGCCTCTGCCCCACTACTACCCTGCCCCGTGACCGAGCCCGACCTCATTGCCGCCTGCCTGCGGGGCGAGCCCCGCGCCCAGCGCCAGCTCTACAACCAGTTTGCGGGGCTGATGCTGACGGTGTGCCGCCGCTATCTGAAGCGCCAGGAAGACGCCGAAGAAGCGCTGCTGCTAGGCTTCGCCCGGGTGTTTCAGGCGCTGCCCACATTTCGGCAGGAGGGCTCGTTTGAGGGCTGGGTGCGCCGCATTATGGTGAACCAGGCCCTAATGGAGCTGCGCCGCCGCGAGCCGCTGCACCTCTCGTTCGAGGATTTTGCGCAGCCCGAAAACCTGGCCGCTACCCCCGCCACCGCCGATAGCCAGCTGCAAGCCAACGAGTTACTAGCCCTGCTCCAAAGCTTGCCGACCGGCTACCGCACCGTGTTCAACCTCTACGCGCTGGAGGGCTACTCGCACCCCGAAATCGCCGACCTGCTCGGCATTACGGAGGGCACCAGCAAGTCGCAGCTCAGCAAGGCGCGAGCCATGTTGCAGCGCCGGCTGCAAGCCGTTACGAGCGTTTAACCTAGTATATGTTAGGATATGTCAGCCGATAACGATAATCTCGACGACCTTTTTCGCCAGCAGCTGGGCCCGCACGCCACGCCACCCGGCCCCGACCTGGCACGCCGCCTGGCCGAGCTGGCCGAGGCCGAGCGCCTCGACGCCCGCTTTCGCACGGGGCTGGGAAGCCACGCTTCCCAGCCCCGCCGTGAGGTTTGGGAGCGGCTGGAAGATGAGCACCTGCGCCCGCAGCCGCAGCGCCGGCGGCGCGTGGTGGCGTGGTGGCAGCTGTCGGCGGCGGCCGTGCTGCTGCTCACGCTGCTGGCCGGCGGCCTGTGGCGCGGCGGGTACTTTGCGCCGGTAGGTGGGCTAGCCAGCCAGTCGGCCGGCGCGGGGCCGCACAGCGCGCGCACCAGCCCGGCTCCGACGGTGCCGAACGCAACCAACCGGCCGGGGGCTAGCCCAACGCCAAGCCAAGAAATTAACCGCCAGCCTATTGCCCAGGCAACTGTCTCTCCGGTAGAAAAAAATCGGCAAAATTTCACGCGCCAGGCAACGGCCGTGGCGGCTTCCTCATCTAGCCCCCCGATAGCTACTACTACCCGGCCGCGTCGCACCGCCACGGCGCCTCGGGCAGGGCGAGGCTTTCAGCCCCCACGCCAACTGCCGGACGCGGCCGCTGGCCAGTTGGCTACCACCGGGCGGCGGAACGGCCCGGCCAGCCAGCCCTTGGTTACGCCCACCGAGAATCCCGCTGCCCACCCGAGCCCGCCGCTGGTGGCCATGACGGCCCCCACCGAAGTGGTAGAAGTCGAGGTGCGGCGAGGCCCCGAGCCTAGCCGCCCGGCGCCGGCCGCGGTGGCCGCCCTGGCCGAGCCGGTGCCCAGCCGCCGGCCCCGGCTGCGGCTAGGGGGCCTGCTGCGCCAGGCCGACCACCTGGTGCACGGCGAGCCCGTGAGCCTGGCCGAGGCCACCGGCCTGGCCGAAAACGTGACCGTGCAGGCCCGCTTCGGCGGCCGCGTGGTGAGCAAAACCATTCAATTGTAGCGCCGAAGCTGCTTGGCTCTTTCAGTTTTTCTGCCTCGGTCAGGGGCAGCCTTCTCTTTCATTGTCTTTTCTCAACACCTTAACTCCCATGAAGCCGCTCCTTTTTTCTGCCTCGCTGGCCGCGTTGCTCGCCGCCGCTACTTTTTCGGCCCAGGCCCGCTCGCTAGGGGCCGCGCCCACCGATACCATTGTGGTGCGCCTGCCTAACAAGGCTGTGATGACGCTGGTGGTGCGCGATGCCGCCCAGCTGCGCCAACTGCCGCAGTACCACCTCGACTCGCTGGTGGCGCGCCTCGATGGCTACATCAAGCGGGCTGATGCCGCGACCAAAGTGGCCGCTACCGACCGCCTGACCACCGTGTTTCACCCTAATGAGGACCAGCCCGGCCAGCGCCTACCCGAAGAAATCCGCATCACGACTAGCAAGCAGCCGGGCAGCTACGGCCCTAGCAACAAGGTGGAGGTGCTGCTGGAAAAGAAATTCGGCGTAGTTATTAACACCGACCGCAACACGAATGACCAGCCCCGGGCGGCCGCCGAGCGCCAGGCCCGCCGCGACTCGCTACGCGAAGACCAGCAGAATAAAAACCGTCACGCCTCCTACGTAGTAGTTGATGTGGGCCTCAATGCGCTGGTGAATAAGGCCGGCGCTACTGCCCCCGAACTGCGGCCCGAAGGCTCGCGCTACGTGAACTTGGGCCTGAGCTACCGGCAGCGCCTGGGCGGCCGCCGCAGCCCGCTCTACCTGCTGGGCGGTCCCGAGCTAGCTTTCAATAACTACATGCTAGAGGGCAACTACAAGTGGCAGAATACCAACGGCATCACCAGCGTGGTACAGGAGCCCACCGCCCGGCAGTACCAAAAAACCAAGCTGGCCACCTCCACCATTACCCTGCCACTGATGCTGCAACTGCGCCTGCGCGACGAGCACCACCGCACTACGTTTCGCTTGGGGGCGGGCGGCTTCGTAGGCTACCGCCTGGCTAGCTGGACCAAGCTTAAGTATTTTGAGGAAGGCTCGACCTATAAGGACAAGGACTACGGCTCGTATAACCTCAACGACTGGCAATATGGCCTACAAGCCCAAATTGGTTATGGCGACGTAAATTTCTTTGTGAAGTACAACCTCAACGAGCTGTTCCGCGCCGGCCACGGGCCGCAGGCGCAAACGCTGAGCTTTGGGCTGCGCCTGCTGGGCAATTAATAGGTAGCGTAGGCCGGCGAGGGGCGCAGCGAGCAGCCAGGCGCAAGCAAGCGCCAGCTAACGAGATTGCGCGCTGCATTGCTCGCTATGCCCTTCGCAAATTAAAGCTTACGGCACCCTCTATCTAATGCCTACGCTACACATTGCGAAAAAAATTGTCGAGCAGAATTGCTGCCGACACGGCCACATTGAGGCTTTCGGCGCGGCCGCCGGGGCCGTGCGGAATGTGCAGACACCGCGTGAGGCTAGCCGCCACGTCGGAACTAAGGCCGTGGCTCTCGCTGCCCATTACCAGCACGCCGGCCGGCTGCAAGTGGAGCTTATGCACATTATCACCCTCTAAATCAGCCCCGAAAATATCCGTACTGGCAGGTAAGCTTGAAAGCCAGTCGGCCAGGTTTACCCCGGCCCACACGGGCACCCGGCCGAAGGCGCCCATGCTGGCCGCCACGGCTTTGGGATTATAAGGGTCGGCGCAATTCTCGGACAAAACCACGCCGGGCAGGCCGTACCAGTCGGCCAGGCGCCAGAGCGTGCCAAGGTTGCCGGGGTCGGCCACGTTGTCGAGGGCTAGCACGAGGCGGGTGGCGGGCAGGGCCGGCGGCAGCGGTAGTTCGGGCGGGCGGCGCACTACGGCCAGCGCAGCGGCGTTGGTTTGGAGCGTGCCGAGCTGGGTTAGCTCGTCTTCGGAAGCCAGGTGCAACGAACTGGCCCGCTGGCCGGTCAGGTGCTCGGCGAAGGCGGGCGTAGCGAGCAGGTGCTCGACTTCGAGGTCGGAGCCGAGCAATTCTAGCACGCTTTTCGCACCTTCGACCAGGAAGGCAGCGTGGCGTTGCCGATATTTGCGCTGGTGCAGCGACCGGATGTATTTAGCGAGGGCTTTTGAAACCATTAGAACAACAAAGTAACGACCGGCCGCGCTTCGGCCCGCGGGCGGCGGCGGCCGGGCTGCTGCTAGCCCTGGCGGTATTGCTGGTGGCGGTGGGCTGCTCGCCCCTGCGCCTGCTGCAACCCAACCAGCGCCTGCTCACCAAAGTAGTAGTGCAGAGCGATGGCCTGCTGCCCGCCCAGCAGGAGCGCCTGCTGACGCTGGTGCAGCAAAAGCCCAATCGCACCATTCCGATTCCGAAGCTGGCGGTGTACCAGCTCGGGCACTCGTTCTACGACT
>Ga0308164_10005462_pt1 | contig 10238 bp, 5 predicted proteins | sample PhyTR2_FD_201031 | JGI IMG/M metagenome (GOLD analysis project Ga0308164, IMG submission 201031) | Phyllosphere microbial communities from UC Gill Tract Community Farm, Albany, California, United States - DLSLT.R2 | ecosystem: Host-associated > Plants > Phyllosphere > Unclassified | place: USA... | reverse complement strand
CGGAAGCGGTGCGCCTGTCGCACCGCTATATCAGCGGTCGCCAGCTGCCCGACAAGGCGATCAGCGTGCTCGATACCGCCTGCGCCAAGGTGGCGCTGGGCCAGAACGCGACGCCCGCGCTGCTCGATAACCTGGCCAAGCGCCTGGACCGGATCGACGCCGAGATCGCGTCGCTGGCGCGCGAAGAAAGCGGCGGCGCGAGTCACACCGCGCGCCTGGCCGAACTGCGCGCAGCGCGCGGCGCGGCCAGCGATGAACACGGCACGCTGGCCGCGCGCTGGGAGATCGAAAAAGGACTGACCGAGAAAATCCAGGCCGCCCGCGGGGAGCTGGAAGCGGGCGCGAAGGAAGCTGGCAAACCGGGCGACGCCGCCGGTGTACAGGCTCTGATGACCGAGCTGCGCGCGCTGCAGGGCGAGACACCGATGGTACCGGTGCAGGTCGACGGCCATGTAGTGGCCGAAATCGTCGCCGGCTGGACCGGCATCCCGCTCGGCAAGATGGTCAAGGATGAAATCAAGACGGTCCTCAAATTGAAGGACCTGCTGGAAGAGCGGGTGCTGGGCCAGTCGCATGCAATCGAAGCGGTGGCGCAGCGCGTGCGTACATCGCGCGCCAACCTGGACGATCCGGACAAGCCGAAGGGCGTGTTCCTGTTCGTCGGCCCGTCCGGCATCGGCAAGACCGAGACGGCGCTGGCGCTGGCCGACGTGCTGTACGGCGGCGAGCGCAAGCTGGTGACGATCAATATGAGCGAGTACCAGGAAGCGCACAGCGTGTCGGGCCTGAAAGGCTCGCCGCCAGGCTACGTGGGGTACGGCGAAGGGGGCGTGTTGACCGAAGCGGTGCGGCGCAACCCGTACAGTGTCGTGCTGCTCGACGAAGTCGAGAAGGCCCACCCGGACGTGCTCGAACTGTTCTTCCAGGTGTTTGACAAGGGGGTGATGGACGACGCCGAGGGCCGCGAAATCGACTTCCGCAACACGATCATCATCCTGACCTCGAACGTGGCGTCGAGCACGATGATGACGGCGTGCCTGAACAAGACCGTCGAAGAACTGCCAAGTCCTGAAGAATTGGAACAGCAGATCCGCCCGCAACTGATGAAGGCCTTCAAGCCCGCCTTCCTGGGCCGCCTGAAGGTGGTGCCGTATTACCCAATCCCGGACGATGTCCTGGTGCGCATCATCGAGCTGAAACTGGCCAAGATCGCGCGCCGCATCGCTGTCAATCACAAGGCCGAGCTGACCTGGGATGCGGCGCTCGTCGAAGCGGTGCTGGCACGCTGCACGGAGGTCGATTCGGGTGCGCGCAATGTCGACAATATCCTGAACGGCAGCCTGCTGCCGGAGGTTGCCGAATCGGTCCTGGCCAATATGGCCGAGGGCAAGACGATCTCGAAGATCAAGGTGGGTGCTGACAAGAAGGGGCAGTTCAAGTACAGCGTGAAGTAAGCAGGCAAATAAATAAGCAAGCAAGCGGGCCGGCGGTCAAGCCGGCCCGATTCGACCCGGATCGGAATTTTCATGACGTTGGCTTTATGACGAATGCATTCAACCCTTCGGCGGCGGCGCTGGCAAGCGCCGTTCAGACGGCCCTTGGCGGCACGTTCAGCCAGCACCGGCGGATCATGACGCTATCGACGGTGGCGGGTCCGGATGCGCTGCTGGCCGAAAGCCTGCGCGCGACCGAGGGACTGAGCGAAGGCTTCCGGCTCGACGTATCGGCGCTGTCGCTCGATGCGGCAATCCCGCTTAAATCACTGATCGGGCAGCCGGCGCTGGTCGAACTGGGCGCCGCCGGGTTCGGCGCCGCGCGCGCCTTTCACGGCCACGTCACGGGCGCCGAGCAGGTGGGCTCGAACGGCGGCTTCGCGCGCTATCGCCTGACCATCGAACCCTGGACCCGCTTTCTGTCACTGGGCCGCGACAGCCGGCTGTTCCAGGACATGACGGTTTGCGACATCCTCGACGCCGTCATGAAAAGCTACGATGGCAAGGGCCGCCTGGCGCCGGCCTGGCGCTTCGACCTGCAAGACCGCGGCGCCTACCTGACGCGCAGCGTGACCACCCAATACCAGGAAAGCGACCTGGCCTTCATCGAGCGCCTGATGTTCGAGGAAGGGCTGTTTTACTTCTTCGAGCACGTGGGCGACGCCGCCGACCCCGCCTTCGGCAGCCATACCCTGGTGATCGCGGACCACAACGGTGCGTTCAAGCCGAACGCGCAGGCCGATGTGCGCTTCACGCAGCCAGGCGTCGTCATGCGCGAAGACAGCATGGACCGCTGGCGCACCGAGTGGCGGCAGACGACCGATGCGATTGAACTGGCCAGTTGGGATTACCGCAGCCGCTCGGTGCGCGAGGTGGCCAGCAGCACTGGCGGCAACGCCGGCCTGACCAGCCGCGACTACCCAGGCGCGTATGCCTACCCGACGCGCAAGGATGGGTTGCGCATCGCCGACCGCCAGCTCGAGGCGATTCAGGTGCGCAAGCAGGTGCACACTGGCGCCGGCACGGTGCGCACGCTGGCACCAGGCACCACATTCACGCTGCACGACCATGCGAGCGTTGACGGCGAGACCTTCACGATCATCCACGCCCGCCACATGGCGCACAATAATCTGGACGCCGACACCGGCAATGCGCTCGCGCGCCTGTTGGGCCAGTGCGCCTTGCGCCGCGAAAACGACGCCGAGCTGGCATCGAGCCTGCACATAGTAGGCCGCAACGCGGGCGAGCGCCCCGTGTACCGCAATCGCATCGACGCCATTCCCGCAAGCGTGCCATTTCGCGCCAGCGGCGAGGGCGGCGACGGCCGCCTGCTGCATCCGCGCCCGCTGGTGCGCGGCCAGCAGACCGGCATTGTCGTCGGCCCGCAGGGCGCTGCTGTTCACACCGACCGCGATCACCGGGTCAAGGTCCAGTTCCACTGGCAGCGGGGCGACTCGAGCCACAGCCGCCTGACGCATCCGACGCCCGACGGTCATGTCGGCGCACCGGGCGACGACCGCGCCGGCACCTGGTTGCGCGTCGCCACGCCACTCGCACCCACGGCCGGCGCCAACTGGGGCAGCAATGCGCTGCCACGCGTCGGCCAGGAGGTGCTGATCGATTTCCTGGACGGGAATATCGACCGGCCGGTGGTCATCGGCGCGGTCTACAACGGCGCCGGGGCGCAGGACGCCCAGCACAATCAGGTAGCGCAAGGCGGCGGGGCAGCCACGGGCAATGCGCCGATGTGGTTTCCGGGCCAGGGCGGCGCCCATGCCCATGCGGCGGCGCTGTCGGGCCTCAAGAGCCAGGCCCTGGGCGCCAGTGCAAGTGGCGTCGGCGCGTACAGTCAGCTCGTGTTCGATGACAGCCCAGGGCAGGCCCGCGTGGCGCTGCAGCGGCACGCGGCGCAGCACGCGGGCACCGATGAACTGAATCTGGGGCACTTGCGGCATCAGAGCGACAACGGCTTGATGGCGGCAGCCGGGTTTGGCGCCGAGCTCAAGACCGAGCACGCAGCGGCCCTGCGGGCAGGGAGCGGCTTGCTGCTGTCGACGGATGCCGCGTCGGGTGGCGGATCGCAGCTGGATTCAACGAAGGCGGAAATGCTGACCGAGCAGGCAGCGACGATGGCCACCGAATTGGCGGCGCTGGCGCACAAGCACAAGGCCTTATTGAAGGACGAGACGACGCCGGAGGCGCTGGCGGCGGTGAAGGGGCTGCAACGCAGTATCGGGACGTTACAGGCGCGCGGGCAGGGCAGTGCGCCTGCCGGCGCCGAAGGGCCGGCGGCGCCAACAGCGTATGACCAGCCGCATCTGCAGCTGTCGAGTCCAGCGGGGATTGCGGCGCTGACGCCGGCGAATGCAGTGTTCAGCACCGGGGGCGCGAGCACGTTCGCTGCGGATCAGGATATCAATGCGGCGTCACAGGGAAATGCCTATCACGCGGTACGCAGCGGCATCGGGCTCTTCACGTACGGCAAACTGACCGGTGGCGACAAGCCGAATCAGGAAGTCGGGATCCGGCTGCATGCAGCCAGCGGCAAGGTGAGCAGCCAGAGCCAGAGCGACGAAACGCGGATCACGGCCGACAAGGCGCTGACGGTGGCCAGTGTGACCAAGAGCGTCAATGTGGCGGCCAAGACGCACGTTCAGCTTGTGGCGCAGGGCGCGGCGCTCAAATTATATGGCGGGAATATCGAGATTCATGGGCCGGGGACGATGGCGTTCAAGGCGAGCATGAAGGAGTTGGCGGGGCCGCAGACATCCACGCCATCCTTGCCGTACCTGCCCAGCGTCACTGATAACAGCAACTTCTTGGAATTAAATTATCGCTGGGACGACCTGCAGCCGATGGTCGGTGCGCCATATAAGGTGCTGCTCGATGACGGGACCAGTATAGCTGGAAAGCTGGATGCAAGCGGGTTCGCTCGTCTTGAGAACTTCCCTGCAAAAGGCGGGGTCGTGACATTTGGGGAAGACGAACGCGACGCTACGCTACGCCATCCCCGTAAGCCGAACGCCGTTTTGGGCGCCAAGGCCAGTAGCGATGAAGAGGCAAACGCGATACTTGAAACCTACCTGGCGCAAGAAGAAGCCTATTACAAGGATAATTACTTCCCAGACGAAATCGAGGCAATGGCTGAGGGTGAGAACATCGAGGGGGAATCATTGCTGGATTATGATTTTCATTACGACGACTACAAATACGAAGACGAAGAAGACCCTACCGATCGGTTGGCAGAGCGGTCTTACAAAGATATTCATGGTGAAGGAGAGGAAGAAGCATGATGGCAAACCCGCATCCTTCGAGGGTCCTAAGTGCTGCAACCCCATCCGGCAAGGCATTACGCCAAGCCGATAGTGGTATCGGCGGCTGGTTAGGTGATCTAGTTACAGGCGCTGGATCGTCGCCATCACACATCATCATCACCGGCATACTTGGCGTTGTTCCTGGAGTGGGCCAAGCAATGGACGCACGTGACCTTATATTGGGGATTATTGCCATCTCAAAAAGCCCTGCTGCCGTTGGCGTGTGGGTTGATCTGGTCATTACGTTGATTGGGTGCGTACCGGCAGTCGGCGACGCGTTGAAAGTTGGGTTCAAGTTTATGAAGCAAGGATACAGTTTCGGCCGTGTGCTTGAGGCGGTTTCGCCCGCGCTGCGTGGCAATGTCGAGAAATTCATGCGTAAGGTTGATTGGGGCATGCTTGCTAGTGAAAGTAAAATTTTGTTCAAGAGCGCTGTATCAGCATTTATCGATGGGCTGGATACTTGGGTCATTAGGGCGGTCGCTGGTGCCGCGACAGTTAAGCAAATTGTGACCGAGTTAAAAGTTATCCAGAGAAGCGGCCCAAGAATGATCGATAATGCGTTCGCAGAGCTAAAGAAAATGCATGCGAAAATGATGGGGCATGAACTGCCAGGCACGACAGCCGCCGTTGCAGGAACGAGTAGCAAAATAGTTGGTCGAGACACTGCATCGAGCTTAGCTCAACGCGAAGTGGAAGCGGCCCGCATTGAACGAAGACTGTTGGCTAACAAGAGTCGCGACATGAAGCAGAATCGTGTATCTCCTAATTCAACTAAGGCAAGTGTCAAAAAGAAGGCGGAACCTAAAAAGCAAAAGTGGAATACTGGAATTCCTGCAGAACATATAACTGATTATCATGTTAAGAAAAAGCACTCCAACTTCCGCAAGGCTAATAATGGTGGCAAGCTCATCGAGGAGTATAGCCTTCCACACAACGGGCTTGATCATCTCTGGTCTAATAAAACTAGCTCAACGAAACCGTTCGTTGTAGGTGAAACAAAGTCGAGCATATTTGACTCTTTCAAACTGCTTGCGGCTCTACCTGCAGAGATGCAGCAAAAATTTGCCGAACTCCGTGCTGAAGAGGCCGCCAATCCAACGACTACTAATGGAAGGCCTAATATATTTGATAGTGAACGGCGAGACACCCATGCCAACAAGCGCGTACCTGTAGAGTCCAGCATGGAGCATGAGATCGCTGTACGAAGAGGCTTGAATAAGGCAAATGAGGAAACACAGCTCGCGACTCAGATGAGCCATAAATGGATTGCTCGAGCCATCCGTAAAGAGCCGGGTCTTACAACGAGTGGCCGCCTAATGCCGCGAATGATTCGAGATTATGATGAGCAGTTGATTGAGTGCCCATACCAAAGGTGGATTTCGTTGGTCACTGGGCGGCAACTGCAGAAACATCGGAAGTCGGGAGGGTCCGTGCATGAGGTGCAGACCATGTTGAATTTACCTGAAAACATTTTGGAAAAATGAAATGCTAGATATTCTAAAAGCTTCTGAGTTCAAGATCGCTAAGCGCGAGCCGCTATTAGATTTTCAAATCTATGCTGACGAGGCAGAAGATCTCCGAGTGAGAGTTACACGGATTAGTGCAAATCTAGCCGATAAACAATGGATGTCAGATAAGACGGCAGCTGGCGCGATGAAGATGGCGAGAAGTAGGGCTTGGTATGCTGTGGATCTTCTCGCGCTTAGCTACTCGGCTGGCATCGAAATTAATCAGTTGAGAGATTTTTATCCAATTGCCTTGGACTATTGGGAGGATTTCGCTAAATATGATGCAGCGTTTGACGACAGTTCCGAGTCTGAAGGAGCATTAGTACCGCATTTTGAATTGGGGGGGGATGATTTTGAGATGGTTAACAGAATGGTATGCCTTGGAATTCTGCTTGGACACCCAAATTTGTTGCCGCGACTTGCAATCCTGCTCGAATACAGAAATCCACGAATGGATGGAATGCTTGAACGTTTATTGGCCCCATTTGTTCCAGGTCGCGGTACTCCACCAAGTGAATGTACACGACATCTTCCCTATTTTAAAACCTTGAAAATATTTGATGCTCATCGGGAGGCCAGGCCCATGATGATAGCGCAATATTTAGAGGAGTGGTACAACGCAAGTCGTCGTGAACCTTATTACGATAGTCATAAGCGTGATAATTCGTTTTTTGGGTATTGGGCTTGGGAAGCAGCCGCGATCACTTTAATTTTAGACGTCGATGATGAGCAATATAAAAATTCTACTTTCTATCCAAAAAATCTTGTGGAATTTGCGCGTTCTGAATTAAAAGACTCGTTATTGGAAAGCAAGGAAATCGAGGAGTCAAAAGAAATTCGGGTGAAATCAGGGGATCGGTGTCCGCATTCAGGGATGTGGGAAACATTGAATCAGCCTGCGCACAGGAAATTTTTTAATAAGGGTGAAGTAATGAGTGGTGCTGACTCTGCTTATGGGTATACGGTTTGGTTGTATAAAGGTGATGTTTGATAATTACGTTGTGCGCTACGCCACATAAATAATGCATTGGAGTAATTTATGGGGCAAGGCCTGAAGTGGAAATGCTAGCACCACAATATTTTTCGACATATTCTAGAGTTGCTGTATGCCCATTTTTTTTTCGTGCTTTCGTAGCTGTTTCGGCGGTTGTTGAGAGTTAATGGTTCAAGACATTGGATGAGGGCATTCCTGGTATTTGGACCCATGCGCTCAAAAATCATTGACTTCATATTCTAAGAATATTGGACTCGATGATTAGTCATACGTTTCTGTGTCCGTAGGTGCGATCGTGCTAAATTTAAACCAGATCGTTGGCCTTGATCGGGATCCCGAAAAATAGATAAATGAAAATATACTTCAATTTACTGTTTTGGACTGCTGTTTGGTTGATGACCGGTTCGACGGTTTTAGCAAATGACCCCTACATTTCAGGGAGGAATGAAATTTTTGACAACCCCTTCATCGCAACGGGATTCAATAAGACTGGCAACGTATTTACTGGATCTATTTCGGTTTCCAGAACAACTCCGGGTGAAACCAACGAGTGCCGCATATTATTTTCCAGCAACACAAAGGACCACGAAACGCTACAAGTACGCTATTTTGTTGTGGGTGCTGAGGACGGTGTCAGTCAATTCTCCGACATTACTAAGGCATCAATCGTACGCGACGGAAAAAGTGTCAGAATAAGGTTGGATAGAAAAATGTTGGAAGGTGGATGTGAGTGGATATTGTCTTTTGTTGGTGAGCCATCCCTCACGCAACAAGGCGATCATGTTTTTTTCCTAGTCCCTGAACGTACACCTGGTACTTGGCGTAGTGTTCATACCATCAGATCAAAACGCGCTGCTTTTTACAAAACTCCGGGCGGAAGTCGTGTTGAAGGAACATATCTGGTGCCCGGCGATACGATCTACGCCTACGAAGAACAACCTGACTGGTTGTACGTAAAATATCAGGGCAGGAAAAAACTGACTGTTGGATGGATAAAAAAAGCGGACACAGTCCCGTTCTAACGCCATGACACAAATCCCGTACGACCAATAATCCAGAGTTGTTCGCTCGATCTGACAGAGCGAAACATTCGCCAATCCAAGCTTCATCACATAAAGACTTATGGTTCGTATTTTCCATCACGCCACAGTGAGCGACGTCATCGATATCGATGTTGCCAGCGGCCGTTGGCAGCCGTTGCCAGAAGATCTCGACGAACGGTCCGTTGTCGGATCCGCTTCGATCATGCAGCGTGAAAATGCTTCGGTGCGTGGCAGCTATACCATCGAGAATGGTCGCAGATACTGCCTGTTCTGGACCGACGAACACGAACTGGTGTTCATGACACCTGACAGCCAATGTGTTCGTCTTTTCAGGCACGAGACCAATGGCGCGCTGACCGATCTGGCGCCGCAACTGCACGTGCAGTTGGACCCCGCCACCGACGGCGACAGCCGCGACATGCCTGGCATGAACACGTTCACTCTGCACGATCCGGAAGGCGGCGTCACGCATGAGGTGACGTATGACGCGGCCGCGTATGTCCGGCATTTCGGCATGGCCAGCATGATGAGCTTTGTCCCGGACGAAGATCTGGGCGACTGGGATTTCTTTGTCGGGGCCAAGCAGGGGTTGGACGAGCTGAAGGCGATTGCCCGCGCGGGCACTGTCGCGGTCGAAGATCGATGAAACGATGTGGGTTTATGTTCGCGTAGCTGACTGCATTGTCATGGCAGCACGCCACGCCACCAGGCGTGAGGGTCCGCATCAAGCAATACATCAGGCAACAGTGGGGGAGGGGGCAACGCCAGGACCGTCAATCGCTGCCCGGATCGCCGGGCTCCGACATCGTCCCCCTCATGTCAATCGTTACGCGGCTGCACCCCCAGCAACTCCTCGATATGCGACATGGTCGCGCTATCCTTGACCACTGACTTAAGCCAGTCATGCAGATTCTGTTCGCCCGCATCGGCGGCCTTGTCCGCGTAGTACGACACCGGGCTGTGTGGCTCGGTGTGCCGGAAGAACTGCGCCACCGCGCGTAGTTGCGCCAGCGCCTGCGCGCGGGTCTGGATCGGCCCGGGCGGACCAGCCGGCGCCACCGGTGTGGCCATGCCACCCACATGGCCCACAGCGCCAACCGGCGCATCCGCCAACGCCGCAGCATCCGCGTCGCCCGGCACCGCTGCAGCAGCACCGCCAGCTGCAGGCATCATCCGTTGCAGATCGACCACGGCATTGCGCGCCGCCGAGAAGCCTGGGCTATCCGGACCCAGCCGCTCGTCGGCGACGGCTTCGAGCTCCGTCAACGCATCCAGGCACAACTGACTATCCGCGGCAAACGCCGCGACGAACGCCGCGGAATTATTGCGCCGCGCCGCTTCCAGGTCGGCCAGCTTGGGGCCCGTCACTGCGCCGCCATTGCTGGCCGCCGCTGCCGCCTTGCGCGCGGTTTCGAAGTCGATCGTCGAATAACTGCCTTGCCGGCCATCGGTCACCGGCACCTCGCGCAGGAGTGTTGGCATACGTGCGAGGATCCAGCTCAGGTTGCCGATGCGCTGGTCATGGTCATCGCCATCCGACTCTGGATACAGGCCCACGTCCCAGTAGTCCTGGCACAGGCCGGCCAGCGTGCGCAGTGCTTCACCCAGGCCACGCAAGCCGTCGGTCTTGACGGCCGCCTCGGCCAGCCACACCGCCAGGCGCAAGTCCTTGCTCGTGTCCTTCAGCAGGGTGGCGCAGCGGCGCACGACGAATGGCCAGTCGGCTTCCTTCAGGTCGGTGATCCATTCGCCCTGGGCGAGCGACGGGTCGTCGAAGCGGCGCGCCTGCGAGATGGCGTCGAGCTCCGGCGAAAACGACAGGTCTTCGCCACTGGGCGATTCGGGGCTGATCGGTTCGAGTAGTTGTTCTGCTGTAAACGTCA
>Ga0308164_10005461_pt1 | contig 10242 bp, 8 predicted proteins | sample PhyTR2_FD_201031 | JGI IMG/M metagenome (GOLD analysis project Ga0308164, IMG submission 201031) | Phyllosphere microbial communities from UC Gill Tract Community Farm, Albany, California, United States - DLSLT.R2 | ecosystem: Host-associated > Plants > Phyllosphere > Unclassified | place: USA... | reverse complement strand
GGCGGGCAAGCTGCGCTTGCCGCCGCTCGGCGTCGGGCTGGGCGTGTATCTGCCGATGTCGGTGACGCTGCCGGTCACGATCGGTGCGGTCGTCGGCTATATGTACGATCGCTGGGCGGACCGGGCGCGCGATCCCGAGCTGGCGAAGCGGATGGGTGTGCTGACCGCGACGGGGATGATCGTCGGGGAGTCGCTGTGGGGCGTCGGGTTTGCGGGGATTGTGTATCTCACCAACAAGGAGACGCCGTTGGCGCTGGTCGGCGACGGATTTGCTAGCGTGGCGCTGGTGGGCGGGACGCTGTTGTTCGGCGTGCTGACCTGGGTGATGTACCGGCGGACGATGGCGGCGTCGCGCTAGGAGGATGTTTCCCCGCGAAGGCGGGGACCCAGACTGGGCTCCCGCCTTCGCGGGAGAACACCGCCCGCACCCCGTGCTGAGTAGAGACCGAGTAGCTGCGTCAGCAGCGTATCGAGGGCTCGTATCGAAGCATGTGTGCCGCGCGCCACCCTGTCCTTCGATACGCCGTCTCGATACGCTCCTTCGGAGCTACTCGATGGCTACTCAGGACGAACGGCAATAGTTCACAGCATCGCGGCGAGCATGTCCTTGATCGGCACGAACGCGAAGCCCACCGAGCTGTCCGCGATGCCGTACGGCATGAAGATCGTGTCGCCATGCTTCAACGCGCCGCAGCTATAGACGACGTTGGGGACATAGCCCTCGCGATCCTGGTCCTTCGCGGCGAGGATCGGCTGCTTGGTGCGGCCGATCACCTTCGACGGATCATCCTTGTCGAGCAGCACCGCGCCGATCGAATATTTGCGCATCGCGCCGACGCCGTGGGTCAGCAGCAGCCAGCCCTCGTCGAGCTCGATTGGCGGTCCGCAATTGCCGATCTGCACCAGCTCCCACGGATATTCGGGCGTCAGGATCTTCTCGCCGTCGTCCCAGTCGGTCAGCGTATCGGACTTGAGCAGGAACAGATTCTCGCCGTCCTGCCGGCCGATCATCATATACTGGCCGTTCACCTTCCGCGGGAACAAGGCCATGCCCTTGTTGCGCGCGGCGGGGCCGGTCATCGGGACGAGATCGAACGCGCGGAAATCGCGCGTGCGCATCAGCTCGGACTGGATCACCGAGCCGTTATACGCGGTGTAGGTGCCGATCCATTCGTAATCGCCGTTCTCGTGCTGGAAGCGGACGATGCGGAGATCCTCAAGGCCCTTCGATTGCGCCTGCGTGATCGGGAAGATCACCGTGCCGCTCAGCGTGCTGTCGCGGTGGCGATAGACGGTGACGGGGCCGATCGGCATCTCGTCCTCGCCGCTGCCGACCGCGTCGGTCGCGGTTGCGAACGGCGGTTCGGGCGCCAGCTTCATCTGGTTTTCGCAGGTGATGATGCCTTCGCGGAACGCGACGGAGGAGATGTGACCCTCGCCGACCGCCCGCAGGCTCATCAGGATGCGCATCGAGCCCGGCGGCATCCCCGACTGGTCGAAATGCGGCACCGCGCTCGGGTTCATCAGCGCGGCTGCGGCATAGCTGTATTCGTGACAGAAATAGGCGCCGATCAGCTGGCGCTTCTCGTCGCCGATCTCGGCGCCGTTCAGACCGAGCATATCCTCGATCTGGTCGTAGCGAGTCATGAAGACGCGGCGCGTCTGCCAGTGGCGTGCCTCGAAATCCTTCAGCACGACCTCAAGCTGCGCGCGCGCCTGCGCAGGCGACATTTCCAGCACTTCGCCGACGAGCCGCTCGGTGCGGCTCGGCGCGCCGCCATGACCGGCCCATGCGATATGGAACGGCCGGACGACGACACGCGAAGGGTCCGCGTGCAGCCGCAGCTGGTGGTTGAACAGATCCATCGTAGCAGTGCCCCGCGTCGTTCCACTCAACGCGCCGTCAAGACCGGGACCCGCTCAGGTCCGGCTAAGCGACGACGCGGGTGGCTCCTGCCACGCTTTGCGCTGCTTTAGATACCCCTGAAATGGCGCAACTTGCGAGTTGCAGTGCCAAAATCGACTCGGCACCCTGGTTTCGGTTGAGCCCGGTCGGCATCAGGCCGTCATAGCAGCCGCCATCCGCGACGCTCGCAAGCGGCAGATCGAGGTCGTTGACGCCGAGGAACCAGCCATAGGCACGCAACGCCTCGTCCCGCCAGCGAACGTCGCCGGTCGCGTCATAGGCGGCCGCGCATGCGTCGACAGTCGCTTGCGCCTCGAGCGGCTGCTGGTCGAACTGCAACGGCTCGGCATAGGGCCGGTGGAAGCTCTCCGACCCGACCGCGCGGAAGCGGCCCTCGGGCGAGGTCTGCTTGGCAACGATCCAGTCGAGCGTGGCGAGGCCGCACTCGATCAGGTCCTGACGCTTGAGCGCCTGGCCCGCACGGATCAGCGCCTGCGGGAGACGGGTGTTGTCATAGGCGAGCACGATCTCGAACCACTGCCATTCGGGGCGGCGTGCCTTGGCGAGCAGATCGAGATGGACCTTGGGGAACGCCTCGAGGATCGACAGCGACAGCTGGTGGCCGGGCTTGGCCTCGAGCATCGCCGCCGCGCCGAGCATCGCGAACGCCTGCGCGCGAAGGCTGCCGAGTTCGAGCGCCATCGACGCGGTCGAATCGAACATCGCGGTCGCCCAGTCGCGGTGCTTGGCGGCCTGCGCATCGCGCGCGGTGACGCCGAGCGACCAGAGCGTACGACCGTTCGAGTCCTCCGACCCCGCATCCTCGCACCAGGTGCGGTCGAAGTTCATGAAGTTGCGGAAACGGCGCGTGTCCGGGTTCCAGGCATATTGCACGAACGACGCGTAGATCGTCATCCATTTGTCGCGCGCCACGTCGTCGAGACCGGGTATCGCGCTCATCAGCATCAGCGCGCGGCAATTGTCGTCGATGCAGTAGCCGTGGCGGCGATCGGGGACCGAGTAGATCGAATGCTGGAGCATGCCAGTCGAATCGCTCATTCGCTCGACCGCGGCAAAGTCGGGCGTCAGCATCTTAAGCGGTGCCGGCACCTTGGCGAGGCGAAACGGGCGCGCCGCGACGATCGCACGAATCTCCGCCATCATCGCCTCGGCGAGCTTGGGCCAGATCATCGTGCGGCCGCGCGCATACGCACGCTCGGCCAGCCGGTTGCGATCGCGGTCGTTCGACATCAGCACGTCGATCTCGCGTGCGAACGCATCGACATCGCCGAACGGTACGAGGACGCCGTGGCCGTCCGCGAGAATCTCGGTCGCGTGCACGTAGGGCGTCGAAATGACGGGCTTGCCGACGCCGATCGCGTAGCTGAGCGTGCCCGACGTGATCTGCGCGGGGTTTGTGTACGGCGTCACATAGACGTCGGCCGCCTGAAGATAGTCGAGCAGTTCGCCATGTTCGAGGAACGCGTCGACGAACGTGACATTGTCGGCAACGCCCTTGTCGGCGGCGAGCGCCTTCAGCTTGTCGCGATACTTCTCGCCCTCATGCGCGACGAGGTTCGGATGCGTGGCGCCGAGCACGACGTACAGCAGGTCCGGGTGCTTCGCGATCACCGCGGGCAGTGCGTTGATGACCGTCTCGATCCCCTTGTTGGGGGCGAGCAGGCCGAACGTCAGCATGACCTTGCGGCCATCCCAGCCGAACTTGTCCTTGAGCGTCGCGGGATCGAGCAGGTCGCGATCGGGCACGCCGTGCGGGATCATGACGACCTGGCGCGGGTTGGCGCCGTAGACGCGCTGCAGGATGTCGCGGCCACGCTCGGCCATGACCACCACGCGCGCGGCGCGGCGGAGCAGGCCTTCGAGTACGCGACGCTGGTCGGCGTTGGGCTTTTCGAGGATCGTGTGCAGCGTGACGATCACGGGCAGCGTCGTGCGATCGAGGAGCGCGAGGATATGCTCGCCGGCGGGGCCGCCGAAGATACCATATTCGTGCTGGAGCCAGATCGCCTGCGCGCCGCTCGCCTCGATCTTCCGCGCCGTGTCGATATAGGCCGACAGCTCTGGCTCGGGGATCGTGCCGGTCACTTCGGCGGGGTAGTCATATTTGCCGGGGTGATCGTCCATCGCGTAGACGTCGACGGCGATCTCGGGATAGCGCGCACGCATGGCCGTGAAAACGTCGGTCGTGAAGGTGGCGAGCCCGCACTGTCTCGGCAGAAAATTGCCGATCAGCGCCAGTCGCGCGATATTCCCACCGTCCGCCGGTTTCACCATACCCTGTCCCTCGTTTGAGCGCGCACTTCTGGGAAAACCCGGTCGCGCGTTCAATTAAACGGTTCAGCTAGCATAAAGTTTCATCACATACTGCAGTGCAGCATAGTAAACTTGCCAACATGGATTAGTATGGATCGACCATAGGTCAGCCGCGTCCGCGATAGGAGGCGACACCCTGGTCGGGCAGCCAAAGATCTTGCGGCGGTGCGCTCGACTGCCAGAACACGTCGATCGGGATCCCGCCGCGCGGATACCAATAGCCGCCGATCCGCAGCCACACGGGCTTCATCTCGTCGAACAGCCGCTCGCCGATGCCGACGGTGCAATCCTCGTGGAAACCGGCATGGTTGCGGAAGCTGCTGAGAAACAGTTTCAGCGACTTCGACTCAACGATCGTCTCGCCCGGGACATAGTCGATCACGAGGTGCGCGAAGTCAGGTTGGCCGGTGACGGGGCACAGTGACGTGAACTCGGGCGCCGCAAACCGCACGAGATAGGTCCTTCCGGGCCGCGGGTTCGGAACATAATCGAGCACGGCCTCTTCTGGAGAGGCGGGAAGGGCGCTGTTCTGGCCAAGATGCAATGGGTTCTGGGGAGCGGTCATACGCCGCCATGTAGGATGCGATGACGCGCAAGAAAACCACACTCGTACCGATCCTCGGCGACCAGCTCACGATCGACCTCGCTGCGCTGCGCGGGCAGGATCCCGCGACGACGATCGTGCTGATGATGGAGGTCGACGACGAGACGACCTATGTCCGGCATCACAAGCGCAAGATCGCCTATATCCTGTCGGCGATGCGGCATCATGCCGAGGCGTTGCGTGCGGCGGGCTGGACGGTGGAGTACACCAGGCTCGACGACCCGGACAATGCGGGCAGCTTCACCGGCGAGATCGCGCGCGCGATCGCGCGGCACGACCCCGAGCGGATCGTCGTCACCGAAGGCGGCGAGTGGCGCGTGATGGCGATGCTCGAAAGCTGGGAGACGCTGTTCGGCATCCCCGTGGCGATCCGCAGCGACGACCGCTTCATCGCCAGCCATGCCGATTTCGAGACCTGGGCGGCGGAGCGCAAGTCGCTGACGATGGAATGGTTCTACCGCCAGATGCGGACGCGCACCGGGCTGTTGATGACCGACGGCAAGCCCGAGGGCGATCGCTGGAACTTCGACAAGGAGAACCGCAAGCCCGCCAAGAACGACCTGCTGATGCCGCGCCCGCTGGTGTTCAAGCCGGATGCGATCACGGCCGAGGTGCTCGTGCTGGTGGCGGAGCGGTTCGCCGAGCATCCGGGGAGTCTCGACGGGTTCGACTATGCGGTGACCGCCGCCGATGCCGAGCGGCAGGCGGCGAATTTCTTCAGACACGCGCTGCCGCAGTTCGGCGATTACGAGGATGCGATGCTCACCGGCGAGCGGCATCTGTGGCACTCGATCCTGTCGCCCTACATCAATTCGGGGCTGCTCGATCCGCTCGATTTGTGCAGGCGGGCGGAGGCGGAATATCGCGCCGGGCGCGCGCCGCTCAACGCGGTCGAGGGCTATATCCGCCAGATCATCGGCTGGCGCGAATATATGCGCGGGATCTATTGGCGCGAGGGGCCCGATTACGTCGCGCGCAACTTCCTCGACCACCACCGCGAACTCCCCGGCTGGTATTGGACGGGTGAGACCGACATGCATTGCCTGCGCGAGGCGATCGGCCAGACGCTCGAGACCGCGCATGCGCACCACATCCAGCGGCTGATGGTCACGGGCAATTTCGCGCTGCTGATCGGCGCCGATCCTGCCAAGGTCCACCAATGGTATCTCGAGGTCTATGTCGACGCGTATGAATGGGTCGAGCTGCCCAATACGCTGGGGATGAGCCAGTTCGGCGATGGCGGGCTGCTGGGTTCGAAGCCGTATATCTCGTCGGGTGCGTATATCGACCGGATGTCCGATTATTGCGGGACATGCCGGTACAAGGTGAAGCAGCGGATCGGGCCCGATGCGTGCCCGTTCAACGCGCTCTACTGGGATTTCCTCGCGCGGCACGAGGACAAGCTCGGGCGCAACAACCGGCTCGCGATGCCGTATCGCAACTGGCACAAACAGACCGAGGCGGACCGCGACGCGACGCGCGCGCAGGCCGCGCAGTTTCTCGCCTCCCTCGACGCGAGCGGCCCCGCTGGCTACTGACAGGGCAGCAAAAGGAGCCGGATATGGACGCGTTGGTGACCACCGAATGGCTGGCGAGCGAACTGGGCGCGAATGATCTCAGGATCGTCGACGCGACCTATGCCGAGGGACGCGACGCGGCCGCGGAATATGAGGCGGCGCACATTCCCGGCGCGGTGTTCATGAACCTCGCCGAGCTGCGCGATACCGACAGCGACCTGCCCAACATGCTGCCGTCCGCGGAGAAGTTCGCGAGCCGGATGCAGACGCTGGGTCTGGGCGATGGCAGCCGGATCATACTGTACGACAGCTCGCCCTGGCATACCGCGGCGCGCGCGTGGTGGATGTTGCGGCTGTTCGGCGCGCACAATGTCGCGATCCTCGACGGCGGGCTGGCCAAATGGCAGGCCGAGGGGCGCGAGACGGCGTCGGGCAAGGAGACGCTGCGGCATCGCCACTTCACGACCTGGGCGGACCTCAAGGGCGTGCGCGACCTCGATCAGATGAAGGCGAACGTTGACAGCGGCGCGGAGCAGGTGCTCGACGCACGCTCTGCGGCGCGCTTCACGGGGGCGGAGGAAGACCCGCGAGCGGGCACGGCGCCGGGGCATATTCCGGGCTCGAAGAATCTGCCGCAGGGCGCGGTGTTCAACGCGGACGGGACGTGGAAGACCGGCGACGCCTTGAAGGCCGAGTTCGACAAGGCGGGCGTCGACTTGTCGAAGCCGATCGTGATGACCTGCGGCTCGGGCATCACCGCGGCGGTGCTCGCCTTCGGCGCGCATCTGCTCGGCAACGAGGCGGCGCTATACGACGGCAGCTGGTCCGAATGGGGCGGCGATCCCACGACTCCCAAGGCGACAGGAACGGCATGAGCGATACGAACAAGCCGGTCGGCGATGCGACCAAAGTCGTTCTCGCCGGTCGTCGCCCTGAATGGACGCAGGGCATCGTCAGCCCGCCGGTCTGGCGTGCGTCGACGATCCTCTACGATTCGGTCGGCCATCTTCGCGAGAGCGCGACGCGCGATACGCATCACCGGCTGTTCTACGGCCGCAAGGGCACGCCGACGCAGTGGAGCCTTGCCGATGCGCTGACCTCGCTCGAGCCCGGTGCGGAGGGGACGTTCCTCTATTGCTCGGGCGTCGCGGCGATCGCGGCGGCGTTGCTGTCGGTGCTGTCGCCCGGCGACGAGCTGCTGCTGGTCGACAGCGCCTATGATCCGACGCGCGGGATGGCGGGCGGGCTGCTCAAGCGGTTCGGGATCACGACGCGCTATTACGACCCGATGATCGGCGCGGGCATCGCCGACCTGATCGGCGACACGACGCGCGCGATCTTCATGGAAAGCCCTGGCTCGCTCAGCTTCGAGGTGCAGGACGTCCCCGCGATCGTCGCCGCCGCCAAGGCGAGGGGGGTGACGACGTTACTCGACAACACCTGGGCCACCCCGCTGTTCTTCCCCGCGATCGAACGCGGCGTCGACCTGACGATCCTCGCCGGCACGAAATATGTCGTCGGCCATTCGGACGTGATGCTCGGATCGGTCACCGCCGGCCCCGGTCATTTCAAGAAACTGCGCGAGACGAGTTTCCAGCTCGGCCAGGTCGCGAGCCCAGACGATTGCTGGCTCGGCAGCCGCGGTCTGCGCACGATGGCGGTCCGCCTCGCGCAGCACCAGTCGAGCGCGCTCCAGATCGCCACGTGGCTGCAATCGCGACCCGAGGTAGCGCAGGTGCTCCACCCGGCGCTTCCCGACTGCCCCGGCCACGACGTGTTCGTCCGCGACTTCAAGGGATCGAGCGGGCTGTTCTCGTTCGTGCTGAACGGTGGTGATGACGCGGCGCGCGCCGCGCTGATCGACACGCTCGAGCTGTTCGGGATCGGCTATAGCTGGGGCGGGTTCGAAAGCCTCGCCATCCCCGCCGACCCGCAGCGGTACCGGAGCGTCACCAGGCGTGATGCGGCGGGGCCGATGGTCCGCCTCCAGATCGGCCTCGAAGACCCTGCCGACCTGATCGCGGACCTCGAAGCCGGGCTCGCGGCGTTCGCGGCCTTGCGCGGCTAGGCGCGGCAGTTAGCTGCGGTTCAGGACGCGTCGCGTAGGGACCCGAACTCCGGGATATTCGGGAGGTTCGTGTGCTCTATACGCCGTTCATCGTTCTGGCCCTCGCGGCAAGCGGGGGCGTCGCGCGTACCCCGCAACAGGACTATCCGAGTTGCGACACCGCCCGGCAGCATAGCGTGACGGGCAGCCTTGGCGGGTCGATCCGCGACCCGCGACAGGCGCATGTCTCGGTGCGCGCCAACATCTTGCAGGCCGATATCGGCACGGCGCGCAAGGCAGGGCGGCTGACGGCGTCCGAGGCCGCCCGGTCGTGGCGGCAGGTCGACGGGGTCCGCAAGGCGGCGGACGGGCTCGTTCGCAAGCAGGGGTTTCTGAGCGCGGCCGAACGCGCGAGCTACGACCGCGCGCTGGACGCGATCGCGCGGCCCCTCTGCCGCTAGGCGGGCGCGGTGTGGCTCTGGCGCAACATGTGTGGCGTCAACCCCCGGTCATACGCAAGATTCGCTTGTATGGCCGGGTCCGCACTGTCACACATCAGTCATCGCAGGAAAGACCGCACTCGGAGGGCACGCCCTTGATAGATGCGGCGTCCGCGGTTGCAGGCGGGGACATCGCATTTCCAGTATCGAAAGGGAAACGATGCGCTTCACCACTATTCTTCTCGGCGGCGTCGCACTGGCCGCTGCTACCCCCGCGTTCGCGCAGGACGAGGCTACCGCGCCACCCAAGGAGGTCACGGTCTCCGGCTCGGTCGGTCTCGTCAGCGATTATCGCTTTCGCGGCGTGTCGCAGTCGGACGAGAATCTTGCCGTCCAGGGTGGCATCACGATCGCGCACAAGAGCGGGCTGTATATCGGCACCTGGGGATCGAACCTCGCGGGCTGGGGCACGTTCGGCGGCGCGAACATGGAGCTCGATCTGATCGCGGGCTACAAGCTGCCGGTCGGCGGCGGCGGGACGCTCGACGTCGGTGCGACCTGGTACATGTACCCGGGCGGCTTCGACAACACCGACTTCATCGAACCCTATGCCAAGCTGTCGGGCACGGCCGGGCCGGTCGCGCTGACCGCGGGTGTCGCCTATGCCCCCAAGCAGCAGGCGCTGGGTCCGTGGTACGCCAATGGCACGTCGGCGGCGAATGGCGTCTATGACCGGGTCAATGCCAAGGACAGCAACCTGTACCTGTGGGGCGACGTCAGCAGCGGCATCCCCAACACCGGGCTGACCGTGAAGGGGCATGTCGGCTATTCGAACGGCAACAAGGGGCTCGGACCGTTCGCGACCAGCGTATCGCCGACCGGCGAGTATTTCGACTGGTTGCTCGGCGCCGACTATGTGATCCCGTCGACTCCGCTGACGCTGGGTGTCGCGTATGTCGATACCGATATCGGCAAGGGTGAGTCGGCGTATCTCCAGCCTAGCTTCAGCCGTGGGCAGGACGGCAATGGCTCGATTGCCAACGGCAAGGTGCTCGTCTCGCTCACCGCGGCGTTCTGAACCGTCTCGGCAGACGGCGCGCCTGACCCATGTGTCCCCGCGAAGGCGGGGACCCAGACTGGGCTCCCGCCTTCGCAGGAGAACAGGGGCGCGAGATGAAACTTGCCGACTTCGTCGCGGGAGAACAAGGCGCGCGCCGAGACTTCCCAACTCCGTCACCCCAGCGAACGCTGGGGTATCTCTCGAGGCAGATGACGCCTGCCACACGGGGAGATCCCAGCTTTCGCTGGGATGACGGGTGGGGCGGGGGCATCCCCGACGACGGGTGACGGGGTGGGGCTTCTCGGACGACGGGCCAAGTCTTACGGGCACAAAA
>Ga0308164_10005457_pt1 | contig 10249 bp, 7 predicted proteins | sample PhyTR2_FD_201031 | JGI IMG/M metagenome (GOLD analysis project Ga0308164, IMG submission 201031) | Phyllosphere microbial communities from UC Gill Tract Community Farm, Albany, California, United States - DLSLT.R2 | ecosystem: Host-associated > Plants > Phyllosphere > Unclassified | place: USA... | reverse complement strand
TTTTCTTCAGTTGAGGAACCCGATTGTCCTGAATGTATTGGCCTTAGGTCAGGCGCATCATTATTCATACGGTCGACTCGTTTACGCGCTTGGTTTGCAAGGCCTTATTCATCAGGCAGTTTTGCTGAGCAGAAGTTGTGCAATTCGAAAACTTTTGCGGTCACATGGCCCGACGTGAGCATCACTGACACGTGATCATTCCATAAAATGCGGACTTTGGTGATGTTAAAAGCGCATCATGGTGATCAGACCCCGGCCGAAGGCTCAACAATGCCGGGCGTCTTTCCCGTATTTGATGGCAGGAACCAACCAATGCCAGGGCCCAGCGTCGCGGATCCAGCCGATAGCCCGGAGCGTCTCGCTGCGCTGCGCAGCTATGGCATTCTCGATACGCCCCGCGAGTCGGACTTCGATGACCTGGTCGAACTGGCGGCCAGGTTGTGCGGCGCTCCCATATCCGTCGTCAATCTGATCGAAGATCATCGCCAATGGTTCAAGGCCGAGGTCGGTCTGGGCATCGACGAGACGCCGCTGGACGTGTCGATCTGCAAGCATGTGCTGCTGCAGCCCGGACTGACGATCATTTCCGATCTGCGCGAAGACCCCAGAATGTGCCTCAACCCGCTGGTGACCGCCGACGCCGGGCTTCGGTTCTATGCCGGATGCCTGCTGGAAACCGCTGAAGGTCATGGCTTGGGCACGTTGTGCATACTGGACCACCAGCCGCGAACGCTGACCGACGAGCAGCAGTCGGCACTTGTGGTTCTGGCCCGGCAGGTCATGACCCAACTGGAGCTGCGGCGATCGCTTCTTGAGAAAGATCAGTTGCTGTTGCAGAAGGAAATGCTGCTGAAGGAAATCAACCACCGCACCAAGAACCACCTGCAATTGATCATCGGCCTGATCCAACTGCAGATCAGGCAGATGAGCGATCCACTGGCCCAAGCGGCGTTGGTCGACACTTGCAGGCGCATTACCAGCATCGCGGCGGTCCATGAAAAGCTGTATCAGGCCGATCAGGTGGAGGCCGTGAACGCAGGTGCCTATCTGGCGGAAGTCATTGCCGGTATCCAGGGTTCGGCATCCAGCCAGACGCTCTTTGTGGTGGACATGGACAGCGTCGTGCTGTCGCTGGACAAGGCCATCCCGCTGGCGCTGATCCTCAACGAGCTGATCACCAATGCGCTGAAATACGCTTACGAGGAGACATCCCCCGGCCGTGTCAGCATCAGCCTGAAAGCGGCTGATGGCCAGATCCGTCTGATCGTTGCGGATCAGGGAAAGGGGCTTCCGCAGGGGTTTGAGGTCAGGAAAAACTCGTCCGTCGGCATGCGCATCATTCGGTCACTGGCCCAGCAGCTCAAAGGCGATATCGCCTTCGTCGACAGCGCGCCGGGTCTGGAATGTCGGTTGCTGTTTGCGCATTGAGGTTTCTGTAGGGTGATCGGGTATCTGAAGTGTGGGAGGCCTCACCACGTCTTCGACGTAGCGCTGTCGCGCATCAAGCTCCGGACTGTGGGAGGCGGCTTGCCGGCGATCTGCCGGGTACCGGCAGCCAAAACGGCCGACTCGGTACAACAGACTCACCTGTGGCTGCTGCGCAGCCCATCGCTGCCTTCGTAACCTCCGAGAGTCCCTACGCCCTCCGGGCAGCAGCGATTTCAGCGTTTATTCATGGTTCGTCAGCCGTTACTGCGGCCACTGCTCCAGCAGCATCGCGACGAATTTCTCCGCAGCAGGCGACAGTGACGCGCCGCGTCTCGAGACGAGCCCCAGGGTTCTGATCACAACCGGGTCAACCAGCGGAACGCTCACCAGCGTCGGGTGATCGTCGGCGGGCATTGCCAGGCTGGGCATGGCCGAAATACCCAGACCTGCCTCGACCATCCCCAGCGACGTGGACAAATGCTGCACCTCGTAGAACCACTTCGGGCGCCAGCCCAATCCGGCCAGCGCGTGGTCGAGGATCATCCGGTTGCCACTCAGACGCCCCACACCGATCAGCCGATAATCGCTCAGTTCGATCCAGGCCACGGATTCGCGCTGGGCCAGTTCGTGATCACGTCGGCAGGCCAGCACGAATGGCTCTTTCACCAGTGGCACGAACTCGATGTCCGGATGCTGTCCGCTCATCATGTTGATGCCGAAATCCGCCTCGCCCCGCAGCACGGCTTCCAGACCTTCGTTGGCGCTCAGGTCTAGCAGACGAATGCGGATCTGTGGATAACGTTCGTTGTACAGCCGTATCACGCTGGGCAGGAAATAGAACGCGGCCGTCGGGATGCAGGCGAGGGTGACCTGACCGATCTGACGTTCGGCCAGTTCGCGAATGTTGAGAATCGAATCCTCGAAATCGTCCAGCAACCGTCGCGCCTTGGGAAAGAAATCCCGGCCTACGCTCGTCAGGCTGACCCTTCGGGTGGTGCGATCCAGCAACGACGTGCCTAGCCCCTGTTCCAGTTTCTTGATGCGCCGGGTGAGCGCAGGCTGGGAAATGTGCAGCACTTCAGCGGCTTCATGAAAGCTGCCAAGTTCGGCGATCTTCACGAAAGATCGGATATCCTGCAGTTCATATTCCAAGATTTATTCCCCGCTGCCGAGCATGAAAGGACAATATGCCGAGCTTACATTATTTCGTTAAGTGGAATAATGGCTACGATCTTTGCATTGGATAAAGCATAAACATCCGTGTGACTCTTGCTTTCAACGCATCAATGCTCCCAATTGATCACCAAGAGTCAGACTTTATGCAACCGATTCCCTGCGTCCTCATGCGCGGCGGCACCTCCAAGGGGCCGGTATTCCTCGCCAGTGATCTACCTGCTTCCACAGCTGAACGTGATGAACTGCTGCTGGCCGTCATGGGCTCCGGGCATGAACTGGAAATCGACGGTATTGGCGGCGGCAGTCCGCAGACCAGTAAGGTCGCGATTGTCAGTCCGTCCCCGCACACCGACGCCGACGTCGATTATCTGTTCGTGCAGGTGATGGTGTCCCAGCGCCGTGTCGACACGGCGCCCAATTGCGGCAACATGCTCTGCGCCGTCGGGCCGTTCGCGGTCGAGCACGGACTGGTGGCGGCAACCGGCGATGTCACTCAGGTGCGGATTCGTAACCTCAACACCGGCACGTTTGTCTGCGCCGACGTCAACACGCCGGGCGGTCAAGTCAGTTATGACGGCGACACGCAGATCGATGGCGTTCCCGGTTCTGCAGCCCCTGTGCAACTGACCTTTCTCGATGCGGCGGGCAGCAAGACCGGCAAGTTGTTTCCAACCGGTCAACAGACCGATGTCTTCGATGGCGTGCCAGTAACCTGCATCGACATGGCAATGCCGATGGTCATCATCGAAGCGTCGCTGCTGGGCAAGCGGGGCGATGAAAGCCCTGCCGAACTGGATGCCGACACTGACTTCCTGCGCAAGCTGGAAGCGCTGCGGCTCAAGGCCGGTGCTGCGATGGGTCTGGGTGATGTCAGCGACAAAGTGATCCCCAAGCCGGTGCTGGTTTCACTGCCCAGCGCAGGCGGTACGCTAAAGGTTCGTTACTTCATGCCGCACAACTGCCACAAGGCGCTGGCCATCACCGGTTCGATCGGTCTGGCAACGGCTTGCGTGAGTGACGCCACAGTGGTCGCGCAGCTGCTTGGCACCAGCGGCAACGAGCGTCTGCAGCACGTGCGAATCGAGCACCCGAGCGGGGCCATCGACGTCGCCATGAGCTACGTCGGACCTGATCAGCAGACCATCCGGGCTTCGGTGGTGCGCACGGCGCGCCGACTGTTTTCCGGCGAAGTGTACGCGCCACTCGCTCAGCGACTTGCGGGCTAAGCCGCCTGACCTGATTATCAAATCCGCATCAGAACAACTCCAATAATGGGTGATGCCTCATGAAAATCGCAAAATCACTGTATTTCCAGATCATCTGCGCCGTGATCCTCGGGGTCCTGGTCGGACACTTCTGGGCGCAGCAGGCCGTCGCCCTCAAACCGCTGGGTGATGCGTTCATCAAGCTGATCAAGATGATGATTGCCCCGGTGGTGTTCTGCACCATCGTTACCGGCATTGCCGGGATGAGCGACAAACAGTCGCTCGGTCGCCTGATGAGCAAGACGCTGCTGCTGTTTCTGGGGCTGACGGTGGTCAGCCTGATCATCGGACTGGTCGCGGTCTACGTGTTCCAGCCCGGCACCGGCATGAACATCGATCCGGCAAAACTCAGCACGGCAGGCCTTTCCCAGTACACCGAGTCGGCGGCCAAGCTCGGTGTCGTGGACTTCTTCATGCACATCATCCCCGAGACCTTCGTGGGGGCGTTCAACAAGGGTGAAGTATTGCCGGTGTTGTTCATCGCAGTGCTGTCGGGCTTTGCCCTGTCGTCGCTGGGCGAGCGCGGCAAGCCGGTGCTGAATGTGCTGGAATCGGCTTCGCACATGGTCTTCAAGATATTTTCCTACCTCATGCGCTTCGCCCCGATTGGCGCGTTCGGTGCGCTGGCGTTCACCGTTGGCCAGTACGGCATCACTTCGCTGGGCTCACTCGCCAAGCTGATCATGACCCTGTACATCGCCTGCGGTTTCTTCGTGTTTGTGGTGCTGGGCAGCATTTGCCGGGCCAACGGCTTCAGTCTGTGGAAACTGCTGCGCTACTTCCGCGAAGAGTTTCTGGTGGTGCTGGGCACCTCGTCCACGGAACCGGTCATGCCACGCATGCTGGAAAAACTGCAGGCGCTGGGTTGCAAGAAAGGGGTTGTCGGTCTGGTACTGCCAACCGGTTATTCCTTCAACCTGGACGGCACGGCGATCTACCTGTCGCTGGCGGCGGTGTTCATCGCCCAGGCCTGCAACATCGAACTGAGCATGACCCAGACCCTGACCATGCTGGCGATCATGCTGCTGTCTTCCAAAGGCGCGGCAGGCGTGACCGGCAGCGGCTTCGTTGCACTGGCCTCGACCCTGACCGTGATCCACGACATTCCGCTGGCGGGCCTGGCCTTGCTGATCGGCGTCGATCGGTTCATGTCCGAAGCTCGCGCGCTGACCAGTCTGGCCAGCAACGCGGTAGCGACTGTGGCGATCTCGCTGTCGGAGAACGCCTGTGATCGCCAGGTGCTGATGCAGCAACTCGACAACCGATCGACAGCCAAACGGCCTGCCCCGGAATGGGATGCGCCGCAGGTCGCCGAACGGAGCTGATCCGGCCTCAACAACCTTCGACCGACACGTATCATCTGCCTTCGGGCCTCGCCATCGCGTGGCTCGACAGGCCTTGCCGTGCGCGTCGTTCATCCATAACAACAAGAGAATATTCCGATGCTTGCCTTCCTCGGCCTAGCCATGGTGGTGGTCTTCACCTACCTGATCATGTCCAAACGCCTGTCGCCCATCGTTGCGCTGACCCTGGTGCCTGTGGTCTTCGCCGTGCTGGGCGGTTTCGGCGGCACCACCGGCAAAATGATGCTCGACGGCCTGAAAATGGTCGCCCCGTCTGCTGCGTTGCTGCTGTTCGCGATTCTGTTTTTTGGGCTGATGATCGACGCCGGTCTGTTCGATCCGCTCATTCGCAAGATCCTCAAACGCGTCAACGGCGACCCGATGAAAATCGCCGTCGGCACCGCGTTGCTGTCGCTGACTGTCGCACTGGACGGTGATGGCACCACCACCTACATGATTACCTGTGCGGCGATGCTGCCGCTGTACAAGCGCATCGGCATGAACCCGATGATCCTGGGCATCATCTCGATGCTGTCGCTGAGCATCATGAGCGGCATGACGCCCTGGGGAGGGCCGGCCACGCGGGCCATTGCCGCGCTGGGGCTGGATGCCGGCGAGTATTTCATTCCGCTGCTGCCGACCATGATCGGCGGGGCTGCGTGGGTGGTGTTCACCGCCTTTCTGCTCGGTCGCAGCGAGCGCAAGCGCATCGGCAATGTGCAGCTGCAGAGCGGCGGTGGCGGTTGCTACATCGACGCCATTCTGGGCGACACGCCGCACAAACGGCCCAAACTGGCCTACGTCAACCTGGCGCTGGTGATCGTGGTGATGGTGGCGCTGGTCATGGGTCTGATGCACTCGGCGATCCTGTTTCTGATCGGCTTCGTGCTGGCGCTGATGATCAACTACCCGCAACTGGACATTCAGAAAGAGCGGATTCTGGCCCACTCAGGCAATGCCATGACCGTCGTCTTGCTGGTGTTCGCCGCAGGCATCTTTGCCGGGATTTTTTCCGGCACCAAGATGGTTGATGCCCTGGCGCAAACGCTGGTCAGCTGGATTCCGCCGGAGTGGGGCCACCTGTTCCCGCTGGTGGTGGCGATCACCAGCATGCCGCTGACCTTCGTGCTGTCCAACGATGCCTATTACTTCGGTGTGGTGCCGATTCTCGCCAACGCCGCGGCGGCTTATGGCATCAGCCCGCTGGAAATCGCCCGCGCCTCGATTCTTGGCCAGCCGGTGCACCTGATGAGTCCGTTGGTGGCGTCGACCCTGTTGCTGGTCGGCATGATCGACCGTGACATCGGCGACTTCCAGAAAGCCACCCTGAAATGGGCCGTGCTCACGTCACTTGTGGTCACGGCGCTGGCCCTGTTGACGGGCGCCATCAGCCTGTTCGTCTGACCCCATAACTTTCCTGTGCATTCACGCGCCCTAGACCGGGGCGCGCGAATCGCTGCGCCTCCAATAACAAGAACGAGCCATGAGCATGAACACATTTTTCCAGCGTACCGCCTTGCCTTCACTGCTGTTGAGCGTCGCCCCTTGGGTGAGCGCGGACGGTTTTATCGAAGACAGCAAATTGAAGCTGCAGCTGCGCAATGTCTACTTCAATGAGAACTTCCGTGACGAACATGGCCTGAGCACGCGCGCTGCGTTGACGGCCAAGAGCGAGCGGACCGAATGGGCGCAAGGCCTGCTGTTGGACTATCAATCCGGGTTCACCCAGGGTGTGCTGGGTTTCGGCTTCGATGCTTCCGGCTTGCTGGGCATCAAGCTGGACTCCGGCAAGGGGCGCAGCGGCACCGGCTTGTTGCCTGTTCACAGTGATGGCCGCGCGGCCGATGAGTTTTCGAGTCTGGGCGCCGCTGCCAAGGTACGTCTGGCCAAGACCACCGTGAAATACGGTTCGCTGCTGCCCAAAACGCCGGTCCTGATCTACAACGATGCGCGCCTGTTGCCGCAGGTCTATCAGGGTACCCAGTTCACCAGTACAGACATCGAGAACCTGACCCTGACGGGCGGGCGCCTAGATCAGTTCAAGTTGCGCGACTCGTCGGACAGCCGCTCAATCCTTCCGGACGGCTTCAGCGGCAAGGGCTCGGACTTCACCTATGTCGGCGGCGACTATCGGTTCGGCAAGAACGTTCGTCTGAGCTACTTCTATGGCGAGTTGGAGGATTTCTATCGCCAGCAGTTTGCGTCCATTCAGCACGACCTGAAACTGGGATCCGGCGTGCTGACCAGCGACCTGCGTTATTTCCACAGCGTCGATGCCGGTGCTGCGCGCAGCGGCAAGATCGACAACGACATGCTCAGCGGTCAGCTGACCTACGCGCTGGCCGGGCACAGCGTCGGTGCCGGATATCAGGTGCTGAGCGGCGACGCGGGCCTGCCTTATATAAGCGGGGCGACGGTGTACTCGTTCAGTAACGTGGGCATTGGCAAGTTCATCGAGGAAGACGAGAAAACCTGGATGGTCAGTTACGGCTACGACTTCGCCCGGCTGGGGGCGCCGGGCCTGACGTTTTCCACGCGCTACCTGCGTGGCGACAACGAGAAATCAGGTCCGGCGCAGCTACGTGAATGGGAGCGCGACGCCGAGATTGCCTATGTGGTGCAAGGCGGCGCGTTCAAGGGTTTAGGCGTGAAACTGCGCAACTACGTGTATCGATCCGATTTCGCCCGCGGACGCGACAGCAACCGGTTGTACCTGACTTACGACTTAGCGCTCTGGTAACCATAGCCGTTTCAGAAAAAGCACAATGCCTGGGCGAGCCAGGCATTGTTCGTTATCGCCGCAACCGTTATCAGCCGTGGCTGGCGGTCGGTGCCATGTTCGCAGCCTGAACCGGCGAGCCTTTGGTCAGCCCGTAATACAGTACGCCGCCCAGAATGCAGCCAGTGAACCAGGCGAAGTTGGCGATGGGCTTGAACCAGGGAATGAAGGTGAAGCACAGGCCGACCAGCGCAGTCAGCAGCAGTGCTTTCACGGCGACCCAGTTCACGCCGTTGGTGTACCAGTAGCGACCGCTCGGGGTGTCGTTGAACAGGGCATCGACGTCGATCTGCTGTTTCTTGATCAGGTAATAGTCGACCAACAGAATGCCGAACAACGGACCGATGCAGGCGGCGAGTACGTCCAGGGTGTAGTGGATCACTTCCGGGTTGTTGAAGAGATTCCATGGGGTGATGAAGATCGAGGCCACGGCGGCGATCATGCCGCCCGCGCGCCAGCTGATGCGGCTCGGTGCCACGTTGGCGAAGTCGAACGCCGGTGACACGAAGTTGGCCACGATGTTGATGCCGATGGTCGCGGTGACGAAGGTAAACGCCCCCAGCAATACCGCAGTGGTGTTGTCGATGCGCGCCACGGTGGCAATCGGGTCGTGGATCATCTCACCGAAGATCGGCAGCGTGCCGGAAACGATGACGACAGTCACCAGCGAAAACGCCAGGAAATTCACCGGCAGGCCCCAGAAGTTGCCACGGCGCACGTCCGCCATGCTGCGGCAGTAGCGGCTGAAATCGCCGAAATTCAGCGTCGGCCCGGAGAAGTAAGAGACCACCAGCGCAATGGCCATGACCACTTGGCCGAATGCGGCCCAGCCTGACAGTTCTTTCTCGGCCAACGTGAAGCTGATGTTGTCCCAGCCTGCGCGCCAGACGATCCAGCCCGCCAGCGCAAACATCACGGCATAAACCGCAGGGCCTGCCCAGTCGATGAAGCGTCTGATCGACTCCATGCCGGTCCAGAACACGGCAGCCTGAACGACCCATAAAGCCAGAAAGCCGAACCAGCCCAGCCATGACAGGCCGAGAAAGGTCACGTTCTGATAGGCGGCCAGTTCCGGGAAGAAACGCAGCACCACGATCACCAGCGCGCTGGACGCCAGGTAGGTCTGGATGCCGTACCACGCCACTGCAATAAGGCCGCGAATGATCGCCGGAATGTTGGCCCCGAAGACGCCGAACGCCAATCGGCAAATGACCGGGTAGGGCACCGCAGCCTGCTGGCTGGGTTTGGCCACCAGATTGGCGATCACCTGAATGATGCAGATGCCGACCAGCAGCGCGATCAGCACTTGCCAACTGGCCAGGCCGAGGGCGAACAGGCTGGCGGCAAAGACGTAACCACCGACGCTGTGCACGTCGCTCATCCAGAACGCCAGAATGTTGTACCAGGTCCACTTCTGCGGAACCGGTCCCAAATCATGGTTGTGCAGGCGCGGACTGTAGCCGGCCGGGCGTTGGTCTGTCATTGCGTTACTCCCTCGCTGAGTCGTGACGGGATCGGGATACGATCGTTGATCTTTTTTGTATACGATCGTGTACGCAAGACATGTGCCATGCCGTGTTTTCGGGACCTCGAATCGCTTGAAAGCCTTGTCGCACGACGCGTTTTTTCTGAAAAGCTGACGTTCTGGTCAATCTTGTGTGTTGGGTTCTGGTGCACGTAAACAGGGCGCTTTTGCGCGTTTTGAGTGCGGAAGTTATCGAGGTTAGGTGATACCGGTTTAATGCGGTCTCCCAGATAGCGCTATTCAGCACCGGATTGATCGGGCACTATTCTTGTATACGATCTGCATGCCAAAGCGATGTGATGCCATGACCCGACCTTCCAGCGCCCCTCTGTTCATTGCCCCCGCTGCCGACGAAAAAGGCCGCGATGAGCAGATCTATCAGCACGTGCTGGAAGCCATCGTCGAACACAGGCTGGCGCCCGGCACACGCTTGCCTGAGGATGCTCTGGCCGAGGTGTTCGAGATCAGTCGCACCGGCATTCGCAAGGTGCTGCAACGTCTGGCGCTGGAACGACTGGTGACGCTGCGGCCCAAACGCGGCGCAGAAGTCGCCCAGCCCTCGGCGCAGGAAGCACAGGATGTGCTGGGCGCCCGACAGCTGATCGAGCCTGCCTTGATGGACACCATCGCGACACGCGTCAGCGGTCAGCGTCTGGAAGCGCTGCGCACGCTCTGCGATCAGGAACACGCGGCCCAGCACGCCGGGCGTCACAGTGAAGCCATTCAGTTGTCC